>Ga0209611_10012777_pt1 | contig 11712 bp, 13 predicted proteins | sample S1TSphgellanicum_3_FD_187693 | JGI IMG/M metagenome (GOLD analysis project Ga0209611, IMG submission 187693) | Host-associated microbial communities from peat moss isolated from Minnesota, USA - S1T2_Fc - Sphagnum magellanicum MG (SPAdes) (version 2) | ecosystem: Host-associated > Plants > Peat...
TTTGTAACTGAAAAATGTTGGGTAGTTGGATATAATCATGCAACTTTCTACCCTTGAGGTTATTTAATTGATGATGCACCATGAATATGTTGACTAATGAGAGAGTTGTTAGGTTTAGGTTAAGGAAACAACATTTGTGAAGTACCTGATAAGCTTCAACTCAATTGGAGCCTGAAAATGCTGCTAGTTATGTGCTCTTGCAAACATCTACACTGCTACTGGCAATAGGCATCTCTGTGTGAATGTTGAACTGCAGGGAAAAGAAAAAGGTGTCAAGAAACAACCAGGTCACACCTGGATTGAAGTGAATAATGAGGTCAATACATTTGTAGTAGACGATCGAGATCATCCTCAGATGACTGAAATATATGCAGAACTGTAGAGATTGTCAGGGCTCATGCATGATACTGGGTATGTGCCTCATACTAATTTGGTGCTGCATGATGTGGAAGAAGAAAAAAAGGTGCTCCATTTGTGTCATCATAATGCATTTGGGTTCATCAACACAGCTCGTAAAACCTTATATCCCTGACAAAAACACTAATCCTAAACCCTAAGCCCTAACCTTAATTCTAAGCCCTAAATTCTAAACACTAAACCCTAATAATAAGCTTCAACAGACCTCCTTTGGCTTTTGTGCTGCTAATTCCGCCTTATAATTACACTTATAATTATATAATATTATATTGTTGTTTTTTTCTTGAGGTCACCAAATGGGAAGAAGCTTTTTTGAGGGAAAAAAAAACACACTTTTCAAATTTTTGGCGATGATTTCGTTTTATTTTCAGTGGTGATATATTAGCCAATTTCTTTTTCAAAGGCTGATTACATAAACCATTAAAATTGGGTCAAATTCTCGCCAGATTTTTCTTCCTTTTTCTCGCTCCCTCTTTTTTTCCTCTCTTTTCATTTGATATGCAGCTAAGTTAAGGTTTGAATTCTGTTTTCCTTTTTTCTTGGGATTTTGAAACCCAGTTTCAAATCTCTACGCATGATGCCTCAAACAATAAACAGTTCGTCAAAACAAACGGTTCCTCCTCTTGTGTGTATATATTTAAACCTTTAATGACTAGGAATTGGGTCGAATGCAAGATAGAATGTAAGTTTATGGTTTTAGGAGATCTTTTGAAAGCTTGTTAAGATTCCACTTTTGAACCCCTAAATTGGTGTGGTTCAAGGCCCACATTTGAAAAATATTGGATTGACTTCTACTTCATTCTATTCTACAACTTTCCCATTTACTTTTTTTGTTTTTCCAAAAGTCATTTGTTTTTATTTTTTTGTTTAAATATGTGTGTTTGTTTGTATCATTTGTTTATTGTGTTAATGCAATTGGTTTTTGGATTTGGTGCAAACAAAAAAAGTTGGAGATGTAAGGTTCAAGAGGGGAATGAAGAAATGTATATCATTTAAACTATGTTAAATGAACACCTAAGAATGTAGCTTGAAAACTTTACATGCTATGACAAAAGTACATTATATGTTTTTGAATATACATGCAATTGTCTTTGAATCTATTTAAAAAGACTATAAGTATGTTTTCATTTGTTTATGCAATCCTTTGTACTCATCATTAAGGGTGATGCTATTTTTAGGTTTTGGTTGTGTTAAATGTGACTAAATCCATGCAAAATTATTTCACATTTACTATAACAACATATTTGCATTACAATATGCACACATTCTCAATTCCTGCCTTGATTCTAAACATGCATGCTTCTACAATTCATTAAAACATCATAATCATGGTTATTTCATATAACCAAAATTTGTACTTCAAGATATAATTAAAAAAATCTAGAAATAGAATTACATTTCATTTCCTTATTTTTTGATACTATAGAAAATTCACACAACAATATGAATATGAAATCATTACAAAAGTCTATACTTCTCTTTTTTACTGAAAATTTCAATCGAAATATAGCAAAAATTCCCATGTTTTGTTGAAATGAAATCAAACAGCAAAATCAAATTTGTGGTACATCAAAAAAAAAGTATGTAGTTCCTAGTATAAAGTACCTACATCTATTATTACTCCCAAAATTGTGTCTAAGAATGAAAATCCTTTCCCCAAAACTTTCATCTTTGGGCAATCCCCAAGTCACCATCAACATGATTCAAAACTAAACAAGAATTCAAAATTTAAACCTCAAACTCTCATCTTTGGGCAATCCCCAAGTCACCATCAACATGATTCAAAACTAAACAAGAATTCAAAATTTAAACCTCTAATGTCCAATGATCAATCCCTATCCTTAATGCCTAATTCATTTAAAACAATGTAATTAGCCTACCCATTTAACATGTTGATGTGTAGGATTGTGATTTCCATCATTGTTGGATGTTGTGTTTTCAATAGGTCTCATGAAAAAACATGCCCATGACTTGTGTGAGGCTAAAAATGGCTTACACCATGTTCTATTGAGTTGTATTCATCTTTTCATCTTGTTGTTTATAATGTTACAATTGTTTATTGATAACATCTTCTTGAGATTTTGCATGTTTTTCTTTTATTCCTACGTTGATGATGAGAATTATACCAAGGGGATTAATAAGAATTTTTTTCCCTTAAATTATCAAAATATTCATAAATCATGGACTTCAAAATCACAGTCTAGTTCTGGTTCCCAGCAGCAAGCTGCTAACACTACTTTGTTGTGTTTCCAATAGGAGCCCTGAACTCCTGAACTCTGAACCTGCATTTGATTCATTGTTGTTCCAGCTCTTGGAATTGAATTGGGAACTGGAATGCGAACAAGTCAACACTGGTTCATGACTCACTCACTATTCATCAGCAGGTGGTGGTGCAGATAGTATCTGTAAGTGTCACAAGTCACAACCCACATTGTGCAGAAGAGATGAGAGGTTCTAATCACTTCATGCTCGCTGGTTCTGGCAATCAAAGTGAACCCCACACTTCCCAGTTTGTCAGAACCTGTTTTATTTTCGCTATGCAGCAAAAATATGCTGTCTGATACAAATGTATGATTTTTTTTTTGATATTTTTCTTTTGGGAGACTGCAGATATTTTTTCTAAAGAAGGGAGATATAAGTTTTTTGAAGAAATGCAAAAAAATATGGTGGCTTTCAAAAACTTCGTCTCTTCATTTTGTACTGTTGCTCGCACACCTCCTGCTCTGATTGTGGAGCGTGGTGTAGCACATCCGATGACAATGGAGGTGAGCACTCTATTTTTGAGCCAACAAACTTGCACCCCTCTCTGGAGGATGGGTACAGTGTTGTGTTCGTTGGGTAGGAGGATGAGAAGGAGATCCTCCTCCTCTTCCCATCAGCATTCTGCAAATCTTGATCGTGTCTGACTGACATTGGAATGTCATTTCACATGTGCAGAGATTTTACAACGAGCTGAAGTATTTACTGAGCGTTGGAGTTGCACTGGCTGGTGCAGCCGTTGTGGTGAACCAAGAAATGACGAAGATGAAACTCAACGGAGTGGAGATGGAGGTGGCCCAAATTGGGCAGCGCGTGGACCAATTGGAGAAGAAGATGGATGACAAGTTTCAGTGCATGGAGAACAAGTTTCAGTGCATGGAGAAGAAATTTGAGCGCATGGAGAAGAAATTTGAGCGCATGGAGAAGAAGTTGGACAACGTGTTGAGTCACAAATCTCGGCCCTGGAATCCTTGGCGTCAGTGAAGAGTTTTTGTGAGCTGCAGGCACACACCAGATGATCCTTCACAATCTGTAATACCTGCATTCATTCTGGATCATTTTGGAATCCTAGGCACAAAGGGTCCCCTCTATTGGTTACAAGAAAGTCAAACATCCAGATACCTCAGCAGAATGATGAATTTTTCTGTCTTCCTGAATGTCAACTTGCAGGAATATTGGCACCAGATCCTGATAGATTTTCAGGGCCAAAGAGAGGATTTTCTAGGATACTTGAAAAGCAGTGATTTTGATTTCACCATCCACAAATGAGTCATTTTGTTAATATGTACCTGCATCTAAAGGTCCTGAAGTAGAAAGGATTTCCTGTTTACCACCTGGCAGAATAAGGCCTACCCACAAGATCCAGCCTACATCAAAAGGTTCCAGTGCATATTGAGGCCTGGTGGCACCTGCAACCACTCACAAATAAAAGTGTGAAGATGCAAGTTACTAATCCTTAGGCATGCAAAAGAGCCTGGATTCAATTTCTGGTGTGGTCTCCTGGAGTCACTATCCAGAAATAACTGCATTGGCCTGTACTCCCTGAGTTGTGCAGCTTGCACTAAGACATGAGATAACCTAACTACTTTGGGGTGCCAGTCATTGTCCACATTTTGACAGAAATAGGCAGAAAGATCAAAGTTTGGTTTGTTCCTCAGTTGCATTACCTCCACTACTACAGTGTGATGCTCACCTGTTATAGGCCCACCCTTGCTCCTGTCAGCTGACTCACGATGCCACTGAATGGTGCATGTGGAGATATCAAGCCCATTTCCTTCAAGCGGAGATATTATGAGAGAGGCTCCAAGCCGCTCCTCCCCCTGTAGTTCATAATGTCCTGGCTGCAATACACGTTTTGCAGCCACCAACTGCCATCCCGGAACCCAGTCAGTTGTGCTACTCCATGTCTGCCTAATGAGAAGGGCAGCAACTTCTCCAGGGTGTACTGAAAGAATGCACATTCGAGTCCCAAAAAGTACCCATGAAGTCAATGTGCCCAAAAAGTTCCTCTTAAGAAAGAACTAGGTTTCTCATACCAATCTATAGCACATATGATTCCCATCTGTAAGAAAAGAAAACCTGACAGTTGTGTGCTCTGTTCAAGCAGGTGTGCCTTGCCCTGGTCTCTGCACGCCAATTTCTGGAGTCTTTTTTCTGCACAGAAAATTGGAAATTCATCTTAGGCTTGTGTGCAAGGTGGTGTGAGGATGGGCAGGTATCAGATGATGCGAGGAGGATGGTGGAGGAGGCACAGGCTAATGCATATTCTGAAGTGGAGGCAGCTCATGCTACTGTTCTGCATGTTAAAGCTTCCCTTATGGAGCAGGCTGAGTCAGTGGGCAGTGTAGATAAACAGGTGCAGTGGATCTGCTACTCTCTCAAATATCTTTCTGAATTCACCTCTGTTTGGTCTATTTTTGGGCGATCCCCTAAAAGTACACAGGATTGCCTCACATTCAAGGGCAATGGCTAGTGAAAGGTTATCCATGATTTGATGCAAGGCAACAGGTCAAGACAAGCAATTCTCAAAGCAAGAACAAAAGCGTTCTCCAAGGGAAACCTAGAAAACAGTCAACAATGGTAAGGATGCATAAAGGCAAAGACACCCAGCAGAATTCACCTTCCTAGTTTCCTAAGCTACAAGCCACAATCCTTTCTCTGGAAAGGCAGTGGAAAGACTGCATTGCAAAATAGTTTCTCAACAATGAACCTTCCAACTGTAACATCAGCCGTTCTGCTATCAAACATCTCATATGCTGCATTCCTGCCCCACACACAATTCTCTTCCACCAGGGTTCTATTTAATTTGGATTCTCTGCTCTAGTAAGTTCTCATCTGCAAAGACAATCAATCCCTGGCAATATCTTTAAAACTGGTGCCTGCAAATGGTGGACACACACAGACACCCCCTGCAACTATCAACCAGAATAGAATAGCAATCATTTTTCAAATGCTGCTGGAGGGTACAGACCCTTTGCCAGGACTTGAGGAGTCTGATGAAAAACTCCGATAGTAGAATCCAAGTTGCAGATTCAACCCCTGGTTAAAACTGCCCTCAAGTGAGAAAATTCATGGCTGGAATACTACAATACACAAAGTTTTATCCAGGGCTTCCAAAAACAGCATTTTGCAGCAAGATAGTAGACAACTGCAACAATAGCTAATAATTTGAACGGTCATCCAAAGGCATGACTTATGCATGCCTGGCACTGAGAAGACACTAGAAATGTTCCCCTGGGATCAAAGGGACCAAAATTGGGGGGGCATAGTTTGTTCAGCTCCCCAGAAAACCAGAACACTCTTCATACTTGGGGCACTTTAAGAGCTGCAGAAAGAATAGCCTAAGTTGCTGAGTTCAAGATCTTCTGTATCTACTTTGAGCTCAAAGAAATGGCCATGCTATTTCCCACAGCCATGATGCCATAGAATGCGTGGACACGTTAAAAAGTACGTGACACGTCAAATTCATCCTCAGTCCACATGTCAGTAGCCTGTGTGCACACAAACACAAGGTTTTGCTTTTTTTTTAAAAACAGAGAGTCCGTGCTCCCAGAATGACTCACAAGGGTAGCAATTAGATTTTCTATTAGAGCACCTACCTGGGTTTCTTGCGTCGCGCATTTTACTGCTTGCGCTTCACGATGTCCTGCGGTCTTTCAAAGAAACGGTGGCGGCGGCACTCAGGGATGACACCAGCCATCATGACGGCTTTGCGGAAGCGACGCACCACAGAATCTGCGGGCTCATCCTCTCCCACAAACACCTGCGCGTTGTAGGAACCCCGGAACCACATGAGATTGGCGTATTGCAGGGACGGATCCGCAATTATCACTCAATTGTCACTTCCACCGAAGAAGAGGCCGCCATACACTTACCAGCAGCAGACACCTGCTGCTGCTGCTGCTGCCGTTGCGCCACTAGCTGCGGCAGCTTCACGCTGCTCGACTTCGAGATACTACTAGCAACAGTAGAAAGGGGCACTATTCTGACTACAGACGCAACAGAGCACAAAGCAGACATCACCATGCTGAGACCCACCACCGTTTTCCTCCTTTTCTTTCCCGTGCTCTCGAGCCGAGCGCTCGAGCTCGCCCTGTCACTCCTCCTCCGTCTTCGCGTCCCTTTCGCTTGCGCGCTTGATGCCGCTGCACACGCAGTGTCCACAAAATGGATAGAGTTCAGAACGCCGGATGGATAGATGGAAACAGTTCTCACTAATTCATTCATCCATTTCCGTGCACTTTGGTCACAAAGCTTTGTGATTAAGTGGGAGTTTTTTTTCTTCTTTTGGGTTGAGGTAAAAATTTTGGCTTCAACTTGGAACCAATGGGTAAGTGACATTTGTAACCCTATCTACTTTTTGTGCTGTTTATGTGGCTATTTTTTAAAAAATTATTTATTTTTCTTTCAAAATACCTAATGTAACTAAACCTAAAATGGACAAGGCCCTTTTTATCAATCATCTACTTTTGTGTTGAAAATGCATGCTCATTTATATGTATTAAAACTAACCTAGAAATGACTAATCTCAACTATTTACATCATGGGCAAGATTAGTTAATTGATCAAATTCATCATCTACTTTAGTGTTGAAAATGCATGCTCATTTATATGTATTAAAAACTAACCTAGAAATGACTAATCTCAACTATTTACATCATGGGCAAGATTAGTTAATTGATCAAATTCATTAAGGGAAAGAAAAAAAAAACTAGAATAAGCTAGAATAAAGCACATTGTTAGCATCTAAGGAATCAAGTGGCAACCTTTTATTGCACCCTTTGTAACACTCTTAAACCATCATGTGATTAAATTTAAACCACTAATTGACCATGAAATGACTTGATGAACATTGAAATTTGGTCATTGTGCAACCATGTAGCTTGCAACAATATGTACATTTTAGCTACATTAATGGGCACTTTATATGAGGTTCCAAGGGGGGAAAGGTCCAACAAAAAATGAAACAACCTTATTAGTCAATAGCCATAAATTGGACTCAATGTTTTCAAATGTAATCTAAAACCATTTCAAACCAATTTGAGGTGGCATTTGCATGACATCATTTTGAAGGGAAATTCAATTGGTCTAGACACAAAAAAAATAAAATGTAGCTAAAAAGAAAGTTCTTAGTTTGGAGAACCAAGATGTAAGCTAGGGCTCAAAGTTGTTTCTTTCCTTGTTTTCTTTTGTCTTTCATTATTTTTCATTATTATTATTTTTAAAATTAATTTTTAAAAATTGTACAAGAAAGGAAGACATTTTGTAGATTGAGGACATTGTTGAAAGCACATTTGTCATTTCATTTTTCGACAGATCTAAGGTTAACATGGCTAGATTTGTAGATCCACACAAAAATTGTTATTTGAAAAAATAATATTTTAACCTTTACAAATGCACAAAATGAACGTGTTTTAAAAATAAGGATAAGAAGTTTGGTCACGGAGGGTTTTATTTCCTTGCATCTCAACAAGGGCTTATCAAATGGTATTAGTGTTAATACCTTGATAATTTTCCATGTTGCAACAGAATGCAATTTAGGGTGCACTCCTTATATGAATATTATCATATGTATGCCAAGGTATCATTACATATTTCAAAATAATTTTTTTCTCAAACTGGTTTTGAAAACAAGTTCAAAAAGGATTCGAAGCAATTGTTATTTATATGGGTAGGAAGTTAACTAGAGGAATAAAACAATAAATCCCCCAAAAAAGGTTTTGAAACCATCTAAATAGGTTGGAGGGCAAAGTTTTAAATGATTTAATTAAATTCAATTGTAGTTTAGGTTGTTGTTATTATTATTATTAGGGTGCGAGAGAAAGAAAATGGATGAGATGATAATTGGATGGATATTGAGATCTTCTCTGCCGTTAGATTGACAAATCTCCAAACATTTTATGTTTTAATGATACAAACACTTTAAATCATTGAGGAAATTATGAAGGCATGGCCAATTTATAATTAGAAGGTTGAATTGGGGATATGCATTAGATGTTGAAGCTCTTTAGTTAACACAATCCACAAGTTAAGTGTTCATCCATGATGATGGGCAATTATGATGAATGATGACAAATGAAGTGAGTGATGGATATGACATGAGGTTTGAATGGTGATGAAAAACTCTCCATCATGAGTTTTGCAAAAGGCTTGCTTCATGTCAACATATTGGGATATTTAATTGAAGGTGATGAGAATCCTTGTGAGATGGGAGTGCTTTAAATTAATAAGGTTTCAAGGTAACAACGTGGGATGCTTGTTGTCATATCCCATTGAGAAGTGTAGCTGGGTTGTTTTGCAATTGTGTGAACTCTATAGGTTTGGGCCGATTTGAGTGTTTCCTCACAAGGATGAAATTCAATCATTCGTGGCGACTTGGGTGATGCAAGACAAAAAAACAATTGTTTGGTAGATGCACATTTTGTGTGGGTTGCTTGATAGACATGAAGATACAATCCGTTGTGGTGTCAGCTTGTTGTGTTCGTGATACATGAAAGAAAATCATGGCAGCCATAACAAACTGATGTGCACTTGCTCTTTCCCAATAGTTGTTCCTATCAGATTAAACACTAAGTTACAGGAGAGCTCACAAAGACCAAGAGCTTCATAGCCCAAGTTTTACTACTCTCTATCAACAATTCACTTCCCAACATGAGTAGCAATAGCAGAGATGTTGTACAGTTACATTTGTCGTTGAGGCCGCGTAGATGGTTTTGGACTCAATGTTCTTTCTTGCCAAGGACATGGAGCTTGATGTAAGTACATGTTTCAAGGTGTATTATTACAGGGTGCAAAGATTAAAACACTCCATTTTGTGTTTGTTGGCCTCGCCTACCAATGCAAGGATATTATGTTTAGATTCATTATAGAGTTATAGTAGGTTAAGGGATTTTGGCCCCTAGGTCAATAGGTCTAATTTTATACAAGGATCTTTGAAAGATGACATTTTGGCTTATGTTGAAACTTGAGATTAGTGAGAGAGTTATAATATGTTGAAGGGTTTTGGTTTCTTTTAGAGGATTTTTTGAAGATTATATTTTTGCATGATGAAACTTGAGATTAGTTACAGAGTTATATAATATGTTGAAGGATTTTGGTTTCTTTTAGACGGGTTTTTGAAGATTATATTTTTGCATGGTGAAATACTTGAGTTTCTGTTATTTGTCTTTTTGCCTTAAGATACTTCTTTAATGCAGATGGCAAGGCCAGAGTGTGACACACCCCTTGTTGTTTCTTGTGTGATAAGCTGTAGACGAGCATCTCTGTTTGGATTTTAGTTTGTGAAGAACCCTTTGATTCCAAACAGTTGCAAGGTTCAAAATTCACATTTCATGACATCAGGGGTTGTTCAGTTTGCTCTCAGCAATCCCTTATGTGTGAGTCTTTGCCAGTGTTGGGTGGGTATTTGATTTTGTTAATAACCGCTGGTTCCAGATTCAAAAATAATAATATTGAAATTAGAGAACCTTCGATTCTGGTTATTTGAAAAAGGTCAGAATCAAAGAACCGCTAGCTCTGACCCTAAACCCATTTATTCAGTCCTTGTAGTGCGATCACATGGTTATCAACCCTAAGAACCTGCTTGATAACCGCTGGGGCTCTGTTCCTGATTGTAAAAACCACCCAACACTGGTGTAAAACTTTGCACACCATAGTTTCATTCCAAGTGGTCTTTTTTGCTTCTGCAACATTTTGTTGGAGATTATTGTGCTACCTACTCAAATGGAGCATGAAATTTCCCGCTTCAAGGACACTGAAGGAGCACCCACCATTCTTCTGCAAATTTTCAGTTTGCTTGGATTATTGTACGGGTTTTCTGGCTTTTTGCTTTGTAGTACTCCACAATGGATGGTGAAATTTTGACCCTAAACCCACCTTCTCCAATAATGCATTTTGCTAAACAAATTGCTTACTTGTGTAATAGGTAAGTCTTTTGTAAGAGCATCTCCAGCAGTGGTGCTCAGTACGTGACCTGCCAAAAAAAAATTATTTTTCACATCCAAGTTTAGTTATGTAGCCTACTGTTTTGCAAACCCACCCATGAAACTGAAAATGGGACAGCAACTAGGTCACGGACTACTAATAGAAAACCACCTGGACCAATCATTATGATGAACCAATCGGAAACACTCAGCAGCAGTCAGATCATATTTATCACACTCTTTTCTGCAGGTGCATTGCTGTGCCTTTTGCCATCCACTGCAGATTGTGCAATTATGCTGAGCCAAAACCATTTTCTTGAGCCAGATCGGCATGTTTTGACTTTCCTTCATCCAATTTTACTCTGCAGATCACATACTGAGCACCGCTGTAGATGTGGCTGTTGTATACACCAATTTGAATACACCAATTTGGCTGGAATGGCAATGATAACCCCCCTTCCCATCCAGCTTAATTGAGAATTCAGAGTGAACCAGCACCCACCAGCACACCAACCACTGGATACCCGTTATGACCTTCAGTCCTGGATGAACCTCAACTGAGTTAATTTCTGGTTTCCCCGTGGTAAAAGAAAAGAAAAGAAAAAGAAAAGATGATGCTCTCTCATTTTGGCCCAAGCTGTTCTTCAAAAGCTTACAAAAGAAAAAGAATCTATTTTACAAACAAACAAGTTGTTTGTGCGACACACTAACGGTCTGTCCGCCGTCTTTTAGCTTTCCTTTGCCGTCTTTCAAGTTGTCAAACTATTCGCCATGTCTCTTGTGCATTGGTTTTCTCCATTCTTTTCTTGTAAGTAAAAAGCGTTAAAGGCTATTTAAGGTCTAATTAGTTAGCACTAACCCAAAACGTTAGTTAACTTAACTTTTTTCCTACTCATTCACACCTGGGAAAACCATTGGAAAAAAAACCATTCTATTAACTTAATATCAACTTAACAAATAAAAATCAACTCGTCAATTTTTACATTGCATAATAACACTCTCAAGCCATGGGCATTATTGGAATTGGGCCCGCTTGGGCTCCACCTTGCAAGGGTCCTTATTCCGGTAACGCATGTGGAGTTGCACATTACGCTACACATAATATATCCCCCTC
>Ga0209611_10012778_pt1 | contig 11712 bp, 7 predicted proteins | sample S1TSphgellanicum_3_FD_187693 | JGI IMG/M metagenome (GOLD analysis project Ga0209611, IMG submission 187693) | Host-associated microbial communities from peat moss isolated from Minnesota, USA - S1T2_Fc - Sphagnum magellanicum MG (SPAdes) (version 2) | ecosystem: Host-associated > Plants > Peat...
ACAGTTGTAACAATCCAAATAATCATTTTAGCTATGTTTTTATTTGATAACATTTTGAAATTCAAAGTTCATTTTCAATCAAAGTCAATGTTGATCCAATGGTCAAATGAAAAGGATTGGATAAAATCAATGTACAAAAAATATATAACATACATAAAATCTTATGTTTATGGTTCATGCAACAATATTAAACAAGAACAAACTAAAAAAGAAAGGGGGAATGTTCAACTATAAGATCTCTTCTTTTTTATACATTAGTGGTTTTTTCTTTAAAAAAGAAATTGTTATGCCAAGTTATTGTTTAAAAAGTGCCAAAAACACATTTTCAATGGATTTTTGATAAACAAATTTTTGAATGGACCTAGATTTAGTTTATGTATGTTAATATATATTAATCCCCAAAAAACATTTACCCAAAAATTCCTCTAGTCCAACCTTAATTTTGAAATGTATTTACAATTTTTCATACTTTGTGATAGGTATTATTTTGTCATAATTACATATACCATATGTTCAAAATTTTCAATGTTTGTTGAATTCTTTTTTTAAAAACTTTAGTTGAAGTCTTAACCTAATCAAATATACTTAAAACAAAAAAAATAATAATTTAAAATGTGATGTCCATTTGTTGTTAATAAAAACTAAATGCAAAAAGATTATATAACTTGTGACAATATTTTTTTATGGGCTTAATGTGCTCTCACCCATGGCAAATTACTTGCTTCTTTTCCCCTTACCACCATGTTGGTAACCTCAAATATATGCATCTTACATTTGAAACTATTGTGTTTGTAGTAGGGGAATTTGATTTGCATTTGATAATAAGTTTTCAAATTAGGTTCAATTTATATGGATGGGATAATAAAGATGAAGGTATGGAAAATTTAAATGCTTTGTAAACAACATTAAAACATTATGATTTCAAACTCAACTTAATACATCTTGAATGATCTTGGCATGGCCCTTTTTTAAATCATGGCTGAATTTAAGCAATGACAATATGCATTGAATTTCTTATACAATTAAGGACACATTCCATTTGATAAAAAATCAAAAATCAAAAAGTTTGATATTGCATGTTATCAACTTGTTTTGACCTAGCTTTAAAATGATCTAAATGTGATTTTTTAAAACTTTGTAAATGACTTGTGCAAAGCAACCTCATAACATTGGTGTACACTAATATTAAACATATCAATATAACATCAATTTCCTTGCCAATTATTTTTTGATCTCACTTTACATTAGAATTGTTCACTCGTTGCTAAATTCACCTAAAGACCAATCTCAATTTTCTTATTTCAGAATGTAAACAAAAACACGACATTTAAAACATGACCAAAACTATTTGCAAACCTTGAAGTCTTTTTTTCAACCTCACTTGTGTTCTTAGGAATTGGGTCCTTATAATTTTATTTTTCTTGTTAAATGTATGTTTGTAGTTACTTTTGCCAATGGGTGTAAGCACAGATAAAAAAGTTGTCTCATGTAACTAGTGTTTTAATTTGTGTTTACAAAACATTGTGAAAAAACATTATTTCAACACTATTTGAACAATTTCATTGTTGCCGCATCAACCAGTTAAGATTGCTCAAATAATGTTTAAATGTTCATTTTGGTTCTTATTATTTTGTTTCAACCCCAAATTATTATTATTTTTGTATTATGAAGGATCATTGGACCTTCCTAACATTTTTTATTTACATATGATGTTTTTTTCGCCTTTGCAAGATCCTTTTCAATGATTTAACATGTGTTTCCAAACCAATAAACCATGTATTTACAATAATTTCTTTTGGACTACACAACTACTAGAAGAAATATTGTCCATTCTAACCCTATGTTTGCAACTAATGTGTGACTAATGTCCAAATCAACCCATTTTGCAACTACACCTATAATAATCATGTGTCATCATAATTGCAATTGCAAGCTAATAGTTGCATATGTGAATACATTGCGATGATTCCTTGGATTTTGGTTGTACATGCAAGTATAATCTATGACTACTAAAAGTTTTAATGAAAAGATTGATGAAAAAAATGAACATATGCCATGCATTATTAGTGGATGCCATTGATGGTTGACAACCAAGTTATTTTTTGCAATTATATTTTCTACCAACTATACATAGATGACTAGCATTAGAAGAAACCTTATCTTTTGTAACTAATTAATTTGCGACTATATGAAATGAATTGTCATATGCAATCTTTTGTTGTTTTGCAATTATTTATGAACTTTGACATTTTTGTGAACATATTGTGACTAATGGTTTTTTCATCCTTCCAATACAAGGAATTATCACAATGCCAAAATCCCCAATCCATAACTCTATCCATGACTAGGTTGCTAGATGTTTAGGACATCCATGACTACATGATTATGTAGTTGAATAGGACACATCATATTTTAAAATGTCTTTTGTGATTATAGTCATGAAAGACAATGTTTTTTACCACTATGATTTTTGTGACTATTGGTATAAATGAAATTAAAATTCCTGCAGAATATTTCACACTATTGTAACAACATATTTGCATTTCACATGCATATGTTCATTATTCTTGTCTTAAGTCTCAACAAACTTAACACTACCATTCATTAAAACATCAAATTGATGGTTATTACATATAACCAAAATTTGTTCTTCAAAATAAATTTTAAAAATTCCAAAAACAAGATTACAATTCATTTCGTCATGATTAAATACTACAAAAAGTTCACACAAAAGATGAATATAAAATTCACTATAGAATTATGTGTTTTTTTGTATTACTAAAAACATGAATCCAAATTACAACATAATCCCATGTTTTGTTGAAAAAAATCCAAAACAACACTTAAAATTTGTGTTATATCAAAACAGAGTTTGTGGTTTTCTCCTATAAGTACTTATAGCTCTTCCTACTCTTTTCCAAAAACTCCATGTCTCATCTTCCCCTTTTTTTTTCCAAAACTCTCACCTTTTGAACTATCCCAAGTCACATCATGATCAAAACAACAAAAATTCAAAATTCAAACTAACAAAGTTCCTTGATCAATCCCTATCATAACTGCCTCGTTCATCCAAAATCACATACTCATCATATCCCCTTAACAACTATAAAAATGAAAGACATCAAAAATATATATCTCTAACTTAGGCTAAGTGAGGCTAGGGTTTATTAGGTTAAAAACCTAGCCTACATGCTAAAAATGTAATTGTTAGCCTACCTAGCAATGTAAGCTAACCTATTTAACTAGCAACCTATGTTAGGCTAAGTATTTAAGCTAAACTAAGAAGCTAGTTTATGCTAATAACCTAACTTAATTTAATTAGCCTTATAAGACTAGGTTGCACTTGAGGGATGAAGTTTTTAACCACTACAACACTTTTTTACATGATAAAAGTTGTGACAATATTATCCTTAAAAAAATAATTTAATTTACTTAAATAACTTAACCTACCTACTTACCTAAGGTACCTACCTAGTAACATATAACCTACTTAGTAATTTAATAAGTACCTTGGTAAGTTTGGTCACCTAGCTAAAGTAAGTACCTAACTAGTAGATAGTATGTACCAAGGTGGGTAAATAACTAATATGTACCAAGGTACATACTTACCTTGGTACCTTCTAATAGCTAATTAATAACTAGGTAAATAGTACCTAAGTTAGGTATGTATTTGGTAGGTACCTACCTTGTAGCCATGTAGTCATAATTTAATCACAATGTAATTGCAAAGACGACTAAAAGTATATGACGAAGGACATATGACTACAAGACTAAATTAAGATAGTCACAAATGTCCAAATCATGAACTTATACACATTTGGCATTGTCTACAAAAAAAATTTCATCCAAAACAACCATGTATGTCCCATTAGTTGTAATAATAACCAACATTTGGTAACCATTATGATGTGGACCTATCCTTTAAAGGGTTATTAAAAGCACATTCAACAATGGATTTTATCATTAAATTGGAGGAAGAATAACAATATAATGGGGTGCAATCACAATCCAATGAACCAAAACGGGCATCAAATCACAAACAAAACTACTCAAAATTAGAAAAATATTTATGTTTTGTTATTTAGAACCATGACAATCATGGTAGTTTGTTGTTTGTTCATTCATATGAATGTCAAGAAATTCAAACCAAAAATCCATTTGATGAAATTTAAGGTTTAGGATTTTATTTAAAACGTTTGAAAATGAATAGTTATTGGGTCAAAAGGGAGTCAATTTTACAAAGGACTATCAAAAGGACTCATATAATAAAATCATTTTGATGGGAAAATAATTAAGAAGATAATAACAAATTAACCGCATCCAAAAACAACTCCTACCCTAAAAAACTATGGAATTTTAAGACTTTAAACATTCAAAGACTTTTTCAGATTTGATCTATTTTTTTAAAAAGTTCAATAGTCCTTTATCACATATATGTACATAACATGTTAAGAAAAGTTGTAGCATATTACACATGAAAACAAAAATCTAGAAAATGAATTTTTGGTTATGATTTGAAATTGTTATCATTTAAAAAAAGGGAACATAAAATTTACAAGGAATTTGCATGCTTTCAAATTTTCATATGTATTAAAAATGATATACAAAAAAACATGTCATGTATTGGGACAATTATAAACATTTGTTTTTAGGCAAAAAAGATATGCAATCCTTGTGTAAAGTAATGTCGTTGGGTCATTGCATCTTGTTTACACCCAATGATGGGAAAATTGACTAAAGTGGCGTTAAAATTTTGTGTTAAATACCACACTCTTCTACAAAGATGGTGTAAGTAGCCCCTTGTATTTAATTTGTTAACCATAATGATTGGCCTAGGTGCCAATATTTAAATGGTATCACAATAAAATATTTTTCAAAATTTATGTTTATGGGTGTGGTGGAGAAACATTTATTTATATGTTGGATAGTGACCCCAACTTGAATTAAAGGCATTATTAAAGATGTTTTAAGTTATTTTTAAAATATATAAAAGGTAAATTTATAGGTCTATTAAAGGTATGATATTATATTATGGGTTATTAAAGGTATTATAAATATATTTGTCATGGACATTAAGCATTAAAATATTTTTTAAAAAATAATATCCAAGGAATACACTTGTAATTTTCCAATAGATTTAATTAATGGAAGCTTTAGAAAACAAATTTAGAAAAATAGTTGATAAAAGGGTGAAAATGTGGCCCCTAAACATTATCGTCTTCAAGAACGTAATGTTGAAGGAAGAAGTTCAGCTTATTGTGACTTCTAATAAAAATTACTATCATTTACTAATTTTTACTACAACTATTCACACTATGAGAAAAATGGGTGTTTTACAACTAGCTTAGCAACTCGATTTTTGAGTTGCACCAAAGATTTGCAACTTATTGTATTTATACATTGCGAATGCTAATGGACAAGTTGCATGAATTGCAACTCACCATATATACAGTGCAACTCATTCCAATTCAATTGCAATTTTATCAAAACAACTCATTTTCAACTATTATGCAATTTCATTATAAATGCACCCATGATGTCATGTTGACATCATTAGTTATCATCAATCCATTGAAATTTGGTATGTGGCATTATGAAAAATTTTGGACATAAAAATTATTATTATTTGAAATATTGATCCATCATCCATTATGATTGTTAATGATGGTCCGAAATTGTGACATGTCACACAATAAAAAAAGTTGTCACATGGCATATAAATAAATACTTATTTTAATAACTAAATAGGTCATACATAACCATAGATGGGTAGCTTGGTAAGTCTTAAGACCCAAATACCTATGTACCTACCTAAAATACCTACATACTTACCTATTTACATAGGTAGGTAAAAAAAAAGACCTATTTACTTACCATAGGTTAGTAGGTAGGAAAGTATAAGATCAAGTGACCTAAAAAATAGCCATGAAAATATTATTTTCTATTTTATGTTTTTCTTGTGAATTTAAGCTTTTTTGAATTCATCCCAAAATGGCACATGTATTCTAATGTGAAAACATAAGAGAACATGTTTTCTTTATATAGTTTGTAACATGAAATTCAAAAAAAAACATATGGGTTAAATTTTTTAGTTGTTCTTTAATTGCAAATTGAGTTATAACTATAAAAAAAAATTCCACGTGTTTTGTGCTTGTTTTTCATTACATAAGTTATACAATTAAATTAATGATTTAAATCATTTATTTGAATCAATTAACCAATGAGCTAGTTATTTAAATTAATTAATTAAATTCATAAATTATGATAATTAATGTTACATAATTAATTATTTTAATTTATTTGTTAGTTATTTCAAATAATTTATTACTAAATATTAAATATGAATTGGGTGTAAAACATCAATGTATAAATAGGCATATCCATATGTACATCAAATTGAATTTTTAATACAATATACACATTGCTTTTAGTTCACATCTAAATTAATTATATGTATCCAAATAATTAATTAGTTAATGAATATAGATAATTAATGATTTGGTAATTTTTAATGAATTAATAATTATCTTAGATAATCGATCTAATTCATTATGAAGTATGTCCAATTTAGAAAAATATTTATCTTATTATTATTGAATAAGTAATTAGTTTGTTAGTTAATGTAAAATTATTTATATTAATTAAAATTATTTATTCATATTAATAGTCAATTATTTAATATAATCAATAAGTTCACAATAAGTAAGTGTATTGGACATAGTTAATATTTAATAATCAAATTATTGATACAATAAATTTTTTTATAAAACATTACATATGAATATTTATCCTTATTAAGTTATAAACAGTTACACTTTAGTCATAACATAATTGAACAATAATACTTTAACAATGGTGTACTAATGGCCCTACTAATTATATAAATGGGAATCATATTCAAAAACTAGTTGCAAATGTATTCCATAATGGGTGGTGGAAATGTGAACACACAACATGATTGCATATATGTACATTGTATACTAATTATAACATAGTTGATGTTTTAGTGGCATATTTATAACAATTTTAAAGTAATTATCACATGCAATGCAACTCTTGAAAACTCAAACATGGTTGATTACATATGTATGTACGATGTGTATAAATTATTGTATAAAAAACCCAATTTCAACTCACAACTATATAACAAATAACTAATTTTTTGATGTAACAATTTATTTATTAATACCTTGTCTTTTCAAAGGGATAGTTGCACAATAGTTATATATGAGTTGTTCTTAAAACTTTAGTTGCAAGGTAGTGTGGTTTCGACGAACGTGATTTTTCATAGTGTCAAATAATAATAAAGACCTTATGCAAAGCGAAAAAAAGAAAAAAGCTAGGGTCTATTATTTAAAAGACAATTTTAATTATAGGTCATTTTAGTAATGTACGAAGAAAAAGGCATAGAAAGCAAGCAAAAAAGATAAGAAGAACTAGGAAACTTTTACTTTGCAAACCTCTACAATACCTTTAGTGCATCAAAATGGTGTCCAATGGGTTTGCAAGTCTTCTAAAGTTGTTGTCCAACCCTCACAACACATGTAGACCCTCTAGGAACACTACCTACTGTTTATAATCCTCCAAAAAGCCTTCTTTAAGCTACCTAGGGTCTACAACCACAACCAACCTTCTTGACTACTACTTACCATCTACAACAATCTCATGTACCTTACAAATTTCAACCTCCAAGTAATCTCCTTTTCTTGTTGCCATATATTAGTTGATACCTTCCTATGGTAGCAAGTGATTTCCTACTCCAAAAACTAAAACCTCACATACATTCTTATCAATTTTTGTAAAAGAAATGTAAAATTATTATACAAAATGTACCAACACATTATGTAAACCTAACTCCCTTCATTTTTAATGAAATAATCTCACACAAAGCACACTAAGGTTCTTCAACCATTTTCCATTGAAAATCACACAAGTACAATACAATTCCAAACTACTCTCCTCTCTGTAGTATTACACAACACAACTTCCAAAAGAGAACTTTCAACTCTAACTTCAAAACTACAACCCATTGAATGCCTTAAAATCCCTTCCAAATCCTCCTCTAATCCTTCTTCTCCACAAAACCACACAAAGCTCACATTGACCTTGTGAAAATAGGTCCTTATCTTAATCCTTCCTAGAAATCTCTTGGGTGATTGGCTGGATTACACCCAACCGCTCATTAGCATGAACTACTTAATCTCACTAGTTTCACCCCTTTGGTAAAGGATAGTAAGCCTACCATTAGGATTTAGTTGGATACTCAGATGCCAATGGCATTAACTAATCTAGAGACTTTTACCTTTTAACCGAAGCTTATAGAAGATGTAGTTAATGAAAATCCTTTAAAAAGGTAGTTGATATTTTTTTTAAAAATATGTAATTGATGAAAGCCTTTTTTTAAATATTTAATAAAATATTGTAGAAAGTTTTGTTGGCATAACAAATTAAAAGGTTGAATTTCTAAAAGGTTCCATGGGATAATAAAGGTCTTAAGGTTAGCATTTGTCAATCTTGTCAACACAAGTTATAGTCCTTAGATTTTTATTTAATCTCATGCCTAGTTAATTGCATCATGCTTTATTCAAATAATAAAGTTTCATAGTTTTTGTTTGTTGTTGAATTCCTTGTTTTATCAAGTTCATATATAGTTTCCTCCTTATATATTTGTCTTGTCTTTGATAATATCTAAAAGGTATATCCACATCACTAGAAACACAACAAATGTAACTAATGTTTGGTTTTTCATGTTTCAAAGTGATAATTTAATTTGTTGCTAAAATTTTTGGATTTATTTATATAACAACATTCATAACCTATCATGGGGACATGTGAATAAATTTGAAATTAATCTAATGAATAAAAAATATGCAAAAGTTTAAAAACATTGTAACCCATGGTTTTAAACCCAAAAAAAATGTTTAACAACTTGAAAATATTTGAAAATGAATTATTTTTGATAATTTTTTATTACAAACCTTAACATAATACTATTCAAAGAAATTAAATAATTTTAAATATAATTTTAAGGATTATTTTTCGAAATATTTTAAGAATAAGTAATCAAATGAGCAACCCAGAAGTGGTGGATGTGGTTTAATTACAAATGATCATTTTAACAATCACACTCCCAAACTTTAAAGCTTCATAACTAAACTAAACCTACTGAATTAAATATTTAAAAAAATCAAATATATTACCATAAAGGTACCTTTAAAAAAAAATTCTCAAAAAAAAAATCAAAACATGTTTTAAACTTGTGTTCTTAACCAAAAAGTTCAAAGAAAGGAAAACATGTTACATTTTTGAAATTTTTTCTAAATGTAATGATTAGAACATCAAAAGACAAAATGAAATATCATTAAATTTTAATAATGTATGCAACTTGTAAATATTGAATTCATCAAATTCTAATCAAAAACCTTGTTTAAATGTTTTCATTATTTTTTAAAAGTTCAATGGGTTCAATAAAATGAAGGTTTGATGTTCCTAGTAGTGTCACCCAAAGATGTTTTTGCCCACCTTCCTTACCTACCCACTTATTACCTAGCTATTTTTTGAAGTACCTAAGTAACAAATGTAACAAATTAAACTTTGGTAGTCCAAATGAAAGACTTTCATTCTAAAAATGTTTTGGAATCCTTCATCCGTGATTGGTTTATATTCTAACAAGACATTCAAATTTTGTTCAATTATTTTTTACCGACCTTTTTTTCCACTTATTGGTTGAAGGACTAATATATCTATATTCACGTTTCATTGTTAAACATCTCAAAACATTCATTTTGCTTTAAAACATAAGAGCACATGACAAGACTATGTCATGGTTCTTGATGTGGTAGGTTAACCGTGAATACACCAATGGTACACGAAGCCTAAGTGAATCCTTCAATTCATCATTCATCATATACTTTGCATCCAATGATTTGGTAATGGAAATTGTGTGAATTCATTCTTTTTAAATTCATAATTTTGCACATAGATGTTGTGCATTTAAAAGATTTTTTGAAGCATGGGTGTTTTCATGTTAAGGAGTTTCACACATGATTTTTTTCAATACATTTTAAAGACTTTTAAAAAGTTCTATTGAATTTTGAAGCATAATTAAAACCATATGCTGATTTTTTAGAAGTATAACTATAATAAATGATGTTGATTCTATAAGTTCCAATCAAAAAAATCATGTCAATTGTGAGAAATGAAATCTTTATGGAGCCCTTTTTTGATTATGATGAAAGTCTATTTATTTATAAAAGATTCTACAACTATCAATTTATGACATGTAACAATACAAAATTTATCAATTATTAATTGTTGGCATGTACACAAATGACCTAGTATTTCATTTTTGTAATATTTTCATAATTGATCAAAAATTTAGAGCTCTTTTGGTTCTTAGTCCAACAAAATGGTGTGTTTTTTACATCTTAAGTGACATTCTTTAACATGAAAGCAATCACATATATAAATAGGATGAAAACATTTCATCCACTTTCATGTTGGATGAAAATTTACTTATACATGCTTCAAACATGTTTTAAATGCATGACATCCATATGCAAAAGCTACAAACCTATGAATTAATTGACAACAAAATCAAAGTCATGAATCCAATGCATGATGATTCTTGTAACCAACAAATTGACCTGATACAATTGGAATTAAGAATGCAAAAAAGCATCAATCTAAGAAAGAGATTACTAAAATTGAGAATGTAAAAAAAGATAAAATACTTGTGAATACTAGACTTGAGAATGCATAAAAATAACATTCCAAAAAAATGAATATTGAACTAAAAAATGCCCAAAAAAACCACCGACAAAAATAATCCAAGAGAATGAATATTGGCATTGAAAATGCAGGAAAACAACAATTCAAGATATTGGAATATTTGAATTGAAAATGCACCCAAGAAAAAGAAAAAGAAAAAAACACACCCACATCAATGAATATGCAAAAATTTGAAGATGATGAAGCAAGATTAAAGAAGAATGCAAAATTAGTACGACCTTACTTAAGCAAAAACAATGTTGATCTCAACCTTCTTTTCTTTTGCAAACTTCTTCCTCCTCGTTAATCTTGACTTGACAAGAAGCGACCACAAGCTATGCACATGCGATGCTTGCCACTTTGGCAATGCCCAAGCACACTACTTGTTAGGGATCCAAATCTTTGAATATGTTTTAAGTGGTAACCCAATAACCTTATAAATGCCTCATGAAGATGAAAGAATAAAGCTTTCCACAAAGTCTTGCATTTCTTTGCATATGTATAGATTGGAAAGGGAAAACAAAGAGAGCTACAAAGACATTGAGAAAAAGATAATGAAACATGAAAAGACTTAGGAAAGAATAGGAGGTAGAGGGAAAAAGGTAGGCACAAAAGGGTCATATGTAGGCTTTTCTATAGGTCCAAACAACTACTAGGTAGGTTTGTAAGTAGGTATGAATGACATATATAAACATACACAACTATTTTTATTACATAAATTTAAAAAGATAATTAAATATAATTAAATGTAAAAACCCATTGGAATTTCCCCAAGTCTATAGATATTGTTGTCATGAAGTTCTCACCATAGCACAAGTAATTTAATAATTCATGTGTTATATCAAAGGGAATAATAACACCATCATTAGACCAAAGGGGTTGAAGACTTGACATTAAAAACTCTTGAAAAAATTGCATGTACAAGTTAGAGTTGGAACGTTA
>Ga0209611_10012779_pt1 | contig 11710 bp, 14 predicted proteins | sample S1TSphgellanicum_3_FD_187693 | JGI IMG/M metagenome (GOLD analysis project Ga0209611, IMG submission 187693) | Host-associated microbial communities from peat moss isolated from Minnesota, USA - S1T2_Fc - Sphagnum magellanicum MG (SPAdes) (version 2) | ecosystem: Host-associated > Plants > Peat...
ATTCTCACCAATATTGGCCACAATGTTTTTCTTTCGACAAATTTTTGCAGCATAGTGACGAATAAAATAATTTTTTTAATTTAAAAAAAAACCTAGTGCGATGTGTATAAAAGGTTTTTTTGGAAAGAATGTGCGACAATTGCCAAAGTCTTAGGAGAAAAAAACGTCAGAAGTTGCCATATTTAAGGTACATTCACACTTGGTGTTAAGGACTCTAATATTATGTCCCCTAACACCAAGCTAGTCATTTAAAACCTAAACCTATTTATCACAAAAAAATTATGTTAAGTTAAGATTCGCTTAATATTAAATAATCACCCATATAACATTGGGTGCCACCTAAGATGCCATCTAGATTTTCACTTAACATTGATTTAACATTAGGTGTGAATGCACCTTTGGATAACCAATTCCTGGAAGATGCTAGAACAAAGTGGGATCCTAAAAAAAAACATTCTACTTCTATTTTGTTGGTTGGTGTCTAGCTACCAAATTTGGGTCATTCCTCTTGTGGATGATCGCCAACTTCAGAAAATTGAAAAAAAAAAACTCTGGTCAATGAGTGGCTTTTTGGTGCAAAGGTTGATTCTTTAAAAAAGTTAATCCAAAGGATTGACCTAGTGACAAAATGGTGCAAATATTGGAAACAATTCAAAAGCATGGCAAACAAAAAAAGTTGTTATATTCGTGAACAATTTCAATTCCTTACTCATTTACTTATGTGTGCACAAAACTTGTTTATGTGACTCTCTATAAGGCTTCATAGAGTTGGGGACAAATCCACCAACACTTTATAATTTCAAATTAGTTGTAAAATTTTATCAAAATAAATGAAAAATAACTCCAACATATCTAGTATTTTTGTGGCAATTTTTTTCATTTTTTCCTCAAAATGTTTTTTGGCTAAAACATTTTAGCTTGAAGACACCCAACTTGCGTTAAAAGCAAGGCTTGGCTTGTACCTATTTAAAAATTAGTATTTATATAACTAGAGAATGTGGACTTACTTAAAAAGGCATAATAGGTTAGTCCAATTCCAACAAAATTTTGAACATTTGGTTTGAATTTTTTACACAATTGGCCAACATTAGCCAATGGTTAAAAAAAAATACAAATAACAAACTTTTGGATAGGGTTGGTCATCTTTGGTGTCCAAGGACAACCCAAAAGTTATAACCTACTAAATAGCATAGATCTTTAACAAATGTTGGGTGATTCTCACTTTCTTTTTAATGGGAACCATTAATTTTGGTACCTACCCTTCCAACCTACCTATCGCCCTTCCTCCTACTAGCCCATCTACCTCCATCATTTTCCTCACCCCTCCATCATTCTACTCACCCCTCTTTTGTGCTTGTGCTCCCCTCCATCATTTTGCTCACCCCTCTTTCACGCTTGCACTCCCCTTCATCACCAATGCTTGAAAACTAGTGGGACCAAAGTTTAGGGTTGTAAGGTTTTGAGTCTCCAGAGCTTGAGAGGAATGAGGAGAACGAAGGGGAGGAAATTATTGAAGTGCCAATGTGGGAGGAACTTTGTAGAGCATGAAAAAAAGCCCCAACTACAAGGTAAGTTCCCTTATGTGCTCCTTTTTCATTGTGTTTTTCATGTTGAACTACAACAAAAAAAAGGGATGACATGGGAATGTTTTCACATCGTCATCCTCTTTGTGCAGCTCAAGCGCATCATCATCATCTATTGTTTTGTTGTAGTGTAGTTGCATGAAGAAGATGACGATGTGGGAGCATTCTCACATTGTATATTTTTTTCTTACTATAGTTCAATGCATAGTGCAAAGAAAGGGACGATGACAACAACATGCTTGAGCATTGTCGTCATTTACTATTTTATTGTAGCGCAACTATGCAAAGAAGATGATGACATGGGAACGTTCCCGCATTGTCGATTTTATGAATTTGGTAATGGTTTCATAAAAATTATGTGTTTCAAACACAAAAAAATAGAATTAAAATATTACAATAGTGTAGAATTGTGTTTTTTTCACATTAATTGTGGTTTTTCATGGAACATTTTTTGTCACAAGCTTCCTATGTTTGGGCATACACACATTTTCTTCTCCTTCATTGTGATTTGTATTCACTTAAGGTGTTACATAACAAATGGTTTTCACTTTATTATGTATGCATTAGGTGAAAAAAAACAATTGAAATATTTAGTGAACCAAAAAAAGAAGGATATGATGTTCTTCTCAATGTTCTTCCTATGTTTTTTTTTTTTGAAAGTAAGGAAAAATTCTAATATGTGTTTTGATAATTTGATTAAGATTTATGCATCACATCAAAATATATAGCACAAGCCATATGATAACAAACCATTTATACCTCTACAAGCGTGTTTTAAGTGACATGGGTATTCAACTTTCAAAAAAAAAAATCAAAACCTAAACACTTATGACCTACATATTTGTCAAATTATTTAAACAAGATAAGATTTATAAATTTATAAAGAAACATTTTAAAAAACAACTTGAAGATGCAATTTAATATACAAGAAATTTTATTAAATAATGATAGAAGAAATATATTTATAAATAATATTATCTTTGAAATCCACATTTGACATTTTGTTGTCTCATAAAATCAATCTTCAACAAAATTGAGTAAGGATTTATGAATGTTTACAAAACATTATACATGCAAAATGTCATTTGATCATCTTTACAAAATTGCATACATAATATGAATAAATAAACTAAAATGACTTTATGCATGTCTTGTGACAAAATCAATGTTATTAACAATCTATTGGGATAATAACATGTTTAGCAATTTAAATTTTCCTATCATAAATATATAAAACTTAGATCTTTGCATGAATCTTCCATTGAATAAATATGATCATTCTATGTATTCATGATATTTTCATTATTTTTCTAGGATATTCATTAACTAAAAATTCAATTTGGAACATTATTAATTACTTGGGCTCCGCGTTGCTATGCACTACCAATGACGATGAAATGACCCAAAAAAAGAATTACATTTGAAAAGTTTGTTATTTTCAAATATATCTAGGATTCAAATTGTACAAAATACCACCCAATTATCATCCAAGGGGAGATTTAATCAGCCACCCCTATTTTTAATTTATTGGAGTCTTGGAAGCAATTAGGGTGGATAAACATTAAATCAGCTAAGCAAGTGGGGATTAATCCTTGAATTAGGTATTTAAGGGAAAAGTTTTTATTGGAAACTATCTTAATCTCAAAGAATAAAAACATGTTAATATCTTGAAAAAATCTTAACATATTCAAATGAAATAACACATATTTACATTTGTATGAAATTGGAAAAACACAAGGATTCCAATTTTTTTTTGAAAGGACACAAAGATTCCAAAAAAAATTGAAAAAAATGAAGAGATTTGTTTCTCTTTCGATATTTTAGGATCCATAAGGACATTTTGAAACATTACAACTTGTAAAATGTTTATTTCTAAAATTTTCTGGTTTGGAATCAACCTCTAATAAATTTGCAATTTGGAATTGTCTTTTTGTATGACTCACAACTATAGCCATCCCACCTAAACCATCTCCGATGAAATCATCGTCACTAGAATATGGCTAGATGACCGACATTGCCTTCATTACAAATATCATTGCTTGATGATAAATCCTAATAAATTTACAATAGAATAATTACCAATTTCTTATCATATGAATCTAAAATATTCTTACAACTTATGGAAACCCTTAGAATTGTTATTGACATTTCAAAAGTAGATAGAAAATGAAATTTTTGCCATAAAACAAACATAATTTCATGAGATCAAATGGTTTTTATGCCTTTTAAAACTCATTTGATGATTTTTGTTTCTTATGCAAATATGACTTATTAGAAGAAAACAATCCATCTTGTTTATTGCATAATTTAGTGTACATTGATGTCATTTTTATATTTACATTTTATTTATTAACATAATATCCTAACATCTTTGACACTAATTACATTATCTATAAAAATGTTGTAATTTTTAATTTTGATTTTTTCAAAGAACAAAATTTTGTGAAAGAAAATACATAGTCTTTTGAAGTATTCAAAAATAGTTTATTCTTGATATGAAATGTTCAAAATTCATTAATTATTCTACAAACATGTGTTGAAGCTTCCTTTGTATTACATTAATCAAATGTATTTAAAAAACCTTGAAAATATTATGAATCTATTAAAACATATGTGTTTTCCACATCCCATGAATATGTTGTATGGGTTGCAACTTTCTCTTAATATGTGTCATTATTTGAAGTAAATGCAAGGAAGGATGAATGATTTGTTGCCATGAAAGTTTTACAAGTAGGAAAAATGAAAGAAAAGAAGGTAGTAGAAAAAGGGAAGAAAAAATTGAAGTGATCTACTATGTGAACAATTCACTAATCCTTCTAAATTGGGTGCAAATAAAGATAGGCAAAAAAAAATTAACCATGCGAATTAATTACAACAATTATTTTACTTATAAAATTTTGCATTTTTGTATGTAGTTGAAACATGTTCAAATTTTGGCTTTTGATTTCAAATTTTACATTACTCAAATATTTAATATTTTGGTTAAATCAATTGTAGATTAACCCTAAATGACATGTCTTTCAACCTATTATCACTATGCATCACATCAAGGTCTTGAAAACCTTGAGATCTTTGTGCATGATTCACATTGAAGTGCATTTGTGTTTTGTCTTTCATTCAACAATTACACTTTTAAGTTTAATGGTGTATTAAATAATACATTATTTATTTTTTGAAACATGAATATTAAATTTTAATTAAAGTTCTTTACCTACACATTATGATTGCAAATTGTCTCAAATCTCCTAACTTTCAACATCTTGTTTCATATGAAAAAAACATGTCTTGGTCAAATTTTTTAATTTTTTTTTAATGTAGTATCACTAGTGAGCATCCCAAGACCAAATAGTTGCAAATGACACTTTAAGTTGCCTAAAACAAATCGTAAACTCGAGTTTTTCTACTAGAGCCAAGAGTGATTTAACAATAAATGGCAACCTCTTCCTATAACCTATCAAAAAATATTTATCATTTTATAGTTTGGTTACCTATAATAACCAATAATATAAATTTAATTACGCTGACCCCAAAAAAGAAATTTATGATTCTTTAAATTTTAAATGATTCTTGCAATGGAATATTCATTTTTTCCGGAAAAAAATCAAAATTTTTCTACAAAAATACAAAATTTTAAACAAAAAATGTTAGTCTTGGTGTTTTTTAATGTTTTATATCCATACATTCCTTCATATATTGGATACTGATTAATTTTCATAATGTTTGTAATTCCAACAAATGGAATACTAAATTTAACATGACAATAACTTTGGGTTTGTATTGAAAATCAAAATTACAAATAAACTAATATGAAATCTCATTATAATTATAAATATAAAACTAAATCATTGAATTCTCATTTTAAATATATTAAATATTTTAAATTAATAATAATTGATATTAATGTCAATGTAAATATAATAAAAATAAAAGCATATTTAATTCAACGTTGAAAATGAAATATCCATCAAAATTGATAAGTTTACATTATTTTTATGAATGTTATGTTTATGAAATTAGTTCATTTTAAATATTAGTGATAAATGGTATTTGGCAATTTTTTAATTACACCTTCACACATGACTTGAAGATGGCAATTTATTTTGCCCCTTTTAATCACCTTCTCCTTGAAATGGGTGAACATTGTTTTTCCTTTTAATTATTTTTCTTTTTGAATATATATTCCCACCTTCAACTTTGGTTTCTTTTAGGATTATTGAAAATCCAACTCATTTAACATCTTCAAAGTTTCTTGAACCTTTAAACTAGAGTTGTGTGTGTAAGTCTCAATAGCCATATATATGGCATGCAAATCTTGTGTAAGCGTAAATCATTTACATTTACACATTTGAACTTCTTACACTTACATTTATACCATTATATGGTGTGTGTGTGTGTATATATATATATATATTGCAATGCTAGTGTAAATATTTGTCAAATACATTTACAAGGCCAAATGTAAATGTTTTGGGGAGTGTAAATGTATATAATAGAGTTATCCATAAAGCCACCCTATCTTTGGGCCTCCTTCGAACCCCAAACCCCTCTTTCAATGATATATAAAAATTTTAAAATTATTAAATTTGGGTATGAAATGTTGAAACTCTTCATTTAATGCACAAGGTTTGAAAGTAATATAATAGCTATACAAGTAAGAGTAGTGAAAATATATGTAGTTGTAGTGGAAGCCTTAAGGAAAAAGGAAAGACAAGGTGAAGCTTACTTTACCACAAAATTTGATGATTTTTTTAGACCTCCCCCCCCCCATCTTTTCAATTGAATGCTAATGTTTTTTTTTTGAGTCTCACCTTGTTTATGACCAAACTCAGGTCCCAATGTTGTGTTTTCCTTACTTTATGGATAATTCTACTATATACCTTTAATGAACATACCTTTTTGCAAATCCATATTAATTAGTTGTGAGTGCATGTTTTGATGACTTCTTTTTTTTTGCAATGGGCCATTTGGTTGGCCTATCACTAAAAACATTATGAAGTTTCCTCTCCCCAAGTAAAAATCACATTGTTTTACAAGACCATGTAAAATCGTATTATTATTTTTGTTTCACATTTACATTATTTTACATAGTTGCATAAAATCATATAAAAATTATTTTTACATTTACATGTTTCGTGTTCTACATTTACATTTACATGAACATAAATGTTTATAAGACATTTACATTTACACTGAGTGTAAGTCCCAAACCATTTGCATGCATAACATTGTTTTAAATTAACATGATTGTTGCTAAGCCAAGGTCCCAAAAGGACATTACAAGATGGGTTGTTGATTTAACAAATCTTCCCAAATCTGATCATTTTTAATAAAAATTCAAATAGTGGGAAGTTTTGATTCGATGATGAACTAAGCTTCAATAACAACAAAAACACACCCAAACAATGCCAAGGATGATGAAAGATGAGAAACAACAAAAAGACAAGAATTTTGATAAAAAATGACAAAATGGTAACAAACAATTTAACAAGGGTGTCAAAAATGCATGTTAGAGACACCAAGGGCACTAGGTTGAACATAAAAATTTCCTGTGAGCAATAAGGGGCACAAAGAGGTTGAAGGCTGAAGGCTTTATATACAATGTCAAAGGACACCAAGGGCACTAGACATACATAAGAGACATTGCAAGCACTAGGGTCAAAAATGTTTTTATTTTTTATGTTTTCGAACTAGGGGTTGTTAGGAAGCATGGTGGGAAGAACATCGAGGATGTTGGAAAGGCCCAAACGTTTTTTGAAAGCAACAAAAGGCATCAAAAAAGACTTCATGAGGGTCATAAACAATTAAATATCATATTTTAGAATTAAGTGGAAATGATTTCATGGACAATGTAAATGATCTTGGATTATCAATGTATGGCAAGAAATTATCTTTTGATTAATTAATGTAAGTAACTTTTAAATAGATTAATATTTTGACCTTATGTCCATTGATTGTCATTGGTAGTGCAAAGTAACGCAATTCCCAAATGTAATAAATATTTGATAGGTTGAATGCAAGGTGAAACCAATTGTTAATCACTAAATTGAACTCCTTATTGTGTAGCCAAATGACAATTATTCATAAATAATCATTATTCCCATTTATCTATCTAAATTTTGACTATGAAGTTTAGTTTAAATATGAAATTTACCTATGCAACACATCAAGCCTCATTGATCTATAAACCTTGACAATGAAATTTAGTTTAAATATATATATATTTATTTATTTGTTTTGTTTTGTTTTGTTTTGTTTTGTTTGCTGCAACTCAATGCACAATGCAAAGAGGAGGAGAAGGAGGAGGAGGAAGCGCTCAAGTGCATTGTTGTCATTTGTTGTTTTGAAGAGGACAACAAGGAGCTTTCCCGCATTGTCTTTTTTTTGCTTGTTTTTTTGCTACAGTTCAACACATAGTGCAAAGAGGAGGAGGATAAGGACAACACACTTGAGCCCATTGTCATTGTTTTTTGGAGTTTTGTTACAACGTAGCTACATGAAGAAGACGACAATGCGGGAGCTTTCCACGTTGTCTTTGTCTTTTTTTTTGGTTGCAGTTCAACACAGAACACAAAGAGGAGGACAACGACAATGACTCATTCAATTACGTCATCATCATCTATTGTTTTGCTACAACATAGCTACACAAAGAAGACAACAACACGAGAGTGTTCTCACATCATCTTTTTTTTTGTTGCAACTTAACATAGAACACAAAGAGGAAAAGGAGGACGATGATAACACACTTGAGTGCATCATCATTGTCATCTATTGTTTTGTTATAGTGGAGGTGCATGAAAAGGAAAACGATGCAAGAATGTTCTCACGTCATCATTTTATTTATTTTTGCTACAGCTCAATGTAAAGTGTGAAGAGGAGGAGGACAATGTAAAGTTTAAGCACATTGTCATCATTGCCATCTATTGTGCAACTACTTTGGGTATATTTTTTGTTTTGTAGTGATGGTAAGAAAGTAAGAAATTAATTAACTAGTGTTGGTCCTCATTTTGTTTTGGGCATTTTGTTAGATGCACACTTCAAACAAAGTGAAGAATGGTGCAATAGTTCAACAAACCCCAACTGAAATTGCAACCCCATCTCAAGTTGCAAATGGCATTGGAGGTGTGATGAAAGAAGGAGATGTAAAGGTTGTTGTGATTTCCCAACAAGTCGAAGCTAATGTTGAGGGTGTTGTTGCATTGGTTTGAAATGGAAATATCGAGGAGCAAATGTAGCCCAATGTTGAGGTTGGGGAAACATCTACAACATCAAATGTTATTAGAATTAAGGTTAAGTTGTAAAGAACTATTAACATGATAGAGGAACAAGAAATTGTAGTTCTTAAGCAAGAAAATGCAAATGGGGATGCTGAACTTCATGCTCAAATTGAGGGAGTTGACATATTGAACCTTACTTATTATAAATAATTGTTCCACCCATCCTTTCTACTTGAGAAGATGGGTGGGGTTTTTTTTTGTCAATTTTTGTGTTGCAATACCTTGATTAATTATGTTCCTTAAACCCCACCTTTGCCCCACCTTCTTTCTCCATGTGAGAAGGTGGTTGGGGCATTTTTCTTGGTCAAAGTCTTTAAGCAATACTTGAAGGCTTTGTAGGTGATTGTCCTTTTTAAAGTTAATTTCATTTCTTATAATCTTGAAAATTGGGTTGTGCAATACCCTCATCTTGTGTTTCTAATATTTTATCTTTTTATGCAATTCCCTCATCTATAGTTTTCAATAGATAGATTTTCCAATCTATTTATGCAATACCTTCATTGTACATGGGTTAACCTTCATCCAAAATGTTAATTCTCACATTAGGTTTATTATTTTTGTTTTTTTGGTTTCAGATGTGGTTGCCCCTCCCCTAGTTGCCATAGAGGGTGTCCATCGGGTGACGGATGGGCCAAAATGTGCTTCCAGGGTTGATGGGTGCAATGCATCCTATATGGCTAAATACAACTTGGTATGGCATTTGCGAGCATGCAACAATGTGACCATCGAACTAGGCAAGCCTAGATGCCCATCTACTACAGAGGAGGGGCTAAGACATCAAGATTATGCGGTCATGAATGTGCAAGTCTTGAATAACCCTCTAGCCCCATTTCATCATAATGAGCAGAAGGCAATTGCTAAGGTTAAGAGGCATGCAAACTTGGAATGGGATAGGCTCCAAGTTGATTTGCAATACACACATGAAGATCCTAAGCTAGCACTTGTGAAGCTAGCTTCTAACTACATTTTTCGGTTTCTTAACATGATTACATGGGGTGTGGTGTCCATCCTTCTTAATGTGCAAGCCAAGTTGGAACATGATGAGGATGTTACACTTATGATTCAAGCAACTCAAGTCAAGTATGTGAAGACATTCAAAGGCGTTTGGATGGAACATGACTAGAAGTTTACATCCCATAAAACAATGCAACATAAGGAGATTGGGCTTCCTATGCAATACCATGATTGAAAAATGATAAATGGTCGGTAAGTTTTTAACAACGTCATACTTAATTTTATTTGAATTCCAAGTTTTAGGTTCCATATACAAAACTTATTGTATTGTGTTGTTTGTTTTAGGGTTTGAGGCACCACTAAGGAGGTGTTTGTGGCTAATGTTATGGACGTAACATTGACCAATTGCAGGGTATTTACATGACAATGCACCCATGATGCAAAGGTTACATTAGCACGATAAAGGAGGGCCAATGGGATCCCATCCCCCTTTTTTAATGACACAAATAGCCCATAGTTTATCCCACTTTTGATTAAGGTGTTCTTTTGGTCTTCAAGATTTAAGGTAGCAATATATCTTTGAGGCAACCAAATATTTATGATTATAACATGTTCCCCATTTTAGGGTGGGGTAATTTTGGAATTGGGCATTTTTTGCACATTTGATATGCAAAGATAGTTGTTGGCCAAAAAGACAATGGTGATGACCAAAAAGTGATGCAACTACAACACATGGACATTCCAACCTCCAAGCTCTTGGACTATCTCCATCCAAGATTGAAAGGATTTGTCACCCATAACTTTGTGGCAAAATGGTAGGACAAGGTGCAACACTCCTTACCCATACATACATTCTATCCTTGTTTATACTATGTGCATCTAGTTAGGGCAATAATTTAGTTTTTGCATTAATACTCATTATTGGCAATAATATGATTGTTCAATATTGAACAATCATTTGGTAATCCTTTATTAGCATGATGTTTAGGTCTAATTCTTGAATAGGGTGGACAATCCTTATAGAGTCCTTGAATAGGATAGTCCAAGGAGGTAGATGGTTTTGGAATGGTGCAACTTGAAGTTAAAAGTGGACAATCCTTAAACAATTCCTAAATATGATAGTCCTTAAAAATAGGCCAGTCCTTAATAATGGATTGTCATTGAATAGTGCAGTCTTTAGAAGTGGATAATCTTTGAATAGGGCAATCCTTAGAAGTGGACACTCTTTAGATGATCCTTTAATTATGTTTTCACACTAACAATTAGTTGTTGGTTTTTTTTTAATAAGAATTCAAATAGTTTTTGAACAATATTCCTAATGACACCATTTTCTCATGCATAGACTTTTCAAAGAAATATGCATTCAAAACTCAAAACGAGGTCTAGGACATGCACTAATATAATTTCCAGATTACCATTTTGGTGCATATCACCTTCATAGTTAACCTCAAGTTCAACCCAACCAATCTTCAAAGTTCTCAAATTATAAAAGAAATTCATTACTACATTAGTGATGACAAGACTCATGATAGCCTTTTTGTGTAGCATGCTTTAACCTTGCACTAGGGCTACTTGCAAACTAAGGGATGTTAGCCAAAACATCATGTGATTTGGAATGAGGGGTGCATTGCTTAGTTTAAGTTTGTTTGAGCATGGTATTTTGTTGCATAGTTTCCATAACTAACTATTTGTTAGGAGAGGCTAGAGGGGATAGATATGTACTGGAACTATTTTGCCAACAGTCATGGCAAGCGCGATGGTATGTGTATTCAAGTATTATTATTAGCATAAATGGCCTTGATATTATGGTTACATTAAATAGTGTATATTTTGAATATATTAAACTTTTATGTAAAATATTTTTGCTAAATATATTGTGCCCATATTACAAGTTTATCC
>Ga0209611_10012781_pt1 | contig 11709 bp, 3 predicted proteins | sample S1TSphgellanicum_3_FD_187693 | JGI IMG/M metagenome (GOLD analysis project Ga0209611, IMG submission 187693) | Host-associated microbial communities from peat moss isolated from Minnesota, USA - S1T2_Fc - Sphagnum magellanicum MG (SPAdes) (version 2) | ecosystem: Host-associated > Plants > Peat...
CTAACAATGAACATCCAATCATCATTGACAAGGTCACATTTCGCACCTTGCCAAAAACACCTACCTTTTGATGGAATGAGTGAAATTTTTTACCCGTACATGAAAAGTTACTACTTTGACCTAGGTCGACCTTATGTTAACCTTAAACCAATGTGACATTGGGCTATGTTGGCATTAAAATTGACATGGTAGATGTGACATTGATAACCTTGTTCCAAAAACATGGAAAAATGTTTGTGAGCAAAATGACAATGTGTAAAAATTACAACTCTAACTTCTAATTATATTAAAACATCAACTATATTTGCAAATTTAATCATGTTGAAATTTATATTGAAGGTGTTGGGAATATGATATTGACAATGCATATGATCTCAATTTTAAACATGAAAAACAAATTGTTTAAAATGTTCAATATGTCAGGTTAAGGTCTGATGTTTTTTTGTTGGTGATTATTTTGTGGATTGTAGATTGGTAAGGATGTAGGCATTGGAAGAATCTTTCAATTTGCGATGAATTGTTTGAGAAAGAAACATAACTTGAATGTTAATGTGAAGATTCAGGAAACATGGTTCCAACTTTGTTAACTATATTATTTGTGAATCATTGAAGGATTTGATATCCAAAGTTGGAAAGAACAATGTGGATGCAAAGGAATATGAAATGAAATCATAAAATCATAAAATTCATTAGGAATTGTCACTACACCAATAATATGCATTCAAATTCACTTTGTGTTTCATTACATTTTGAATGTAAGTGGACAAAAATTTTACCATGGTGAAAATGATTAACCTTTTAGTAAACAGGGAGCAATTATTACAGATAGGTGAATTCATTAATAGCTAATTGAATTCACCAATAAATAATCAAATTCATTAATAGTTAAATCATTAATAATAAATTCACAAATAGTTAAATCATTTATAATAAATTTATTAATAGTTAAATAATTAATAATAAATCCATTAATAGTTAAATCATCAATAATAAATTCATTAATATTTAATTATGAACTTAAGTTAAGAATTTAGCCCACCAACATAGAGTGCAAGTGTGAAGGTTTGAACCCTTCACCTCCTATCACATTAATGTTTAAGGAACAAGTCATTAACCATTGAACTACTATTTAAATGAATGATTTTTTGTCATCAAATATTATTATGCACATTTTTTTACCCTAGGCAATTCTTGGCAATTCTTGACTATTTTACCATAGGCTATTATAAGCTATACTATCATTAAATTATTAGTTATTTTAGGTTATTTTACCATAGGCTGTTGTTGATTATTTTACCATAAGCAATTTTTGGCTATTCTATCATAAATTATTGTTGGTTATTACTAGCTATTTTCTGTTATTTTACTTTAGGTTGTTTTTGGCTATTATATCGTAAACTATTACTGGTTAATGTAAGTTATTTTATCATAAATTATCAATGGATATTCTATCATAGATTATTGTTAGTTATTTTAAGATTTTTCATTTATCTTATCATAGGCTATTATTGGTTATTTTAAGTTATTTTACCATAGGTTATTTTTGGTTATTTTATCATATGTTATTATTAATTATTTTAAGTTATTTACCATAAGTTATTATTGTCTATTCTATCATAGGCTATTATTGTATGTTGTTATTGGTTATTTTATCATACGTTATTTTTGATTATTTAAGGTTTTTTTGTTGTTTTTAGTTATTTTAAATTATTCTACCTAGGTTATTATTTGAAATAATATTTAATAGTTCAAAGTAAAATAACTTAAGGTATAACCTAAGGTATAATAATTTAGAATACCTTGTAGTAATTTAGGGTATAACTTAAAATAACTTAGCGTAACTTATAATAGCCTAGGGTATTTAAAACAACAACATAAAAATAAACATGTTTACTATAATAAATTATAACATTGAATTATGTCAATTAGTAATGAAACATGATATTTACATAATGACCTTATAGTGAAATAACTTTAACCAAGGTGAAATCACAAAGGTGCAGTAAACTTATTTCACTTTTAAGGTCCCAATGCCCATAGTGATTTAGGCCAGTGAATTGCACCCTACTTTTGTACTAATGTATGTAGATGATTTTATCACACTTGGAGAGTTGAATCAATCCAATCCAAACCTTGAATACCTTTGTATCATACATGACAATATGGACCACTCCAAAACTACTTTTCCAAGATTTGTTGTCAAAAATAAAATGGTTTTAGGTTTGGGTTAGCTCCCAATCACTTTGACTGGAATGATTACTCATGGTCATGGAAATGAAGTGTCTAGTTAATATTCCAACATGTTTTGGCCAAATGATCCAAAATTTACAATTGGGTCATTATTGTAATTATTTCTAACCTTGGAGAAGGGACTTGTTAATAAATCAAGAATTTTATTTAAGCATTAACCACCAATGCATTTTTTTGGTGGGTGATGCATGGTAGTTTTCATTGTTTCGCTACATTGAAGGCACTAGAAAAATTTGTTAGTGCTAAGCCATTACCTAAAAAGTTATTTTCTCAAATGGACAATCATGTGAATTATAATAAGAATCATCACTTGCTTCCATTCTTATCTTTCCTAATTACAAGATAAGTGTTTGAAGAAATTGAACTAGGGTTTCTAGTTGTTGGCCACATTCATGAAGACATCTAAATGGAAATTTTAAATATCTTTCCAAGAAATTGAAGGAACAAGATAATTAAATCTTGGTGGACTCAATGAAAGCATTCATGATTTCATAAGACCATCCTTTCATTCTTCAACTTATCCAAGAAATCCTAGGTTTCAAGATTTGGGTCAAAGGATGTTTGAAGGATGGGCTAGAAATCTTGGTTGGGCATACATACATGCATTTGTTTCATTTTTTGTTGATTCCATTGGGTGGCATGTTATGCAATACAAAGTGTCCCCTATTAATGCCTTATGGAGTCCTAAAGATGGACCTCCAATTTGATTGTGGCAAGTAGATGAGTCAAGTCATTTAAAATTGCTAGAAGGATTTCCAAATCTTGTTCACTTTTGCCCTATATGGGAGAATGATGCCTCCAAGTCAATTAAAAAAGAAACTATTATGAATAGTGGGTTTTTTAAGAAAGGAACCATGGTGACCAAGGTTGGAGTCCTTACCAAGGATTATATTTTCCACGTGTCCTACATGTATTGATCTATTAAATATCAAAACTGTATTTTAAATGTAATTTTTGGATTGGATATTATTATTGAAACCAAACATGGTTCATATTATTATTATTTTATTTTTTTTGGCAAGAAGACCTAGATTATAGTCAAATGTATAATTTTGTTTTGAATCATGATGACAAATTTTGAACTTTGTTGACCATTAAGGATGTTCATAATCAAAATCAACAACATCTATTCAAAAGGTTCAATACATGTGCATTTTTAAAAAAAAACACATGTGGCCCTTCTTATGAAATATATTAGAGCCTATAATAAATTTGAAAACATTTGATGAAGGTTTGAGTAACAAAAACATTCAAATTTTAGAGTCCTTAAAAGGACTTGTCAACAAGTGCTTTGTGTATGACAAAGGACTCTAATAACATAATGAAATGACTCCAAATTCATAGGATTCCAATTTCATGAGCACTAAAACACAATTACAAATTATGGATAAATAATTCATTAAATACAATTAATGGTGATTTTTCAAAGTAATGTAAGTGCAATTTTAAACAATGTCAACAACTTTGTTGGCTCCTTTTACTATGAATGTACCATTACTTGGATTATTGAGAAAACATCTTTAAGTTGTTGTCAAAACCTTTGCCAATTCAAAGTTTGTCCCTCTTGTAAGGTTTTTGGCCTTCAAGCAATTGCAAATCTAATCATGTTTGAGGTGCCATTCTTGCCATTGTTGATGTTGATATTAAAAACCTAGTTATCACTCCATATTGTGGTCTTAAAAACATGTGGCCATCATTGAAGAGAAATGTTTACATTTCGTTTTGAGACTTGGGCCTTGTAGGTTTTATTTTCATGAAGCTTGTAGATCCAAAATTATATCTTGTGTGGATGGGAAGGGTAAAAAGTGAGGTTGTGAAAAATGAACAATTTGATAATTTTAGACATGTTCATATTCAATGGTGGGTGCTAGTGAAAAAGGCACAAAGAATGATAAAAAATTATATTAGGATTGTTAGGTGAGCAAATGGAAGTGTAATTTAATAGACTCAAAACAATGAGTAGACATCTCATTTGTTCTATTCTCATTTTTTATTAAAAGTAAAGTCATAATCAATAGCATTATAATGATTAGTGCTACACATGCAACCAAGGCCAAACACAACCTTAGTGTAGTTAATGAGATTGTTGGTCTCTAATTATTAATTTTGAGTTCTACTCATTTATTTTTCAAATGCAATTTGGTGGTTGTTTGGTTCCAAAGAAGAGTATTGTTGTTATAGAAATTTGTTTATGTTTTTTTTCAATATGTTGACTTTGTCATATTAATACGAAAATGTGCCATGTGGTAGTAATCCAACTTGCAAACTTTCACAATTTTATTTTATTTGTTATATAATGACAACATGGTGCCCATTAGCCTTTTTAGTCCTCTAATTTTACTAAGTTCAAGTTGTGTTACCTTTTAATGTTTTGATAAATTGAAGTTTTTACAAGTTGTACCAAATGGCCATCATGTATTCACATGAGACGTATAAAAATTGTTTTAATATGCCAAAAATTAAAGGTAGCAAATTTTTGGTCATTAATTGTGTACTTGGTTTCTTGTTGTAGATGAATATTTATGTTAAATTAGGTTTATATATTGATGAATAAAAAATGACAATAATTTTGCAAGTTTTATTCAAAATGTTTTGACTATGGTGGCCATGAAATGACCCTCTTTGCACTCACCATGTTGAGTTAAGTCTAAACTTAATATTTTACTTCAAAATTAATGAAATACATGTTATGATATTTATATGTTCAAAAAGTTCTATAGAGTTGAAAAATGGATCAAATTCAAACAAATTGGGAAGGATAAATTTCTAGAAATCTTAACATTGATGATAATTGCATTTGGGAGGTTCCAATCCAAGAAGGATAATGGATGGTATGTGATTTAGGAGGCTGGAAAATCTAGCAAGAACAATGAATGTAAAGGGAATTAGTTAAGCATGATGGAATCTAGGAAAGTTAAACATTGGTTGAGATGAAAAAGAAACTGGATGAAATGGAGGTCATGAAAAATAGATGATGGTAAAAATTGAAGGTTGAGAAATATGAAAAATTAAAAAAAAACTATAGATTCAATGGAGGTTGAAAAAGATGACCCATAATGTTCCATAGTTAGGAAAACATCTATCAATTACACTCCTTTGATCATAGATTTTATGATTAGAGCAGCTTTGCATTTTGTTTTTCCTGCTTGTTGTACACAAGATCTGTACGTCAATCATTGAACAATTGCAAGAGCAGCTTTGCATTTTATTTTTCTAGCTAGTTGTGCTCACAATCCATATGTCAATCATTGAACAATTGCAAGAGCTCTGAAAGTTATGAGTCAAACTGTGTATGACAATAAAATGACATCTGTCCTTTTTCATGGGAACAAGTGTTCCCAGAGTTCCTAACATGATTAACTATATATTTTCAACACACTTGCAACTCTCTAATGGAGAGCTAGCAAGAAACAAGGCCCTATGTCAGTGGCTTTCCGAAGGCTATTGTGATCACAACACAGTGATCAAAGCACACTGTGTGTAATGGTGATCACAACAGCCTTAGGGAGTTTGAATTCAAGATTTTTCGTCATATACTTTGTAAATGTAGCGATTTAGTCATTTACAAAGTGAATGATGAAAAATGAATGACATATGAAAACCTCTTGTTGCATGTACTAACCAATACGTCAACAATTGTCTGATTTAGGAATAAAAAATCAAAGGCTCCCAAAATTCTAGTAGGCAACGTTCAACACTAGTGAGCATGATCAAACTTGTTTTGGAGAATGAGCTGCATTTAAATCATTGAATCTAATTGAGTCTGGACTGTAGCCCCACATGAAGTGGTTCTAAGTTAGGTTGCAGTTTGTGTTTTCACCTATGCTACAGATGTCCTTGCGTGCATTGGGTGAACCAGCACCCACACGGGTACAATGGTAGAAACTAAAATCCTGAAATTTATTTGGGTTGTTTCTAAATATTGTAGATATAGTGTTTCACCATGACCTGGAAAATTGGCTAAATATTTTTGACATCATAAAAATCTCTCTCCAGAAAATGATAAACAGGGCAATTTGCAGAACTTTCATTTTTTAACCCTGTCTGGACTCTGTATACAGACAAGGGTTATAGTATTATTTTGTATAGAATGCTTTCTTAAGTTTCTTCCTTCCATTTGGGCACTCAGTATTTTGCTTTCTCCAAGGCCACCAATATCTTAGAGCATCCATAGTTGGTATGTGACTGCAAAAATATTTCTCACATCCAAGCTTAGTTATTTAATTTTTTGCAACCGAACCCATAAAACTGAACAGGGAACTTACAAAAGATGAGGGACTACTAATAGCAAACCATTTGGACCAATCAACAGCAAGTTGTTTCAAACTTGCCACTGAACACCATGCACATACACAATTGCAAGTAGGTCTTAAAATCCAAAATTTTCAGTCTGCCCAATTTTTTTTAAAAAATCCAAAGGCAGACCCTAAAATGATTGTTATGCTTTTTGCCCTAAATTGGGTCAAAGAATGTTTTGGGCAGAACTATACTAGTTTATTACTATACTGTTTCTTAGGCAAGAAATTATGCACACCATCCCTTCACCGCCTGCATTTCTTTCAGGCACTTTGCCCCATCCCGCATTGCATCCACCAAGTATTCCATGCTCATTGCTGGAAAGAAAATATGAACTTGGTGTTTATGGTAGGTAAAACGCTCATAGCAGGGCAGTCTACAAATACAGGGCCCTGTTAAATTACAGATTCCTTAATTCTGTACAGCTCTCTAATAAGGACTTTGGCCTACACTTAAGAGCATCTCCACTGGTGCTCAGTATGTGACCCTACACTAGAAATATTGGATAAGGTACACCAGTAGAATCCAGTGAAACACTGGAAGACCCTTATGACCCTGAAAATATGTGCAGCTCTCAGAGCCTCGGAGGAGCCTTGGAAGAGTCTAATAAAGACAGTCAAATCATATTTATTGATTTCTCCCTGTTTCTGATTGGCTAGATAGTTTGATTGGTCCAGGTGGGTTGCTATCCGTAGTTTTCTACCTATTAGCAATCCTAGTTTCAGTTTTATGGGTGGGGTTGGAAAAAGGCAAGTAGGTAACTAAAACTTGGATCTGGAAATATTCTTGCAGCGTCACACCCTGAGCCACACCCTGAGCACCGCTGGAGGTGCTGCAATACAATTTCTAGTCTCAATCTCACTTGAGTAACATACCGTACATCGTGGATCATCCAGTTGCCTTGCCTTTCTGTGTTCATTGACAGCAACTACAGTGGTATTGAAGTGTTCATTGATTTCCTGTCATCCGAAGTGCGTTAGACTTTGTGACTGACTGAACATTTTGCCTGTGCCAGACAGGGTTAGTTGGCCCTGTATCCTATTAAGCTTTATGTTGGAAATGCTATAACGTAGACTGCACATTGCAACAATGACTTACAGAAGTGCCTAATTGCCAGGCTATTGCAGGAAAGTACAATATCCATGCCATATCTTTCTTGTGTGGTCAGGGACTATGAATGATGGCTAAGGTTCAGACTTGCAGACCCATTTCGCCTATTTAGAGGGGAAAAAAGAGGAAAAAATAGAGAAGAGCTCATTTTCACAAATAAAAAACACCCTATAATAGAAGCAACAAATTGTAAGAATGCTTTTCACATATATGCTCATGAGTCCAGTCAATTATTTGTCTCTTGTAAGTGTAAGAGCGGCTCCAGCTGTTGCAATAAAATGGTCTAAATTTTTTGAATGAAGTTAGTATTACATTTATGTGAAAATGAGCTCAACTCCTCTAAATTTATGTACGATAACATGGGTCTGAAAAAACCCTAGAGAAAATCTGATGGTGACAACATCTGATTAGCCAGTCACAGCAATTGGTTCACATGTAACAATTATTCTCCCTCAATATATATATTGTCCAATATTTATTATTTATCAATGATGGAGATGTGAACATTTAACACTAAATTTAAATGTGATAAATAGTGATCTTGCTCCCAAATATAATACATTGTTAGAGTTGCTTCAAATGTTTTAACTACAAGTTGTGCCATCACAACATCCAGCACAAATGTTGCAAATACTCCACAAAACTTGGATCCAACCGGGTTCCCACCTTTAGAATGTGGGGATGGTATCCCCATGCTGGTAAAAATTAGTATGTGCAGGTGAGACACATGGAAGCAAAATAAATCACAACAACGAATTAGGGGCAAGGGAAATTGTGTTACATGTCTTGTGTGAGGTGCGTGATAACTTATAAGGAGAAATGGATTGGAAAATGGAGGCTGGAATTGTTAAAAGCTGTCTTATTCTTTTTGGCGAAAAATCGCCAAAAGGTGACACTGATCCAAATTTCTGGCGAAAAAGCCCTGTTCTTTCAAAAACGAGTCGCCAAATTTCTCTGAGTTTTAATTTTTTTGGGGAGAGTGATATCACAGGCCTGTCTATAGGCTACACATTTAATGATCCCGTACAAAGTTGTCGCCGGTGAAGTCGAAATCTGCCTTCAGAGAATTGCCACTGCTGCTACGCTACAAAATTCTAAAAAAAACACTGGTTGAAAGTTGCTGCTTGTACTTACCTGCTTCCTGTGGTTTAACGAGGTGTACTGTGTACCTCCTGAGTCCTATCTATTCTGAATCTGTAACATGAAATGAGTTTAGAAATGCTTCTGTTCTGTGGTACTCTTTTCTAGCTTTATTCACCGATCTCAAAATCACAAAGATTTTGGGAATGTCCTCCACCCATGGGCTTTACCAGCTTTACCCATTGCAAAGCACAAGATTAAACTTAACCATGAACCTAAACATATTTAGGTTATGAGGCATATAAGTAAGCACAATTTTCCTCCCACTCTTATGAGTAGATACAAGGCATATGACCCCCTGTCATTTCTACAAGGGTTATTTATGAACATAAGGTACCCTCCAAATACACTAGGAATTTTTTCTTAGTGCTTTATGTTTCTTAACATCATGTGTCATGCTTTCAAAGTCCTGCCACAAGAAGTACATGGCAAATAAAGTAAAAACACAGAATATGAAATGAACATTGGTGAGGGTATGCCAAGGTATTGTTGAATACCGATTGTCAAACATTGGATGGTTTTTGTTGCACACTTCTACAAAAGAAACTGATCCTCAAAGTTTAATATTTCCACCAAATTAGTTATGAAATGTTCCAAAAACAAATGGTTCCATGTATCAATTAGAGTCTGCAGGGAAGAACATCATCTTGCCTACATTGTACAACCATTCACTTTCTCCAACAAGTACATATCACCAAATGTCAACAAATTGAATACTGCTTCCTCACATATTGACGATAGGACAATTGGCATTGGGCAATACAGGTTCCACTGTATTTTCTTTTGAAAAATTGTGATAAAGCTGTATTGGAATCATCCGCAAGAGATTTAACCAAATCTGGCAATAAATGAAATCATGAAGGTAAAAACATTTAAAGGTCCTTCTATATTGTTAGCTACCTACTGGAACCTAATTAAGAATTTGGCAATTTTTTGAAATTTCAATATATATTTCAAGAATTCACAGTAAGAAACTCCTATATTTTATTTTTCTTATTTAAAAAGAAGATCACCCATTGGAGAAATTTTCACCACAAAAGAAAAGAAAAGAAAAGAAAAGCACTGCTGAACAGAGTTCATGATATCCTGTTGGTTAGCATCTAAAACAAGTAGCATAAAATGCCCATGATTGCCCATGACTTAGAGCTGGAGTCTTCCACAATCCACCACACAATCTAAGTGCAAATACTGGAATCATTGGCTCAATGGCCAATTACCTCCCAGACTTCAAAAGAGGTTTTCTCAACTTAAAGTTCTCTATTTTTATTAAGATTGAAATGAAAATGTATTCTCAAAGTTGGGATCATAGAGATGGGGATATCCTCAAGCACATCTATAAAGTAAGAATATTTCAATGGATATTAATAATTCCATTCCCATTTTGTTTCCCCTACATTGCATAAACCTCTATTTCAAAACATTGTGATAACCTAATCATGCCAACCAGAACAATCTTTAACCCCTAAGATCTGAGAGGGATTTTTATGGCTTTTCACAAATCTTTGACTAGACATCTAACCAGAAAGGAATCAGAAATTCAAAAAAACTAACTATTACATTTCAAGAACAAAAATGTGCATCTAATTATACACAAAACCAGGGTATTTGAACTAGTTATCTATATGAACTTATGCCCAGAAAGCTTGTACAAGCCCTGAACATGTTGTGGTCATTGCCCACATTAACCTTGTGAGCCAATAAGGTTGTAAGCAAGCAAACAAATGTAGGGGCGGCTGAAGAAAAATGGTTCATTGGGTGTGCCACTACTAACCCAATAATCGTCCATATTTTAATGGCGAATGGGCAATTAGGATGCCACCAATGGTATATGGAAGTAGCCAAACCCCACCCAATCCTAGCCTTGAGGTCCAGCCTGTGAGGCCAGGACCTCATGGCTCAGAGTGATCCCCTGACTTAGACCATTTGTCGCTTCTCCTTTGGAGCCCTATACTTGTTTGTATTTTACCAGCTTTAATTCGCAACATGAGGAGTTTAATGCACATTGCTAGTAATCAAACGGGCCGTTTCATATATTTATTTTTCCTATAATTCCTATATCATTTTCTTGGAATCCAATGCTGGAGTTGTGAAATTTGTAAATTTGTGTCTCACATTGCAAGCATTGGATGGGCCAACTATTGAGCTCCCTTGCGTTGAATTCAAGATTTTTGTTTTTCAATTTTCTAAGATAGTAGCAATTGGCAAGGATCCCTAGAAGATTTAGCATTGATTGACAACACATTTTTTGAAAAGTATCAAAACTGTAAGACTATGGTAAAATATTGCCCCAAAACTAGAAATTGTGTCAAAAAGTGGCAAAATTAACTTGTTACAAATTATTTTTTTGAATTATTGGTATTTTTTTAGAAAAGGGAATCTACTATCAGTGATGACATTCCATAACCTATCTCATCAAACATATTTTGATATATTCATAATTGATTATTAATTTATATATTTTTTAAATAGCTCATTGTTCATGGATGAAATTCATTCATCATCATTCATTTTCATCCATATTGTGTATTTAGGAAGGTGTTCAAAAATGGTCATTAGACAATGAGCTATACAAAAGCCCCATGGAATTGTTTTTGAACAAAGCCCTCAAAAAGAGGTCTACCCCAAATATGCATTTGTAAAGGTTGTCCACTTCCTTGAATTACTTTCAATTTGTTCAAGACTAGTCTTAGGTATGAATTTATGCCTTGGCATTATTTATTTTGTTTTATGTTCTCAATAGTTCAATGTTCTAAGTAAATTTCCATAAAAATATTTTTTTGCATATCCTGTGACCTTTTCATGTTGCGTGATTGATCTTGAAGCATGGAGAGTGAATGAATCATCCATCCTTTCATCTAGGTTTAATAAATATTTATCATTCATTAATTTGTAGCCATAATATTATTTCACCTA
>Ga0209611_10012782_pt1 | contig 11708 bp, 10 predicted proteins | sample S1TSphgellanicum_3_FD_187693 | JGI IMG/M metagenome (GOLD analysis project Ga0209611, IMG submission 187693) | Host-associated microbial communities from peat moss isolated from Minnesota, USA - S1T2_Fc - Sphagnum magellanicum MG (SPAdes) (version 2) | ecosystem: Host-associated > Plants > Peat...
CACAAAAATGTTGTGACATTCCCTAGGTTGCGCATTATATTGGATAGAGACCCAAACAAGGCACATGTGGGTGGAGACCATTGTTGTCTAACTATTTTTACGCTACGTTTAAACCTACAATTAGCAAAATAATGATAACGGTCAAAAGTTAGGGTTAATAATATTTTCAATGAGTAAGTACCTATAAAACATACCCTCTACCTATTTGTAAATAAATATTCATGATGAATAAGTAATTAATGTTCAAACCTAATTAGGCTTTTGTTAGTAGATAGGTTAGGTAGCACTAATTATTAACCTATGTTCACGAAGATTAGCCCAAAGTTAGAGGGCCACCATTTTGCCTTTTTCAAGTCTTTTGTCTTCTTGTTTTTTCCTTTTTGATTTCTTTTCCTCTTTTCTCGATTCTTCTCAGTTTACTCTCCTCATTTCTTCTCGTATTTCTTTCTCATTTCTCTTCACCTCATTCTCCCCATTGCTTTTTGTTTTTTTCAATGTTGCGCTACACATGTTATCACATTCTTTTCTTTAACCTTATTGCTTTCAAGGTTGTATTGTAAATATTGTTGCATTATTTTTCTAGTTGTGTTGCTTTTGACCTTGCTACAAACATTTTGTGTTTTTTTATGGTCATGTTGCTTTTGATAGTGCATTGAAATTATAGTAATTATTTTTTCCTTGACCATTTTGCAACTTCTTCAAAAACAAAAAATTGTGTTTCTTTTGATCATTTTGGTTTTGTTTCTTTTTTCTTTTTCTTTTTGTTGTAATTCATCACCATGACACCACCAAAATATTTGCATTTGATTTTAATGGTACATGTTTTGCTGCAAATCTAAGATCATTTGAACTTGTGCTATGATTTTGAAGATAAGATGATAAATGAGTTCATGGGAGTCTTTTAAGAATGTGATCAAAGATTGATGTTTGAAGCTATGAAAAATGCAGCAATTTTATGTCAATATTGCATTTCTTACAACTTTGAATTGTTGATGAACAAGGAGGTGGGTAATCAAATGAAAGTTAAAAGCACAACATGGTATTCCCACTTCCTCATGACACAACATAACAACCAAAGGTGGGCATAACACTTTCAAGTCACTAAAAAGGAAGTTTTACAACTAACAAAACAAACTCAAACCTTTTATTCAAAAAAATACATAAAGTATGATTTGTAATTCTTGTTGGGATCAAGGCAACTTATGGTGGCCTATTCAACCTTGAGCATGAATCAAAAGATATAATTCACCTCTACATCCTAAGGGATAAGGGTTATCTCCTATTGTCAAGCTAATGATCCCCCACAAACAAAATGTCAATGTCAAACATACCATAGTGAAAGTTTTCTACAACAAACACCTATTTAAAGGTAGGAGTGTAGTTGAAAATGTTTTTTGTACTCTAAAAAAGACATTTAAAGAACTATTATTAAAGAAAAACCTCTCATTTATTTTCATACTTGATGTTGTGTGTTATTGTATGTTTTACAATTTGGTTTTAAACAACAAGGATGTAGACATGAATGCGCTTATGCATCAATTGGAGCAAGAAATCAACATAATGCTCAAGGTGCAACAAGGAAAAAACATAACATAATGGATGTAAAAACTATAAAACTAAAACGTCCTTTAGAAGGTAATGAACTTTCAAGACATAACCAAAGATTCCTACTTGAAATATTTTTAAAAAATAGGAAAGTAGGTAGAGATTGAACAATTTGCATGTGAATCTAAACCATTGTTTGAACAAAAATCAATTTTCAAATGTTGTCTGATTGAAATGAATTGTGGACTTCAAATGCATTGTCCTTCTTCAACTATATATCGACTATTCACCATTAATACAAATTGAACAATTTGCAACTGAAATTGGAACAAGTGTTATCAAATGTTATATGATTGAAATGATATAAATTGAACAGTTTACAATTGACATTGGAATAAATGTTGTGTGACTAAATTTGAATTGTTGTGAACTTTATACACATTATCATTCTTTGGCTATGTTTTGGTTGTTCATGGTTGATTGATCATCAAATAAAGAATAAGACAGATTTATTGGTAATGGCATCAAGTCATGGTTTTTGATGAAAGCATGGCACATTGTTATGTTGAGGTTTGATAACACATTCACCATGTTTTTGGTCATTTTGTGAGCTTTCTTGTCCCTTTCCTTTAGGTATTACATATGCTTCTTGAATTATTTATCTTGAGATTATGTCCTCGCTTTATTAATATCTAGTTAAATTGAATTGATGTGATCCATTATGTCCACAAGAATCTTGCTATTTTTTCTATGGCATTAATGACTGGCATGAAAACTAATGTACATTTTCTCTTGATTCTTATCCTCCTTGGGGTTGGTACTATTCCAATTGTTGGTTGTTTGTTGCATCTAATTAATGTTATAAATTTGAAACTATCATCAAGATTGATGATTGTTAAACGTTGTGAACAATTTGGTCCAAATGATTGTGAGAAATCATCAAGGTTGATGATATTTTCAAGATTGAATCCTAGATTCATACCTGGATCAAGTTGCTCAACTTCATGGTTCTCCTCTTAAACAAAGTTGTCTCCACATGTAATTTTTGCATCATTGAACAAGGTGCAAATGATTATTCTTCCTTTTTTTTTGGTTGGTTTGGCTAGTTATAAATTCCATCTCCTAGTGTTTGCAAGTCCTTTGAACATGCAATGGAATGTTGACATTTTTGTTTCTTTGAAAAACTTTGATTGTTTTATAGCAATCTTCATTAAGTTTTCTTGGCACATGAAGTTTGTCTCACTCCTCGGTCGACAAATCCTAGTAACAAGTATTGTGGCCAATACCTTTGTGATAGTCAAAGATTTTTTTGTAGTCGCCATTGATGCAGTTCCATTTGTCGTTACACATTTTTTTGTTTCACAATGTCTTTGACTTTGTTATTACTTATGAATATTCTACAATCTTGTTCCATTTTTGTAGTGTAAGAACCAAATTCCCTTGTGGATCCACAATACGCTTCTAATAGATGTGCTCTTTGTGTTTACAATTGATGAGCATAATAATCTCCTATGTATTCCAACTGGAGTTGTGGTGTCGTGAAGTAAATGCCCTTCCACTCCCTTTACATGTTCCCCCTGAATTTTTGTTACTGTAAAATTACCAATGTTTAAAGAATTTTCCATTGATGTGTTTAAAGATTATGGATCATGTAAGCCTAAAGATTCACCAAACTTGAAATTTTGAAACTAAATGCAAGATGTAATGTTGGAAATGCACCAATGTGATAGCATCGCTTTGCAGTAGTGATGAAATGCACTAATGTTTTACTACAATGAATTTCTTGTTGTAACAATCTTTGTGTGGGAATTGTAGGACATGTTGATAATGTATCACATTAAAATTTGAGACAATAGCTTAATGTTGATGTTAATTAAACATTTGAATCTATAATTATATAAGATTTTTTATCTTGACATCATTCGTCTAAAACTTGCCCTAACTCTAAAAATTATTGTCAATATTAAACTGTCATGTCATCAACCATGTCACTTATTTATTGATAAGTTTGCAATGCTTTGAATACTGATAATTATTTGTTTGTTTATCAATTGTGTTATCTTTAGGTTTGAATGAACCATTAAATTGTTTTTTATTATTGCTCTTGGAAACATGTTGGGGAACTTTAAAAACCCAAATTGCAAACATAAAGGAACCCCACATGAACTTGGGAACACATTGGGGCAAAAACATGGTTAGGTGTCTCAAAAGTGGCATTTGAAAGTCCATAATCTAACATTAGAATTTTTTTTATAGTTTTAACATTTATCAAACCATAAATATTATAATTATCCTTTATGTTTTTAGACATAAATATTAATAAGCCAACCTATGATATCCCTAAACATGTGATTAATAAAAAAATCCATGCAAAAAATTTAAAAATTTAATGTGAAATGGATTATCAAAGATAAAATTTATAACAATCATGTCGTTTAAAAATTAATTAATTAAAAAATAGATATTAAGAAAATTTCAATGCACTTCATTAATCAATTTTTCATTTCATGATGTTTTGATTTTGATTTTTGATTTTGACACTATTTTGATGTTTTTTTTAAGTCCACGTTTTTCATTTTCTTTGTGTGACAAGCATAATGTTATCATTTCAAAAGTCCATATGAGTCCATAATCTTTTTAGAATTCATCCAAATTTTTCATGATGATTCCTATTAAAGTTTATGAAAACATGAATAATTAAAATTTTGATCATGTTAATTTTGAATATGGTTTTAAATTTTACATTTGGATGTAATCCAGAATAATTACAAGTGTAACAATCCAAATAGTCCCCCTTATTCATGGTTTCACCCATTGGGAACATCAAAATAAATGAATACTCAAAATTACTTGAAAATAAACTTTCAAACCATCCCCAAAAATAGGTTAGAACCAACCTTGGCCTAAACTCAAAATTGGAAATTTTTATAAAGGTTACATCCATCGAATTTAGAACTATTGGTCAAGAAAATTTGACCTAGCCTTAGAATTGACAAGTTTCAAACTTTGAAAATATTCCTTAAACCCAGAATTGGGGGGTCTTTCATTTTTATAAAAAACTTTAAACCCAAATCTAATAGTTTTTGTAAAAATCAAAAATCGACCAACATTAATTAGCTATCATATGAAAAACCATTGGTGTGTACACTAAAGATAGAAGGACATCACAAGTTTAGCATGTGACAAATTAATAATGAAAATCATGCAAAATTCGTTCATTCATAGGTCTATACATTTTACATGCAAATATTATGCATTGAAAACACATTTGACACATGGATAAATGTGTTGACAAATGAAATATGAACCTATGAATGAATAGATGTGACACAAATTTCACATCCTCCTATAAATTTGTTTGTCAAATGTGTTTTCAATGCATGATATCAATGTGTGAAATGTATGAATTATGAATGAACAAATTTTGTACAATATTCATTATTAAGTCATGAAATGTTAAATTTGTGATAAATTTTCTTCATTTGAACCAATCACATCAACCAATAGAATATGAATCCATAAATTAGTGAATTTTTAAAAGGCAACCCATTTGCTTCAAACCTTATAAAAGGGATCCCACATAGTGGTCACAATGAAACAATCCATCAAGCAATGTTGATGGGTCTCAATGGCCTACTATTGATAGACTTGACATATATGGATTTAAACCCATAAATTTTGGTTGAAATCTACCACAAAGGCCATAATTGAAAATCAACCAATTGATAATCATAACTTTTCCAAGGTGAAAGTTGGGCCATATTCAATTAATGATTAGTTGGAGTGTTCCTCTCCCAAATCCAATTGTTAAATGAATATGACAAAAACAAATTGTCAAGGCCTTACCCCACGATTAACAAAGTATCCATGTTTGGCAAAATATCCAAAAATTGGCACATTTTCAAGGGAATTGATTGAAAACCAATGCCATGGTCTAATATCGCAATCGTAAGTAAGAACCCAAGCCAAACAACCAAATTACAACATTTGACATTGGAGTTGCATGTAGACAAGGTAACTTGGAAAAAAAACTTGTCTTTTTCTTGAACTAAAATTTTAACAAGTTTAAGGTTTGGAAAAACAAGCTAGAATTCCTATTTGCTAGTCTTCACCAACCTACTATAGTTTTTTTTGGGGGGCACAAATGGACAAATCCATTGCAAATTAAAGGAACCAATATAGAAAAGATTGGGGGACCAACCAAAACAAACTTAGTAGGACAAAAACACCACCACTCTATTTTCTTGCCAATGGGTAGTTGATAATACCATCTTATTTTGTGCCAATCTCATGAGCACATCACATGGTGGGGACACCACACCTTGTCGAAGCCTTCTAGGATTCTACCTTCATCCTCCATATGTATATTGGCCATCTTCATGGTATGCTGCCATTTTAAACATCCATATTCAAAAAACCCTCCCAAATAGCTCTTTCAATCCTCTTCCTATGCCACCTAACACTATTAAAGACTAAATCATTACAATCAATCTAGATGTACCAAAAGGTGATACTATTCAGTATGGACTATAAAGGTGGCCAAAGTTCTTTAAACTATGAGGTAACTTTTTATTGAACAAACATTGTTCAATATTAAAAATCTTCCACTTGCAATTAGCATTAGGAGGTGACCTAATATGAAAGAAGAAGGTAAAGGAAATCTCCCATGCCATTTTCGCTTTTACACATTGTTGGAACCTATTCAAAGTCATTTGAGGTATTCTAGACTCACAAATTGGGTAGTTTGTTTACACATTTTGGTTTATTTTGGTTCTCCATGAATTAATCATTAGAGAGCTTGATACCGTAGCGAAAATAAAAAACCAGACTCCTTCCAAGCTCAACATTTCGTCCAAATATCCTTCCACCACATTTGGAAATTTGATGGAATGTTAAATTTGCATAACTTGAGTGTTATGGACAAATTGTCTATTAAGTTTAAGCACTTTCCTTGTATGTTTGGTTGTGTACCTCATTAATTTTTCCTTGTTAACCCATTTCCATATAGTAAGGTCAAATTGGAGTTTTTCAAGAGGTCCATATAACATTTTCCTATTTTTTACGCCCTTGTTTTTTGTTTCAAACAAATTCTTACCCTCTTTAAGGTCTCGTAAAATTTGTCTAGTTGTGTTGCAACTATAAAAACCCTTAGTGGGTGCCTACTTCAAAGGCTTGATTTTCCTTGGGTAACATTATTTTAATACAAGCCCACTTAAATCCAAGGGAGGTTGGAAGTTTCTGGAGGCACAAAATACTAGTAACAGGTTTACAATATTTCTCTAATACATTCAAGCCATTTTTTACTCTTAGTTTCTTTAATCAGGGACATAAGCTTTTTTATTTGTATTACAAGATTATTCTCAACAATTCTTTCCCAAATGCATTCTTTTCCATCTATCATATTAAACTTGGTTTTGGCCCCGTACCAAGTCTATAAACTATTGTCTTTTGTTTACCACAGATCACCTAACACCCTTAACCCTTCCATGTGTAAAATCTCAACTCTTTGGTTAGAAATTATGAATTCAACCCCCTTAAAAGTCAACTCCCATCATAATTTGATTTTTTTATGGATTAAAAAACTAGGGGAGGTTGGATTTGAGCTTCCCCTATCATTTTCTTCCAAGCCCACATGATGTGCCCCCATATTTTAAATCTTGATGGGGACACATGTTTTTTAACCATGGCTCGATGAAGATTTGGTAGCTAGCTCCCATGTCAAAATGGTCTACATTTAATCAGCTTGTACTTTAGTAAAATCTTTAAGATAAAATCACTAGGTCCCATCATTAATAACAACCATTTGCACATTAATGTTGTTAATGCATTTTTTGGGTCTATTAATCCCATATCACATGTTATCATCTGGACATAATAATCTACTTAGTTGACCTTGGGTTGGGTTGGGTGTTCCCCACTTGACCATGAAGGTGTCACAGATGTTAATGCTATGGAGTTCATTCATTTGAATGTTCATCCATGTATATAACCTTTAGTTTAATTTTAATTCAATTCTACTTAATTCATAATTCACTTATAGTTAACTTTTAATTCACTCTAATTAAGTTTTAGTTAAATTTTAGTTAAGTTCGAGTAAACTCCTAATTAACTCCTAGTCAATTTCAAATTAAGTCCTAGTTAAATCCTAATTAACTCAAAGTTAATTCCCAATTAACTAAAAGTTAATTTCTAATTAACTCCTAGTTGAATCTTATTTAACTAAAAGTTAATTCCCAATAAATTTAAAGTTAACTCATAATTAATTATCAATCAAGTCCTTGTTAACTTTAGTTGACTCAAAGTTAATTCCCAATTAACTCAAAGTTAACTCTCAATTAAGTCCTAATTAACTTTAGTTAACTCGTAGTTGACTACAATTAACTCATAGTTAACTCATAGTTAAACCCCAATTAAGTTTTAGTTAAATCATAGTTAATTTTCAATTAGGAAGGTTCTTGAGAGGCTTTTTTATTCAATGCACACATAAAAGCCTCTTTGGAAGCTTCCTTAAACTAAGTCCCCAAAGGGGTATAAATAAGACCTTTCATTTCTTTTAATTTGTTCACCATTAGTCTTAAACACAATCTTGCACGATAGCCTTGTCATGTTCTTTTTATGTTCATATTTGTAAATGTTAACATAATAAAAATTCGTTTTCACGTTTGTTTTACACATCTCATGTTCTTGTTTTTTAATCACATAATTTTGTTATGTTCCTTGTTTGAAAATTAAACTTAAACCTTTCCTTTAACCTTTGTTCTTGTGAATCTTCGTGTTCTTAATAGAAGGTTTCTCAACAATGTTTGACATTTTTTGTTAGTTTTTGTGAATCCTCTTCATATCGGAATGAAAAACCACAACATAAAAGCTAGGACAAAATTGATGATCAATGTCTTTCCTCCTAAAGGCGTAAGGAAAAAACTCTATAATCCCAAAAAAAAAAATTGTAATTTTTCAATCAAAAATTCATCAATGTCATTAACATTTATGTATTAGCCAAATGGAACACTAAATAACTTTGATAATTCACCATCCCTAACCCATTTCCATCTCCCTTCTATAACCCAACTAAATAGTTACATATTCCTTGTACAACACTAATAGGTTATGGACTTATCGCAATTCAGTTCAAGCGCCTTAATGTATAGGAACAATTCTGGTAAATTGATGACATTACGCATGTTACTCTCTTACCCTTTGATTGATAATGTTGTGTCATCAATGTATTGAAATATTGTTTATTATTTTTTACTTTTTGGTAACAACATGTCTTTTACATCTCTTAATGTCATTACCTCCTTGACCATGAAGTTGAACACTTCTCCAACCAAGATGAACAAGTAAAATGCTAGCGGGTAGCCTTGGTTAATTCCGTGTTCAATCTTGGAAGGTTTGGTGATGATTTCATTGAGACAAATATATGTTTCCGCATTGTTAAACATACAACACTTGAACCATATTGATGAATTTGCAATCCATTTCCATCATTTCCAAAACAAGGAATAAAAATTCACAATTCACTTTGTCATAAGCTTTAATAAAGTCTAATTTTAAAAGTACCATTGATGGGTTGGTGTGTTTGGCCCAATCCATCAATGGTTTCATGGACAAAAAATGCATTATCCAAAATGTATCAATGTGGCAGGAAGGTTGTTTAATCCACATTTACCACTTCCACAACATTAGTTGGAGCTTTAATTGTAGAGCTTTAACATATTTTTTGTAAACCACATTAAAAGAAAATATGTTCTTCAATTATTGAGATTTTTTTAATCTCATGGGTGAAAGCACAATTAAGTGGATTGTCATAATTGTAATTTTTCTAAATTATAGATGAACTTAAAATGTAAAATCACATCAAACGTTAATTTTTTTCATTTTTTCATTACCCATGTTACAATAAACTTTAGTGAAAATTTCATAAAAAATTATGGATGAGTTTTATGAAAAGAATGGATTCATTGTGGACTTTTGAAATGATGACATTATGTTTGTCACATATAGAAAATGAAAAATGTGGACTCAAAAAATATATCATAATAATATCAAATTTAAAATTAAAAAATAGGCCACCATAAAATGAATAATTTAATTGTAAGATGCATTGAAAATTTTCCAATATAAATGTTTTCATATTTAAAAACTTAACTCGTCGTGATTTTTGTCATTTTTTATAATTGATATTCCATTTCACATTGAAATCTTTAACTTTTTTCTAAATTTCTTAACTAATCACATGTTTAGGGATATTTGTAGGGTGGTCTATTAATATTTGTGACCAAAATCATAAGGGATAATTATAGGATTTATAGTTTGATAATTATTTTAAATGCATGAAATTGTAACAAATGTAAGATGTGGACTTTTCAAAATGTCAAACATGAGCCGCTAACCATGTTTTTACCTCCTACTTAAATAATAATGTTATCAACCTTTTGTTCATCCCTTTGGGGAAGTGACCCACCTCAACTACTACATTAACCATTATGTTAAAATCTTTTCCTATTATTTCTCATTAAAAATATAAAATCCAAGACTATTCCATTTGGCCCAAGAGCTTTCACTCTTGTCATGGATTTTGCAGCAATCGGTTGTGTCAACTTGAAATTCATTGGTGAATATCTTTGGCATTGAATCCAAAACCCTATGTTTCAATTTTGTTTGACCAAGCACCTCCTTTTGGGCCTTGTATAGATTATTGTAGAAGTTGTAGCAAATTTCCTTTAAGTGATCCTTCCAATTGACAATCATGCATTCCCCATTCCTAAGAGCAAGATATTTGTTTCATTGGGTGTTTTTTACAATTGCAAAAACTTCCTTAATAATTGGCATTATCCTTGTCCATCCACCAAATCCTAGCCCAAATTTTTTGTCTTGTAAGTTTGACTTGTTCCAATTCATGAATTTGTTTTTTTCAAACGCCCTACTAATTGTTGGAGGTCCCTATTACTTGTAAATTTTTGCACCTCTTTTTGTGCATATTCCAATTTGTGCCTTAACCCAATTTCCCTTTTCCAAAATTTTGTTGCCTTTTATTTGCACAATTTTTTATAAATCTAATCATTTTCCTCAGTTAAAAAAAGAAAAATGCATTTTCCTATTGGGCTTGCCATAAAGGTTCAATTTGGTCTTTGGTAGTTTCAAAATGTTTTGTGCTCATTTTCAAGAAAATGTGTGTTATTTGAGTCTCTTTCATTTCCAACATACATGAAATTGGGTGAGGGTCAAACTTGAACCCATCTCCTCTCAATGTGTAAAAAGAAACACTTAACATTCTTGCCCATCCTTAATGCATTTGGAAACATAGACTATGTCTAACCTACCCATGATTTTTTCATTCCCACTCCTAAGGTTGTCCCATGAAAATTGGAGGCTCTTGACAAACCTCACAAGTTCTTTCACTTCCATGGCTAACTTCTCAAAAGAATTATGAGCCAACTTCTTTCTATCAAAAATGATATCCTTGCAACTAGAAGCCTCGTCTTTTTTCCTCTCCACCATGTTCTAATCACCACAAATGATCCATTTATTGTTGCATGGTAGTTTTTCCTTCAATTACTCCCACAAGATGGTTATTTTTAAAGGATTATTTGGGGCATACACATTAGTTATGTTGACATTCACACATGGTAGTCCTTTCAACATGAGAACTTTAACTCTATTGTTCCATAAAGTCCAATATTCTACAAAACATATTTTGTCCATCTAGGCCTTAGTAAAATACATGTGCCTCCCTTTCTTGCCTATCCTTGCTAAACATTAGACGAATAACCCTCATCTATTTTAGCTAACCATATTTGTGTTATTGACCATAGTTCAAAATTATTTTGAATTCAATGCATTGCATTGAATTTTGCTGAATTGTTCAAATCATGTAAACCTAGGAAGGTAGGAAACAAAAGTTGTCATTTGATTGGTTAACCCAATCACCAAAGTTAAGGTTGATAATCAAAGTTCATAAATCCTAGGAGATGAATGATACCACATAATCTTCCATATTCACAAATGAAGTTATGTGTTTGATGTATAAGTATGGAATACAAGGATAAACTCTATCAACCCATAACCTTGCCCCTTGTTATTTTTATTTTAACAACATATGTCTTTTACTATCTTTTAAGCAACCCCTAAACCTTCTTAAGCTTCTAATAATTTGGCATTCA
>Ga0209611_10012784_pt1 | contig 11708 bp, 11 predicted proteins | sample S1TSphgellanicum_3_FD_187693 | JGI IMG/M metagenome (GOLD analysis project Ga0209611, IMG submission 187693) | Host-associated microbial communities from peat moss isolated from Minnesota, USA - S1T2_Fc - Sphagnum magellanicum MG (SPAdes) (version 2) | ecosystem: Host-associated > Plants > Peat...
ATCGTGAACAAGTTCAATGATAATGGTTTTGAAAAAGTATTTCATTTAATTGAAGGTTGGAACAAATTCAAAGATAAAATACAAAGACAATTGAACAACTATTTTGGGTTACAAAGAGTTGACTCATGATTGAGACAACGTAGAAGATTTCTATGTTCAAACATTTCTCTTGGATCAAAATTTGCTTTAGCATAATTCAATAGTTGTTTCATTGGGTCACCAATTATTATTTTGAATCCTCTTTCTCAATGGAACATTTAAACAATTGAACATTGAATTTGTTTCAAGGTACCTTTAGTGGAAGATTATATTGGTTGACAATTGTATTAGCCTTGTCTTTTGTTAACACCATGTTTATGACCTTTTTTAACTAGCTTGTGATTATTCTAATCATATTCATATGTGTATCATCGATGACTTTATTTTTGGTTTTAAAATATTTTAATTGATTGTTCATTATAGATTCTTGAATCCTTAAAATGTCTTTAAGCACTTTCTCAAGTCAAGCTAGTGTTATGGATTCAATTTATGGAGTCTACCAACATCTAGTTTTTTTTTAGTTTTTAAAATGTTGTCTTAACCATGATTTTTTGTGCCAATGAGTAGTTGCACTTTATACCAATGCTACCAATAGTGTGAATTCCTCCACCTCTTGCATTCCAAATTTTTTTATTAATCAAGTTTGATGTTTGAGATTGTTGTTTGGAATTTGCAATGGGGTATTCATTGGAGTGTGCATTGGGTTGAGATTTATAGCTTCATTCCAAGACTTGGTAAGAGGTTACAAACCTTGAAAAGGTGGTTTGATAAGAATTTTGAGCACTTGATGCATTGTTTCAAAATGTCTAGTTTTCACCATTGTTAAAAAATTGAATTCCAAATAACTTGCAATCAATGCCCGCATTCTTGAAATCCTTTGATAGATCAATTGCTTCCTCTAAGTCGAGTCAAATGTGATAATGAACATTATTTGAATTCGTCATGAGGTCATAAACATGAGAAGAATGAAATATTCATGTAATGACTTTTGCCATTTTGAAATTAGAGAACATTACAAATTTTATAAGAATTATAGAAGCAACAATGAATCAAATCAAATAATGAAATTATTATCTTTGAAAAATCACATGTGAAGGCAAAATATTATGTTGCTACATATGCATTCACTAATGAACTTGTTTTGGGAGATGGTTTAATGATGCATGGGATTGCTTGTCTTGTAACATCTAGATAAACTTGATGGTTTACCATGATTTCTTCCACTTGCTTCAAAACTATATTAATGTATTCCAATCTAATTGAGCTAAGATATTTTTTGGAGGCCATTAAAAAACATATTCTCAATCTTTACATTACTAAGCTTGTCATATTCACTACAACAAGAATTCACTCCACCTTACCTCAAGAGGTTGAAATTGTGTTGGATCTTTATCATCATTTCTATCTATGTTGTGATGGGGGTGAAAGTTGGTTTGTTTCTCGTGAATTCCATAATCATATCATACATTTTCTTGTTAGAAAATAGTTGTAGATGCAATGTGACCTTGTGTCGACTCATTGATTAGTATTCCTTGTTACAACCAATTCTGAACATGTAATCAAATATCTTCATGAATTTCTTAAAAGTCAATCCTCATTTATCCTTGTGCATAGTAGGCCGATTTCTCACACGTTGAATAAACTTTGCAACCATGAAAGCAACAAAAGCCTTATTCCACTTCATGACTACAATTTCAAACTAATCTCATGGATAAATTTTGTTGAATGCAACAATGTGCTCATCCCTCTTGGCCTTGTTGAGGGGTGATTATTTCACCATGTTCTCAACTTATTTGTTGTGGTTTTCTTGAGTGCACTTAAGCTTGTTGAATTTGAACTTTGGTTGACAAGTTTCTTCTTCCCATTGTTTTTTTTTCATTGCTCATAATTCAATGTTCATATGCACATTTGCAATGAAACACATACTAACAATTGATGTTGTTTGTTTTGTGTAGTTTGAAGATTGGGAGGATATTGCATCAGAATTCAAAAGCAACCAAAACTTATGAATGTGCAACACATACCGTCTTCCAATTGGTTGTAATTGTTGAAATCTGAGAACATTGTGCCAAAGAGATCCATCTGTTGGAACTCTGTCAAGTTTTTATCATGTTGTAGGCAATAGAGTGCATATGAACACTGTAGCACCAAATTAAAATTATGTTGAGAGGGGGGAAGAGGAGTGATGAATCTCTACTCACAATGCTCCTAAAAAATGCTACTAGAAAAGTTGGTTTTCAATGCCTTGCCCCAAGACCTGGCCAATAACCCGAGTAAATTTTGCCTATAACATGTTTATGAATTTGATTGAAAGATACCCTTGCAGGGTATGAAGAATGAGGAAGTGTAATCAAAAGGGAGGGGAGAGGCAGGGAGAGAAGAAGGATTGGGGGTGCGGGGGGGAGGTGCTCACTTGATACATTTAGGCTAGTGGGGTCCAAAGTCCCCCTTGTTTACTACAAGCTCCCAACTGGCGTCTGTGGAAGGAAAGAGAAACAAGCAAAAAAAGAACAATAAGCGGATGTCAGAATAGGTACCCATTTGTGGTGGCTCATCCAATCATCTGCTCTTGTGCCAATCAGAGTCAGTCATATACATATACTTGTACACTGGACATTTTTTTGGATAGAGTTACTGCCACACCCAAGAGTTGGGTTTTGTGAAATTGTCGTCTGTTCTTCTTCCCCTCACTAGTTGTTGTTGTTGTTGGTGGTGGTGTTGGTGGTGGTGGTGCAAGGATTTGTTTTTGTTTTGGCTTTGTTTCGGGTTTTGGGAGTTATGGCTACTACCCCTGCTGCTGTTGCTACTTCTGCATTCAGAAATTCCACCAGAATCTGCTTGTTTCCTGCTGCGACTTCTTCCGCTCATTGTAGCTATGAAAATCTCCAAGCAACAAGTATTATCCCAAGAAGAAGTAGCCTGAGGCAAAGCTGGCTTCACCAGCCTTTTGCGCATGTGGGTTTGTTGCAGCTGACGATGACGACGAGGATGAGATGTTGTGGGCAACGGCGGAGGAGGAGGAGAAGGATGAGGATGATGATGATGATGGGAGGATTAGAGAAATGCTTCGCTGTCTGGGATTCACCCAACAGGTTTAGAGCTGCAGCAGCAGAAGAAGCAGAAGAAGAAGGAATGGGAGGCGCAGAGGGCGGTGGCGGTGGTACTGGTGAAGCAGTTTCGGCAGGCAAACTACCTCATTCAATCACGGAAGTCTTGAAGAATTGTGGGATGTGCCTTGCTTTGGTAGCTGCCATAGCCATGCCTTTGTCACCTTTTTCAGCGGCTGCAGCAGCAGCGCTGGAGAATAGAGGCCCGGCTGTTGCAGACCTAAGCGTGCTAATATCAGGGCCGCCAATCAAAGACGCCAACGCTTTGCTACGGAACGCTTTGCCCATCACCAACAAACCCATCAAAGACGTACAAAAGTCTTTGGAGGACATTACTGAGGATTTGAAGCAACCCGGGGAAAAAGCTCTCGGTTATGTTGAGCGGGTAAGAAGCTTCTTCTTCTCCTTCTTCTATACTGTCTTGTCCTGCCTGCTTGCTTGCTTGCTCCCCCTGTCAAGAGAGGAAGAGAAAGGAGAAATTTGCACCCGTCTCCAATAATTCTGGATACCTAGTCTGACAATTTGGACCTGCATTTCAATACATGCTCTGCTACTGACAAGGGACTTTGCTTTGGTTACAGATGCTCAATGTGATTGGGATTTCCAGTGTCTGTAATGAATTAGCTGCAGCTTAATTTGTTGATGAACCATTTTTTTTCTCTAACCAAGAAAGTCCGGTGCAACCTCCTTCCATGGGATTGGCAACCGGCAAAGTGGCTTTTGATTTTGCTGCCCTCCTTCACACATACTGAGCTTTGTGACATCTGGAAATTTATTGGCAGAACACAAGACAGGCTGCACGGGTACTGAACCAAAACAAGACTGTCATACTAGCAGATGTTGCAGAAACTAAGAAAGAGGAAGGTCAACAGCTGATTGACAACCTCAACCAGGGCCTTCAAGACTTCCAAAACATCATTGAACAGAAAGATAGGGCTGCTGTTGCTCCCAAACAAAAGGAGCTCCTTCAGATTGTTGGCAAGTAAGTGACAAAGAACCTCCCAAATTCTTTTGTTTCTGACATGCCTGCATAGAGAGAAATTAAACCCCCCCAAAAAAGAAACAGAGATGGATAATAAGTCAAGTTCTCAAATCTTTGTTGAATTTATTGGGTTGCCTCATTCTGATTCCCTGACCTCCTAATTCAGCATTTTAGGACTCAAGCTTGCTACCAAATTGTTCTAGCATAACTTCCATAGAGTTTCAGGATCCCTTCCTGCATTGACTTATGTATTTCTACTTCAATCCCTAGATGGTGAATGGAAGGTTTGCCAAAAATTAAACCTCAGATTAGAGTTCAAAGTGGATCATGAGCAATATAATCAAACAAGATGTGACTTTGTGGTCTTAAACTGTAGGATGTAAAGCCAACCCTATCTACTTCACAAATGAACCAGACAGAATGCTTTTGGCCACTATGCCTTAGGCTTAGATGCTTGCTGGTACAGGGAAGAGCTAAAATGAAGCTTAGCCTCACAAGCTTTTTGCAGCTTGAATGAGGGTATCATTGACTTTTTTGGTCAGCTATATCTCTCAAGTGGTTGCCAACATCATGAATGAGTATTCCTGTTGCTTCTGGAAAATGTGACAGAAACTCAGGATGCAGATGTTTGTATAAACTTTTGCCCTAAATTTTTGTCTGATTTATATATAATACCTACATCCACTGTCAGGAGCTGATGAAGTCAGTGGGTAGACAGGCAGCTCATCACAATTTGTGATGATGTTGATGGTCTGACACTTTGTGAGAAACCTCTCATAATGTTATGACTGCACTCATGCCACATTACCTTCAAAGTGTCATTGTGGAGATTTCCCTACAATCTCATAGATATGTTGTCAATGGACAGGTTCTGAAGTCTGTCTGTGGTGCAGTATAGAGGAGGCAATGGTGGCCAAATTTCCATATGAAGTACCTGAGGAGTTTGCAAACAAGCCCTTGCTGAAAGGACGAGCGACAGTAGAGATGAAAGTGAAGGTGAAAGATAACCCTAACATTGAGAATGCATTGCTCGAAATGGTTGTTGACGGCTACAATGCTCCTGTAACTGCGGGAAACTTTCTTGACCTTGTCGAACGCCATTTTTATGATGGCATGGAAATCCAAAGAGGTATTCATATTTCTTGAACTCCATATCTGGAATCTGAATCTGTCTCTTGAAAACCCACTGTCCAGTTTGCCAGCTAGTATGGCAATTTAACCCTGATTGAGCTTTTGAGTCTGGGAATATGACACTTACTCCTCTGGATAGAATCAGTTGAGTTTTCTACAAAGATACACATAGGTGCCAAATAGCATAAGTGGGATATTTGGTCAATATATGTCCTACATTTTGACACTGGTAATTGCACAGCAAGCAAGGAAAGTTGTCAAACCTTCTTCATTCAAAACTGGGTTTCTCTCACTCTGGTGTAGACTTCTGATTTACTCATCACATCCACTTTATGATCAAGAGGCGGAATAGGGTCGAGTGTCTTTAGGTTTCCTGTTTTCCTCTTCTTCCTCCTCGAGATTGCTTTAAGATAATTTGCTTTGCTCTTGGCTATGTTCATCTTCTTTCAGATGTTTGTGTATGGTGTTTCATGGTGTGCTTCCCTTGAAGAGTACGCATTCAGTATATCTTCACCATCCAAGACTGAAGTCAAGGCTGAAGGTGTCTTGCATAATGAAAGCCCAGGCATCTATAATCTTTCTATAGATTCATAAATGGACAAAGTATGGGTTACTATTAAAGAGGGCATTCAGGAAAGTTGAATTGATATGTTTCCTTTCTTGTTTTAGCGGATGGATTTGTGGTACAGACAGGAGATCCTGAGGGTCCATCTGAGGGCTTTGTGGACCCTAGTACTGGGAAAGTTCGCACTATTCCATTGGAAATAATGGTTGATGGTGACAGTGAGCCCATTTATGGTGCAACTCTTGAGGTATTCCTCCAAAAATATTTTGTGAATTTTAAGATTTCTTTTTCTTTCTTGCCAAAGATATTGCCAATAATGGTTAACTGGATGCTGCATTTGAAAACCGAAGTCACCACTGTGATGTTCTATAGTTGTATGTACTGTAGAGCAAAACTATAGTTTGGTAGTTCTCAGTTTGTGTATGTGATATAACTCACAAGTCTTTCTATCTTCTGGAGATGTGTGTCTGAACATTTCTGGTTGATGAACATCATGATAATCATTTGATGGCAGGAGCTTGGTCGGTATAAAGCAAGAACAAAGCTCCCATTCAATGCATTTGGTACCCTTGCAATGGCACGAGAGGTGCATTTCTCACATTTTCTCAGCATTCTTGGGTTCCTTGGGAAATGTTGAAAAGTTCCAAACATGCCTTGAGGGGAGAGCACATTCTTGATAGAAATTGACTGGAATGTGGGTGGGATGGGACCAGGAATTTGCGAATGACTCTGCATCAAGCCAAATATTTTGGCTCCTAAAAGAAAGTGAGCTCACACCAAGTAGTGCAAACATTCTGGATGGCCGCTATTCTGTATTTGGATACATAACAGAGAACCCTGACTTGTTGGCAGATTTCAAAGTGGGAGATGTAATTGAAAGCATCCGGGTCACTAATGGTCTTGATAATCTGGTCAATCCAACCTACAAGGCTGGAGCTGCTTAACTGCTCTTTCACTAGTGAGTCCCAGAAAATTTCATGAGAATTTTGTTTCTCTTTGAATATTTATGAGATGATGTGTAAACCAGTCAGGAGAGGGCTAGGTGAGAATCTGGAGTCCAATCAACGCAAGTGATTTTGCTATTTCTTTTAATACATTTCTTACCATGAGATTATTCAATTTGACCAGAGGTATGTTCAGGGAGTGAGGCTTTTGATCTGCCTCAATTCACCACCACTCATTTGTGCAAGCTGCACAAGAACAGTGTGCTTCACCACTCAAATTCTACTCTATGCAACATGTATGACCTCAATCCTTTTGAGGAACTTTTTGACAACTTCTGTGAACCTTTAGGCAGTGTACAAGCTATGCAGAACTCTTTGGAGGACCCAAGCCAAAAAATTAAGCCATGAAATTTTATCCTTCTGATCCAGGGGATGTCCCCATCTGCAATTTCTCCAATTCAGAGCACTCAACAAGGTGCTAACTTTATCAGGACTTTATTACTTAGCTACTTGAGAAAGTGGGGCAATGTGATAAGTTATTGAATCTGCCATCACCCAGTGACCCTTGCACTCTTGGCAATAAGTTTTCTCATCATAGCAAAGCACTCATATGACATAAACACCCATGACAAGTACTTAAGTCAATCTGTACTTGTTGCCAAACAGCTTCACCATTGTTTCTCAGTGTGCAAGTTTATGCTTCTCTCAGCATCATATTATGTCAAACTGAGCAATGTACTTACCATGTACATTGATACAAATTGGACATTAGTTTTAGAAACAAATCTCAAATGGAGATTTTGCATATGGAACAAGAAATTCATTGTAAAAGGGTGGCTTCAAACAAAATCATGAGTAACAATGGAACTATCTAATATGGTCACCTACATGGAATGCCCACTTAATCATCCAGTTGAAATGTCTTTCTCAAGGATTTGATTCTGTAAATTTCTGTTACTGGCTTCAAATCATCTGGATAGTGCAAAATTCTGCTTCTTGGTGGACATTGGCCATTGAACTCGGTTCTTTCAGAAATTTTGCCAACTGTATTAGCAGACAATTGTCTTCCAGGTTCATCAATTGCACCACTGTACTAAATTCATAACCAATATTCAAGTTCAGTGGTTTTATCAGATTTAGCAATGAAGCCCTTTTCAAAGTTAGTGTGGCACTACAATTATTTCACAGATCTAACTAAATTTCACATTCAATGATTTTTGACAGAATTATGAAGTTTGAAATTGCAGAGGGTTTTTGGAGACATTGTGGCCAATTGAATTTGCCCATACATTTCCTTATACCATATAGCGAGCATCTCCTCAACATCCAATGTCAGAAACATAACAAAAAATAGCTAGGTCACTGGAGTTCATTTGGACAGAATGGTATAATTAGTAAGTAAAAGAAGATTTTGCATTGCATGAAAGGACTAAAGAAGCCTGTACATCTACTTCACAACTGAATACAATTTATCAATGTCTGCATCCTACATTCATACAATATTTTGGGAGAGAGTATGATGACAAGAGGGTTGAACGTTATCAGTTAGCAAAAGAAGATCCTACAATGGGACAAGAGTTGTCATCAAACGTCTTTTCCCATCTTTCTAATCCTCAATTGGACAGAGAACTTCACAATTGCCTAACCACATTTTCTGCAAAGAGCCATGTGTGTTAACATTGCCTCTGAAGAAGAAGCTCGTCTGTTTGCATTAGTTCCAAAAAAGAAGCTCATAACACTTGAGCAAAACTCAATCTCAGTTGGATACTGTGCAAAAGATCTGTTTACTCTGAATGCATTGCATTTGCAATGCACAGATAATTTTTTTCCTCCAGTGAGTCCAACCAAACTAGGCATGAATGCGCACGTCATCCAAAACAGCTACTCCTGGTAAAACTTTTCCTTCCAGCAACTCAAGGCTGGCACCTCCTCCTGTTGAGACATGGCTCATGGCTTCTGCCAGACCTGCCTTTTCTACTGCTGCTACTGAGTCACCTCCTCCAATGATTGTCACACATCCTTCCTTTGTCAGCGCAGCCAATGCATTTGCAATAGCATATGTCCCATTGGCAAATGAATCAAATTCAAAGACTCCCATAGGGCCATTCCACAGTACAGTCTGCAAACCAACAGACCAATATTACATGATCACAAAATTACTTCACTTGCATTAGGGCACCCAAGAACATTCACAAATATGTAAGATTTTCACAAAGTTTGACCAATTTCAGAGAGGTTCTGTGGTGTGCACCTTGGAACCCTTCAAAGCATCCTCAAACTGTTTAATAGCTTCAGTACCGATGTCAAGACCCATCCATCCTGGACAAACCATTAAAGTGGCAATCAGCAGACTTCAGGAGTATTGCATATCTATTGTAAAGTATGAACACAATTTAATCAAACAGACTTGAACTCAGAGACATGTTCATGGAGGATAACCATACACTCATTGTTTCTCTCTCATGCAACCCTGCACTAACCATAGAAAGCTGCAAACCAGAAGGAAAACTTGTTGATTCACTTTTCCTTTTCAAATTCAAGCCAAAAGTGGGAAAAGAGATAGGTACCATCTGGAATGCTAGTAGAGCTGCATGTCTGCGTATTGGCATCAGGAGCAAATTTATCAGCACAGAGCACATCCTTGGGAAGGATGAGGTCAACACCCTTCTCCTTTGCAATTTCCGCCAGTCGTGTTGCAAGGTCCAGCTTGTCATCTTCAACAAGAGATGAGCCTACGCTGTAACCTTGTGCCTTGAAGAAAGTGAACACCATACCACCCCCAAGAATAACTTTATCACATACTGACATCAATGATTCAATCACAGTAATCTTTGATGAAATCTTGCTCCCACCAACCTGCCAAACACTAGGAATTCTCAGAAAAGCAGAGATACTCTGAAACTCTTGTGATACATGGATGCAGGAGCACTTGGGCTAGAGAGACAGGGTACTTCATTGTCTTATGATGACTTCACAAACATCTGAGACTTACAGTCAATGTGAGAATATTAGCAGAAACCCTTGTGGAGCATCAAGACGGTAGATGTTTGTAGCACAAGCCAAAATATACTTCAACTTCGCCAAAAAGAGTCCAACACATTTTCTTGTATGCAACAGGAAATTGCAGATAAATAGGCAATGTCCAGAAGAAGGCAAACAAGGGCAAAAAACAGCTCCAAATGAAGAATACAATAAGTACAATTTTCATGACCTCCCAACTCTAATACTATAATTGGTGACAGCCATTGTTCCATGGATAAAAAACAAGTGGGAAGAAGTAGTGCTGCTTACAATGGCAACAAAAGGCTTCTTTGGCCTTTGGATGACACTAGACAAATAGGCCAGCTCTTTCTCCAGTAGAAAGCCTGCCACTCTAATCGACACATAGTCAGCAATGCCAGCAGTGGATGCATGTGCACGGTGGGCCGTGCCAAATGCATCATTGACAAAGCAATCAATGCCCTTTGCCAACTGTTTGGAGAATTCAATATCATTCTTCTCCTCTTCCTTGTGAAATCGTACATTCTCCAACAGCAAAACTTCTCCACCCTGCCACCACATGCCATCCCCATCCCTAAAGTGTTCAGACCAATCAGCTAGCTCTCTGAGGGAGAGACAATTGGCACACTTTTGAGTTCCTAGATCCCCATCACTGCCTACATGCACTCAGAACTGATCCAAGAGTAGGGAAGATCCGGGATGCATGTCATCATAACAGAGACAGTAGCAAGCAGCATTTGCAATTCAACTCACAGGGGTGGACACAGTTCAACCTTGAGTGCTCCAATCTTAGCTTCGACATCAGGACCAATGCAGTCGGGCGCAAGCTCTACCTTCTGTCCCAGCAGCTCAGTAAGACGCTCTGTTTCCCAGAAATACAAGAACCCAATTTGTTGCAGTACATGAGATGCAAGCAATTCACAGAACATGAGACGCGAGCATTACTTGAAAAAAAAGAAAAAGTTGCACCCTATGTTTTTTGCACTTACCTGCAACGGGTTTGAGGCTGAACTTTGCTTCGGGCCCTTTCTTAGGACGGCCAAGGTGGCTAGCCAACACAACTCTTGCGCCAATCTTGACGAGAAACTGAATGGTGGGTAGAGATGCGCGAATGCGCGTGTCATCAGTAATTCTGGAGTTCTCATCCAGAGGCACGTTTAGATCACATCGCACAAACACAGTCTTGTCCTTCAAATCCTTCTCGTCAACATCATTCAGTGATTTCTTTCTATCCGATCCTTTTGTGGCGAGTCTCTGTATGTCACTCACGCCGTCCTCATCGCCAGGCAGCAGCTGTGTGGGGCTCAGGTGATCCACTTTACCCACTGAAGGAGGAGGAGCTTCGGCTACGGGCCTCAACACGCGCAACTTCCCAAACGATGATAGTCTTCTGTAGCCTCCTCCTACCTCAGTCACCACGCCGACTCTGGAAATTCCACATCCTCTCCTTCTTCCCAGGAAAACCGACGACGACGACACTACGGACCTCTGCTGCTGCTGAAGCTGCTGCTGCACACTATGGCTCCTCACTCTAGGAATCACCACTCCGGTTCCAGCCACAGCTGCCATAACCACACTCGTCTCCATCCCTCCTGAAAACCCACAGACCCAAAACCAACTCAAAATTCTCAAAATCTTCACAACATTTTTCAAAACTTCAAATCCTACGCAAACACGAAATCATTTACAATTTACAAGTCCCCCCCAAAAAAAAATCAACCCAAAAAAAAGGAGAAAAAGTTTGCACTGAAATCCTGGAAATGCAGGCTCTTAGATTCCTTGACATCCTCAAACCCAAAACATATCACCTTGGGAAAAAAAAAAAAACTCTATATGAGCTTGAGAAAAAACAAAGCAAAGCAAAGCAAAGCAAAGCAAACAGGCTACATACTACTAAGAAAATCTCAACAAAGAACCAACCTGTTGTCTGCAAAAAAAAT
>Ga0209611_10012786_pt1 | contig 11707 bp, 8 predicted proteins | sample S1TSphgellanicum_3_FD_187693 | JGI IMG/M metagenome (GOLD analysis project Ga0209611, IMG submission 187693) | Host-associated microbial communities from peat moss isolated from Minnesota, USA - S1T2_Fc - Sphagnum magellanicum MG (SPAdes) (version 2) | ecosystem: Host-associated > Plants > Peat...
TCACCTTCGACGTGCAGGTTAGCGAACGTCTCGCCCGGCGCGTGCAACGTGTTGGGATCGTTCCCTTCCGGCGTTCCCAAGTTCCCGATGTAAGGGTTGGTCTTCGCGTTATACGGATCTGCCGGGTTGGCCAGAAAGTAGTAGTTGTAGCCGGGATTCCAGTAATTATCGTTCGGGACTTCCTCGGGTTTGTTCGTCGTCGGGTTGAAGATCCAGATTTCCTTGCCGTTGCCGTAGGGGTAGCCCGACTCGTACGAAAGCGAGGGCGTGATTCGCACGCGCCGGCCCGCCGTATCGAACTCGTACGAGAGGTTCGCGGTGAAGTTGGGCAGATAGCTGACCGGGAAGAGCTGTCCGGCGGCGACGGCCGGCGCGTTGAGATCGTTGTAGGCGAACTGCGACGCGCTCGAGGAGGCGGCGTTGACGTAGTTCGCATCGAGCGTGAAGCCGTCGCGCTTCAGCCAGAGTTCGTAGCCGTACGCGCGGAGGTTTCCGATGTTCGACGGCACGCCGACCCCGTCGGGATTCACGCCCGACGCGAGCGCGGAACGAAAGTTGTACGGTAAGACATCGATCAGGTTCGCTTCATTTTCCAGGTAATAGGTGGCGCGGAATTGAGTGCGCCCGCCCCCTTCGATCGAATACGTGAAGTCGCTCGCCGTTTCGGGCGCGAGTTGGACGAACGGCGCCAAGTTGCCGTTCGCATCGACGTTGGTCGAGTCGGTGCGATCGGCTTCGAGGGGAAACGGCGCGACCGTGATCCGATCGTAGGTCGCCCGCAGCGCGAGGTTATCGCCGAGTTTATAAGCGATCGCGCCGTGCGGGTCGAGCGCGCCCACGTCGTAGATCGAGCCGTCGGACGGAATGATGTGGGTCTGAGTCAAGCGTGCGGTCCCCGACACTTCGAGCCGCGGCGTGACGTTCCACGTGTCGCCGAGATAGGCGAGGTAAGAGATCAGCGTGGGGCGCGACGTGATGAATTCGTCGCCGGTCGGCACGATTTGATCGAGAAACGACGTGTTCGTGCGGTATTGGGCGCCGAAGCGGACGTCGTTCCGGTCACCGAAGAACTCCTCTCCGTCGTACCCGAGGCCTTCCTCACGACTCCCTTGCGACTCCGCGAGCGAAATCGAGCCGTCGGGCCAGCCATTTTCGTCCCAAAACGGTCCGCCGGCCTGCGAGCCGTACTGCGACTGATAGAGTTGCAGCCGCGAGAGGGAATGGTCGCCCGTGTGCAGCCACGCGAGTTTGAGGATGCTGTACGAGCCCCGGATGCCCGATGCGAAATCTTCGGGAGCATTGGGGTTGGTTTCGCCAGGGTAGGTCGTGCTCTGACCGTCGAACGCGCCGACGGTCTCGCCGGAATAGGGCGACGCATATTGATTGTACGTCGCTTGGCCCACCAAACCCAAAACGGAAACGTCGTCCTTCGGCGTTAGCTGATAGTGCAGGTTCGACTCGAGGGAGTACTCGCCGCGGGATTGCAACGCGAGCCCGTACGTCGCGGCTTCGGCGGGATAGAACGTCGAGCCGTCGCCGTAACTGAAGTACTGGGCGCCGACGGTGGAGGCGAGCGCGTAGCGGAGTTTCCGGTCGGGCGTGGCCCCTAAAACGAGCAACGAATCGTTCTGGTACTGGCCGCCCTCGATCCCGTCTCCGATTTCCAGGGTCGCGCTACCCGGGTACGTTCCCACGGCCGGGATCTGATCGATGACGCCGCCGAGCGAGTTCGCGCCCTGCGCCGTGTAGCCGGCCAGCGTCACGGTCGTGGAGGCGATGCCGGTGGTCGGCAGTTGCGCGCCGACGATGTTGCCGCCCGGCTCGGCGACCAGGCCTTGTGGAATCGGCACCGAGTCGTAATCGAAGGCCGCGTCCGACACTTTGCCGCCGCGCAAAATCGCGTTGGCGAATTGATCGAGGACCACACCGGGCACTGACGCGATGGAGCCTTGCACCGTACCCGAGATATAGGTGGCCAGGCCCGAGGACGAAACCGGCGGGCTGACCGCACGCGCCTGCGCACCCGAGACCGTGAACGTGTCGCTCGTCGAACCCGGCACGAACGCGGAGCCGCGCGCGCTTATGGTTCCGATCGTCCGCAGCTCGGGAGCGAGCGTGAACGCTGCTTCCTGCCGTTCGCCGGGCAACACGCGAACGCCGGAGCTGCGAACGCCGGTGAATCCCTTCAACTCGGCGGAGACCGTGTAGCTATCGGGCACGACGCCGAGGATCGAGAACTGCCCGCGCGCGTCGGTCGTCGCGGAATAGATGCCCGAGGGCGAGGCCGCGGAGATCGCGACGTTCGCAAGCGGCCGGCCCGCTTGATCGGCGACGGACCCGTAGATCGCGCCGGTGGTGGCTTCGGCCGCGACGGCCGGCTGCGGGCCGAACCAGACGGTCAGGGACAATAACATGGGGAATAATACGAAGAGCGCGCGAACGCGCGACGGCAGCGTCAATCTGATCTACTCCTCCGCCACGGGCCCATGCCCGAGGCTGCGCTATGCGTTAGTGTAGGCTAGGCAGCGAGCGGATGGGCCGGCGGCGCGCGGCCGCCCAGTTGACGGAGGTGAGGCGCCTGCGCGCGCGGCAGCGTCGCATCGGGGTCGCGCTTGACGAACGAACGCCGGCAGCCGCGCGAGAGCGAAAAGAGAATCGCTTCGATTGCGTCGCGCACGAGGGAGGCGACGGTCGCCAGGATCGCGCGCACGAGCGCTGCGAGGAGCAGCGTGAACGCGGAGCCGAGCAGCGCGTGCGTCAACAGACTGAACGCGAGCGGTCCGCCCAGCCACACGGTGCCGCCCAGCAGCCGTCCGCCGAACGCGAGCTGTTCGATGCTTTCCATCGTGAAGAGCGCCGCGAACTGCAGCCCGAGCACGAGCGGAATATCGCGCAGCGGCGATTCGCGCGCGAGGCTGTATGCGCTCTCGATGAGCCAGTCGCGGCGCAGCGCCGAGCCGCGACGGAAGAGCGCGAACGTCCGGGCCGAGACGACGATGAGCGCCAGCAGCACGCCGGCGACGAGCGCGGGAATCACGCTAAGGTGATTGTTGTCGTTGTACCCGGAGCCGAGGACGCCGCTGTTCGAGATCGTCTCGACCAAAGCGTCGCCAACGGCCGCCGCAACCAAAGCAACGGCCAACAAAAATGGAAAACGGCGCGCCATTCCAACCACGTCGCGCTTCGCGTTCTCCCGCCGCGACGCGGAGGCCTTCGCGCGCAGCGCCGCGCGGCGGCCTTCGCGCGCAGCGCCGTGCGGCGGCCTTCGCGCGCAGCGCCGGCCGGCTGCGGGTGCCCCCTCCCGCAGCCCCGAAAACCAAATACGCTGGAAGTTGCCGCCCTGCGAGGGGAGGACTTGATGTGTGCCTGCGTCCACCACGGCGCGTTCGCGTTCGGGCTTCCCAAGCCGGACGGCGCGCATCGCTGCGGGGCGGGCGAGCCGCCGCTCCGGCGCCGCACGTGGCTCGCGCTCGCGGGATCGGGCGTCGCGCTGCTGGCCTCGGCTCCGTCGCGCGTGGCTGCGGCGCTTTATGGGACCCAAGTCGACTACGATTTCGTCGCTTCGGGCATCGTGAAGGGCTCGCAGCAGACGGTGCGCCTGCCCGACGGCTCGCTCGACGTGCGCTTCGAGTTCATCGACCGCGGCCGCGGCCCAAAGACGCGCAGCCTACTCGCCTTCGACGAGCGCGGATTCATCGCCACGCTGCGCACGACCGGTTACGATTACTACAAAGCGACCGTCGACGAGAGCTTCACAACCGCTGACGGCGGAGCTCGCTGGAAGAACAAGGCCGAGCGCGAAGACCATCCGAACGGCGAGCGCCGCTTCTACGTCAGCATGGACGGTTCGCCCGAAGAGTTAGCGGCGCTGGCGCGGGCGCTCTTGCAGGCGGGGGGCCCCGTGCCGCTGTGGCCGTCGGGCCAGGCGATCCTGAGCACCGCCGGCGAACAAACGGTCTCGGCCGGCGCCGCAAAGCGGACGGTGCGGATGTACGAGATCACGGGTCTCGACTTCACGCCGTCGCCGGTGTGGCTCGACGCGGATGGTTCGCTCTTCATGTCCGGCTCGCAATGGGGCGCCGTCGTGCCCACCGGCTGGGACGGCGTGCTGCCGCAACTCTTCGCCGTCCAGGACGCGCGCGCCGAAGCCCGCGGTCGCGCGGTCGCCACATCACTCGGCCGGCATCCGGCCGGCCCCGTCGCGATCGTCAACTGTACGCTCTTCGATGCGAACGCCGGCACGCTCGTCCCGAGCGCCACGGTCGTGTTTCAAGGCGAAAAAATCGTGGCCGCGGGCGGCCCGCACACGCCGGTCCCGGCCGGCGCGGAGCTCATCGACGGCACGGGCAAGACCGTGCTGCCGGGCCTCTGGAACTGCCATATGCACATGGACGCGTCGTACGGCCCGCGCCTCCTGGCCGAAGGCGTCACGACGATTCGCGACCCCGGCAACCAGCCCGCGTATATCGCGAAGCTCAAGGCCCAACACGAGTCGGGCGAACTCGCCGGCCCGCGCGTCCTGATTGCGGGCCTGATCGACGGGGGCGGCAAGTATACGGCACCGATCGGTACCTACGCGACCGACGCGGCTAGCGCGAGCGCGCAAGTGCGCGCCTGGAAAGATCTGGGCGCCGTGCAGATCAAGATCTATAGCTCGTTCGACCCCGCGCTCGTGCCGGGCGTCGTGGCCGAAGCTCACAGCCTCGGCATGCGCGTCAGCGGCCACATCCCCGCCGGCATGCTCGCCGAAGACGCGGTCCGTCAAGGCTTCGACGAAATTCAACACGTGAACTTTCTATTTCTCAACTTTATGCCCGACGTCGTCGCTCAGACGCAAACGCCGGTGCGATTGACGGCACCGGCCGAACGGGCCGGTACGCTCGATCTCACGAGCCCGCCGGTCCGGGCCTTCATCGCGTTGCTCAAAGAGCGCGGGACCGTCAGCGATCCGACGGTCGCGATCTTCTACGACGACGCGTACCACCGCAACGGCGACCTCGAGTCGAGCGGGTTCGGCGAGGTTGCCGACTGGCTGCCGCCGCAAGTGCGGCGCGGGCTCTTGAGTGCCGCGCTGCCGATTCCGCCGGGAAAAGACGCCGCGTTCCGCGCGTCGGGCGACGCGTATCTGAAGATGGTCGCTCTCCTCCACGAGAACGGTATTCCGATCGTCGCGGGAACCGATGACGTCCTGCCGGGATTCGACACGATTCGCGAGCTGGAGCTCTACGTGAAAGCCGGCCTCTCGCCCGCCGCGGCCCTGCAGGCGGCGACGATCGTACCCGCCCGCGTCATGAAGCTGGACGCGTCGCTCGGCTCGGTGGAAGCGGGCAAGATCGCCGACCTCGTCATCGTCGACGGCAACCCGCTCGACGACATCTCGCAGTTGCGCCAGGTGGAGACGACGATCAAGGGCGGCGTGCTCTACGATTCCCGCGCGCTCTATGCATCGGCAGGCGTAACCGCGCCGACCGCGGGGTCGCGCGCCGGTTAGTCGCGTTACGCGCGCTCGAAGGCGACGGTGCCGCCTTTGATCACGACTTGAGGATCGCGCAGGGCGCGCACGTCGCGCGCGGCGTCCGCGCCGAGCAATAGCAGGTCGGCCGGCGCGCCTTCGGCTAGCGTTCCCGCCTCGACGCCGAGCAGGGCCGCCGAGGTCGAGGTTGCGGCCGTCAGGGCTTGTTGCGGCGTCATGCCGAGCACGGTTACCATCAACTCCACTTCATAGGCGTAGTTCTGGTGGAAGTTGTAGGGCGTGCCGGCGTCGCTACCGCCCGCGATCGTCACGCCCGCGCGCCAGGCGCGCGTGACGTTCTCGCGCATCTTCTCGTAAAGCTCGGTCGCTTTGCGAATCACGTAATCGGGTTGGCTGCCGCTGGCGGCGTTCTCGTAAATGCAGCTAACGGCCGCGATCGTCGGAACCAGGTATGCGCCGCGCGCCTTGAAGAGCTCGATCGCTTCGTCGTCGAGCAGGTGGCCGTGCTCGATCGAGTGGACGCCCGCGCGCAAGGCGTTCTTGATGCCGTTCGTGCCGATCGCGTGGGCGGCCACGCGCATGCCGTGCGTTCCGGCCTCGACGATCGCGGCCCGCATCTCTTCTTCCGTCAGCTGATCGAGGCCCGGCACCGCGCCTTTCGTTAGCACGCCGCCGGTAGCGATCAGCTTGATGCAATCCGCGCCGGCCTTGCGCTGCTCGCGCACGCCTTTGCGCGCGTCCCAAGGCCCGTCGGTCTCGCGACCGATGAAGTAGCCGTGTCCGCCGGTCATGCACAGTGCCCGCCCGGCCGCGACGATCGTGGGACCCGCATGGTCGCCGCGCGCGATCGCGTCGCGCAGCCCGATCGCGTTGCCCTCCGCGCAGCCGAGGTCGCGGACCGTCGTGACGCCCGCCTCGAGCGCAAGCCGAGCGTTGCGCACCGCGTCGAGCGTCCGCTCGAGCGGCGTCTTGAGCACGAACAGCGTGGTCGTGTTCGGTTCGCCGTTCGCCTCGAGGTGGACGTGCGCGTTGATCAGCCCCGGCACGACGCAGGCGGCCTGATACCGCCGCTCGACATCGGCGCCCGGGCCGGCATCGGCGCTCGCGCCGGTGTCGCCGATCCGCGCGATGCGGCCCTTCTCGATCAGCAGGGTGACGTTGGAACGCGGCGGCGCCGCCGTTCCGTCCAAGATCGTGCCGGCCTCGATCGCGATGCGCATCAATGGTCATACGGCACCGAAGCACGGCGACTCTCTTCTGTTTCCGCGCAAGAAGCTCGGTGACTCAGGGGCGCAAAGATCGGCCAAGAGATCGGCCAAAGCTCAGAAGTCGGTCCGAAAAAAACCGTCGGCCCGTTTGATGCGACCGGGGCGCGGTCGCGCGCGTTCGCGGGCGAGCTATGAGTAGCCGACGATCACGCGGTCGGGAGTGGTCGACCGGTATTGAATCCAGGTCACCTGCGCGCGGCCGCTCATCTCGCGGAAGGGGAGCGGATCGAGACCGCGGGGCGCGGGTCCGGACAACTTCGCACCTTCCGGCCCATATTGTGAATTGTGGCACGGGCAGACGAACCGGTTCTTGTCGGCCTTCCAATCGACACGGCAGCCCAGGTGGGGACAGATCGGACTGAATATAGCGTAATCCATCACGATCGCCGGATACTTCACTTCTTGTGATGGGCTTCCGAAGAGATCGGGGCGCGTGCTCTTGAAGTTTGCGGCCTGGGCAGGTGAGAGCTTGATCGCCCAGACGGATTGACGCTCGGGTGCCGGCTTGAAGTACCCGTCGGCATAGTCGAACGCGATCTCGACTTCGATCGGCGTGCCCGGCTTGGCGTCCACCGCGCTGAACCGATCGGTTCGGAGGTCGGTCCACGTGCCGCCGACCGTATCGGCCTTCAACATCGATTCGGGAATCGTGGAGCCGAGCAAAGGCACCGAGAGCGACAACCCGATGATGCCGCCCACCGCCAGGGTCGCGTCGGCCAGAAAGCGGCGTCGCGACTGTTCCTGCGGGGATCCGGGGTTAGCAAACGACTGCGCGTGAGACGGCATCGAACACCTCCGCTCGAGCGAGCTCCGTACCGCTAGTTCCGAACAACGTACAGCGCGCACCGAGCGGTCCGCTACGACCTTCGTCAACACGCCGGCCATGGCGCGGCCATGCCCGTGCGCGACCATTGGCCCGATGTGCACCGTCTCCGTTTCCGGCGCCGTAGCGGCGCTCGTCGCCCCCACTTCCGCCCGCGTGGCGGCGGCCGTCGGCCGCGCGCTCGCGCCCTTTGGGGAGCCGGCTCTCTTGTTCGCGCGGCGGCGCGACATCCGCATCGTGCCGCTGACGCGCGGCCAGCGCTACAACGACGCCTCCGGAGCGCTGCGGCGCCTGGGCGTCGACGTGGACGCTTGGCCGGTTCCGCCGGCCGGACTGTTCGTCGTCGAAGAGCGCGCCATCTATCTCCGCTCGCCGACGCCGATGACCGTCGCGCACGAGTTCGCGCACGGACTCGATTGCGCGCTGGGTGGCGGCGTCTACCGTAGCGGCTACGATCGCACGATCCGCCGCGCGTTCGCGGCCGCGCGCGACTTCGTAACGCCCTACGCGGCCACGGGTCTCGACGAATACTTCGCAGAGTGCGTGCGCGCGTACGTCGAGGTCAACGACGCCCATTCGCCCTGGCCCAAAGCGACGCGCGCACGCCTACGCGAAGTCGATGAAGCGATGCACGCGTTCGTCGACGAACTCTTCGTCACGGGCTTTGCAGCCTGACGACCCATCCGTCACAGTTTTGACGCCTTAAGAATCTTCGGTCCCAAAGCATCCCGGCGCGGCCGCCGAGCGCGCAGCGCCGAGAAGTCTATGGCCGCCGGCCACGAAGTCCCGGCCCATGGACACCGCCACCAGCACCATCGCGGCCGCGCGCCGTAACTCGATCGACCGCGCGCTCACACGCGCCGTCCGCAAGAGGCCGGAACGCACCGCGCTGCGGTACGCCGGCCGTTCCTGGACGTACGCCGACCTCGAACGCGGGGCCGCGAGTTTGGCGGCCCACCTGGTGGGCCTGGGCATCGAGCAAGGCGACCGCGTCGCCGCTTACGGCCGGAACTCCGACGCGTACGTCCTGCTCTGGCTGGCCTGCAATCGCGGCGGGTTCGTTCACGTGCCGATCAACTACGCGCTGACGCCGCCGGAGTTCGCTTATATCGTGAACCAGTCGCGCGCCGCGGCGCTCGTCTACGACGCCGACCTCGCAGGCACCGTGGACGCCGCGAGCGGCGAACTCGCGGTGCGCGCCCGCGGGCGCTTCGAGGGCGAGGGTGAGACCTTCGACGTCGTGACGGCCGCCCAGCGCGGCCTGCCGTTCGCCGCGGACTCGCCGGATGAGGCGGACCTCGCCCAACTGCTGTACACGTCGGGCACCACGGCCGCGCCCAAGGGCGCGATGATGACGCACGGCGCGCTGCTGGCGGAATACGAAAGCTGCATAATCGAAACCGACCTCCGTTCGGAAGACCGGGTCCTCGGTGCGCTCCCACTGTACCACTCCGCGCAGATGCACTGCTTCACGATGCCGCATCTGCTGCTCGGCGCCTCGACGACGCTCGTTAGAGCGTTCGATCCGGCTCTGTGCTTGGCCGAGATCGAGCGCGGCCGGATTACCTCGTTTTTTGCCCCGCCGACGGCCTGGATCGCGATGCTGCGCCATCCCGATTTCGCCACGCGCGACCTGACCAGCCTCCAGAAGATCTATTACGGCGCGTCGATCATGCCCGTTCCCGTGCTCGAAGAGCTGCGCCGGCGTCTGCCGGGAGTCGCGCCCTACAACCTGTATGGCCAAAGCGAAATCGGACCGCTGGCCACCGTGTTGCGGCCCGAGGAGCACGACGCGCGGCCAGCCTCGGCTGGCCGTCCCGTATTCAACGTGGAAACACGCATCGTCGACGCGGACATGAACGACGTGCCCGACGGAATCGGCGGCGAGATCGTCCACCGCTCGCCGCAACTTCTTATCGGTTATTGGGACAAGCCCGTCGAAACGGCCGAGGCGTTCGCGGGCGGCTGGTTTCATTCCGGCGACGTGGGCACGCGCGACGAAGCCGGCTACATCACCGTGACCGACCGCATCAAAGACGTGATCAACACGGGCGGCGTCGTCGTTTCGAGCCGCGAGGTAGAGGACGCACTCTTCAACCACCCCGCTGTTTCCGAGGCCGCCGTCGTCTCTCTACCGCATCCGAAGTGGGTCGAGGCGGTCGCAGCCATCGTCGTGCTGCGCGAGGGAGCGAGCGCGGACGAAGCGTTGCTGATCGATCACGCGCGCGAGCAACTCGCGCCGTTCAAGGTCCCCAAGCGCATCTTCTTCACCACGGCAATCCCGCGCAACAGCGCCGGCAAGATCCTCAAACGCGTGTTGCGCGACGAATACGCAGAGCGGCTGAGCGACGTCCCTTAGTCGCTTCCGCCGATTCACAGCAGCGCGTCATAGCGCGGCTTCACCAGTTCGTAAAGTGCCGTCCGGTCAGGGACCGCCGAATCGCCGAGAGCGGCGAGCAGCGCTTCGAGGTGCGCGTGCCATCCGCCCAGGAAGCTCGCCATCACGTCGCCGCCCGCGATCAGGCGATGGACGAGGATCAGCTTCGTTCCACCCGTTGCGTCCGCTGCATCCGTTTCTTCAGTTAGCGCCACCAGTTCAAACGAAAGTTCCGAGTGAAAGTCCGGCGTGACGCCGTACTCCGCGATCGCTCCGCCGGTGTCACACTCTTGCCAAAACAAGACGAGCCGGTTCGGCGGTTCGAGCTGCAGGATACGGCCCCGCATTTCGGATTCACCGAAGTCGAGCCTGAAGTGCCCGCCTGCTCGCAGGTCGACCGTGGCCGCGCCGAGCCAGGGCGCGAGGCCGGCCGGCGTCGTGAGGGCGTTCCACACGCGCTCGATCGGTGCCGGGAGCACGCGCTCGAACCGAATCGCGTTCGCGGCGATCCGCTTGCCCAGCGGAGCGTCGTCGGTCTCGACGGCCTCTGTATCGTTCACGAGTGGCCTCCTGTGAGATGGCTTTCGAGAGCCGCCAAGCGGCGCTCCCAGAACCCGCGGTGACGCGCGAGCCACGCTTCCGCTTTCGCTAGCTCGCGCGCCTGAAGTTCGTAGCGGCGCTCTTGCGCGACCGGCCGAACGCGCACGAGGCCCGCTTCGCGCAGGACGCGCAGATGCCGCGAAATCGTCGGCCGTTTCGAATCGAACGATTCCGCGATCCGTCCGGCCGGCAACGCGCCGCCGCGCGCGAGCAGCTCGACGATTCGCCGCCGCGTCGGATCGGCCAGCGCCTCGAACACATCCACCGCCCTTATGTAGCAAATCAGCTACGTAGCTGTCAAGCTACGCCCTTCGACAAGCTCACCCTTCGACAACCTCACCCTTCGACAACCTCACCCTTCGACAAGCTCACCCTTCGACAAGCTCAGGGCGACATGACCCTAAGACAAGCTCGGGGTGACATTACGCTACGACGGGCTCGGGGTGACTTCTATTAAGTCACCGGCTTGTCACCCTGAGCCCGTCGAACGGTCAGGGGAGTTCGATTCGCGTCAATTGGACGTCGTCGTACCACATGCGCTGCGGCCGGCCGCCGAAAACGTGATCGAACCGGATCACGTCGCTGCCTGCCCGGAATGTCCCGTCGTGCTTGTCGATCAGGGGCGTCGCGCCGTCGAGCGTCAAGCGTCCTTTGACCTCGATCACGCGCGTCATGAAAAGGTCTCCGTACGCATAGGCCTCATAGCGCCCGAGCAAAGCTTCATACGCCGCCGGGTAGCTGAAGCTGGTCGGACCACGATACGTTGGGTTGACGAATTGTTGTGATCCGGCCGTGAAATCGGTGACGACGTGACTCTTATCGCGATTGAACATCAGCAAGAATCTCGCGAACCGCGGATCGTCGGTCCAGAACGTATCCTCGCCGCGCGGATAGAGTCGATACGCGCCGGTGCCGTCGCGCAACTGCGCGCCCGTTCCGTCGCGGGAGATCGTCACGAGCGTTCCGTCGGAAGCCCGGAACGTTCCGCCGTAGTCCGTCGCGTGCGGCACCGCGGCCGGATCGGCGGCGACCGGCGGGGTCGGCAACGCCTGGCCCAAGCTCTGCGCGCGCAGCACCTTCATCGCATAACGAACGACCGCACACGGATGCAGCGGCGCCTCGACCAGGTTGGACATCGCGATGACGCCGAAGCCGCGGGTCAGGTT
>Ga0209611_10012787_pt1 | contig 11707 bp, 14 predicted proteins | sample S1TSphgellanicum_3_FD_187693 | JGI IMG/M metagenome (GOLD analysis project Ga0209611, IMG submission 187693) | Host-associated microbial communities from peat moss isolated from Minnesota, USA - S1T2_Fc - Sphagnum magellanicum MG (SPAdes) (version 2) | ecosystem: Host-associated > Plants > Peat...
GTTCATGCACATGAAGTCTAACTTTTCCACTCATGGTCATGCCACTTCATTTACATGCACCACCACCCCAATCTTACCTAATCGAACCTTGGAGTTTTTTGAGTCGAGTTCAACTCCAAGTCCATTTTTGTTAATTGCCACTCCCTTGCCTATTTCAGTTGTTAACTTCCCATGAACCTTAGCCTTTTCATAGCCAACCATGTTTGTGAAAACTTTTAACCCTTATTTTAGTGAATAGTTAATTTTGTGGGTGTTATTCCCCCATTTTAAAAGTTGATGTCCTCATCAATACTTAGGCCATTTGCAAGTGGATTTCTATTTTTCTTTCAAGTCCTTTTCATTCCAAGTTCATGACCCCATTCCTGTTCGAATTTGTTTACCATTTTTGGCAAGTGGTCCAGGTGAACATGTTTCATCAATATTGCCTTCTTATGATGGCAACCATTGTATTTCACCATATGCCTTGAATCTAAGCATGTTTGCCTTTGATTTTGATTGCTAGCCTATGTTCAATCACATCAATTTCGGATCACATTTTTTACTTCTAATTTGGTCTTTGGTCATCACATATAAACACTTACATTTCGAGATGTGAAAGGTTGGATGTGCCACAAAATTAGTTGGCAACTTTAGGGTGTACATGTTGGGATGCGGCTTATGTAAAATCTCATAAAACCCCACATACTTGGCAATAAAACCTGGGGTGAGTCCGTCAAACATCTTAAAATCCCAGATGTTTAACCACACATGTTGTTCAACCTCAAATTCAACATGCTTTCATGTTTTATTGGCATGCTTCTCACACTAGTTTTGAACTTGCCCCAAAAGCTTCTTGGCTCATGAGTAATTTTCCTCACAGCTTTTGATCATCTCCATATCTTCCTAAGAGTGATCTTTACGTCTCATGGGAATGGCAAAGTCCATTGGTTTCTTGGTTTTGTTTCCCAATGTTAATTCAAATGGAGACATTTTCGTCGTTGAATGTGTTGTGGAGTTATAACAAAACTCTACCAAACCTAAATGTTCAATCCGATCCTTTTGATCAACATCAACATAGTTTTTTAAGTATTGGTTCAACACCCCATTGACCTTCTCTGTTTGGCCATTAGTTTGTGGGTGGAATGTCATATTGAATGACAATTTTGTCCTCACTTTCTGGAACAAATGTTTCTAGAAGTGTGCCGTAAACTTAATGTCTCTATCATTAACGATAAATTGTGACATCCCATGATGTGTGACCCACATATCAAAGAATAACTTTGACAAGTCAAAAGTTGTCACAATTGTCTTAGTTGGAACCATTTTTGCCAACTTGGAGAATTGATCAACTACCATAAAGATGGCATCCATGTCCCATTCCACTCAGACAATTGGGTCATGGAATCTATGGAAACAATTTAACGACTTGTTTGGGATCAGTAAAAGTCTATATAGCCCATATTTCTTTTTATATATGGACTTTGTGTTTTGCCAATTAACACAAGTGCACACAAAATGTTCTACATCTTGCTTCATTTTGAGCCAATAAAATGTTTTTCCTACGGGCACTCTTGTGGCTTTTTCCCCAATGTGCCCAATCATGGGCACATCATGCTCTTCTTACATGATTTTCGTGCATAGTTTCCCTGCTAGCACATAGATTCAAGATTACTTCCATTTGAGTAGCCCTTCCTTATCAGTTTCCCTTATCTTCCATTTCAAATTGTTTTCACCCTAGAAGATGGTTCAATGCCTAGGTATTGGTCTAAGGTTTTTCCACTTGGAATTCCTCTGTTTTAATTAGTGCATTAAGGACCACATTATCCTTTCCTAACTTGTGGATTAACTCCACATCCAATAGTGCCAACATGTCATGCCGTTTCAGTTGCTTCACTAAGGCTTTTGGCTACATTTTGAAATACCGCAATGAGACATTTTCCATGTAGACCTTGGTTTTATGCATCCCTAAATAGTGTTGCCATGCTTTCAAGCAACACACGATAGCATACAACTTTTTTTCATGAATTGGTCATCGTAGTTGAACCCCACAAAATTTGTTGCCCTCAAAAGCAATCAAGTGTCCATCTTGCATGAACACCCTTTCTGATAGCATCAGTGTGGACTTCAAGTGGTTTGGTGAAATTCAGGAATTTCAACACATGGGTGGATGAAAGTTTATCCTTCAAATCCTCAAATGCCTTTTGCTCCTCCTCCTTCCATTTGAAGGATAACTCATTTTTAAGGAGGTTCAAAAGTGGTTTTGCTAGTTGCGAAAAGTCTTTTATAAACTTTCGATAGAAGTTAACTAGGCCTAAGAAAAATCATATTCCTTTGACTGTGACTGGCCTTTTCCAGTCTTTTATGGTTTCCAACTTTTTTGTGTCAGGTCCCACCCCTTCCCATAACAAAATATGCCCCAAAAGGTTCATCTCTTCCTAGGCAAATTCATTATTCATTTTGTTTACAAATAGTCAGTTTTCTCAAAGCTTACTCAAAACATATTCTAAATGCTTCGCATGTTATTCCATTGTCTTGGAATACAACAATATATCATCAATATAGATGATCAGGAATTCATCCAAATTCTTGTGGAAAGTGGAGTTCATGGAGTCATGAATGTCATCGGAGCATTGCATAACCTGATGGAACATCATTAGGAACTCATAGGAACCATACTTGGTCCTCATTGCCATTTTTTCTATGTCTTCATCCATGATGTGGATTTGATAGTACCTCAACTTGAGATTAATTCGGCTAAAGTATTTACCCCATTGAGCTAATCCAACAAATTGTCAATGCAAGGTAGATGATAGTTGTTCTTTATTGTTATTTTATTCAAGGCAAGATAGTTAATACACATTCTTAATTTGCCATCCTTTTTATCCACAAACAAGACATGCGCCCCATAGGGTGACTTGCTTTGCCAAATATATTGTTAACTGAAAAGGTTGTTTAATTATTTTTTGAGTTTTTCAAGTTCCTTTTGGTTTAACTTATTGGGTGCCTTGGATGGCAGAGCCGATCTAAGCACCATTTCGATCATGTGGTCAACCTCTCTATAAGGTGGAAGAACATTGGGGAGTTTGTTTGTAAAACCTTTGAAAAATTATTGAATGAATCCAAAATACAAGTAGGGGGTTGCTTTGCCCATTAAGCTCAAGCTCCCCCTAGGAAACTCTCAAAAACATCAAAACAAAAAAACTAGGGGATTATAACTCACTAGTTAAAATTACCAAGTTCACTCACATTTCTGCCAATGTAAAATTATAATTTACATTTAAGTTCATTAGTGTAGAGCCATTCTTCACATGGACTTTCAGCCTACCTTCGTTACAAAGGATGTTTACTTTGTAGGCATCCAAAAATGTGTTACTTAGAATTACAGGTGGATGCATGGTAAGGTGGATTAATTTTGGAATAATGTAATCCATTTTTCTACCACTTAAATGTGGTTCTAATTGCTATATTATTTTGTACATTGTGGAATTGTTAAATGGAACTCATTTTGAAATTATAAACTTTAATATTTATGTAATGAAATTGATTGGTATGCAAAATATATAAAATTATAGAAGCTATGGACTTTTGAAATTAAAAGTCAAGGTATGTAACACTAGCAACAATTAAGTGAATGGACTTTGGTTTGATTCTATGATGGACCTCAAAAAAAATTAAGGAATTGGTTTTTATTTCAAAATGTAAAAATGGATTCAATTTTGAAATGTTTTGATTCATATCTAACGAATTTTTTGATATATGGACTTTTATTTGGTGAAAAATAGGCACATATTCTCAAAAGTCCATTTCATCTTGAAAAAAAACATGATTTATTTTGAAATTGTGTGAATATGTTTTAATTAATGAGCTCTACAAGAATAAAAAATTTAATGGAAAAAAATCACTTGGAATCAATGCATTATTGCTACCTAACTACAAAAAACATTTCAGGGCTAAAAAAATAATCAAATAGACTTTCAAATTCGTAAATTCACATTGCTTTTTGGTCCACCCTACCATGCACTTACCCTTTATCAAAATTATTTAAATCACATAGGGTGAAGTTTTCCAAAAATTAAATTCCATTGCAAAACAATTCAACTTCTAATGTTACATTAAGGAAGGGTCTAGCTATGCCTTGTGCCAATTGCACCATTATGGGGTTTGCCACTCATTTTATTTTGACTCCAAGTCATTCTGTTACTTGCGGAGTCATGAACAAATTTGTCGCTCCTGAATCCAAGAAACAACCCACAACTTTGTCATTTATCTTATAATTCAATTTTAACAAGTTGGTGGCCTAGCTTTCATGTGCCATATTTTGGCCATTAAGCCTCCTTAGATAATCAACTTATTTTGGGCAATGCACTTAATTACCCTTGGTGACTTGGGGCAGTCCTTTGCCAAATGTCCATGATTATCATAATTGAAACATTTGACCTTGGACAGGTTTTGTTTCGCCTTTTTGATTGATGACTCCTTGTTCATTGTCTTCTCATTGTCATTCTAAAGCCCCAGCTTATCTTGGCCCCATTTACATTTGTTGTGACCTTTGTTTCCATTGCTTGGGTTGGCTTGATTTTTTTGGGTGACCTTGCTTTTGATTTCACCCTTGGGGCATGTAGGAACTTCATCCTCCATACATTCCACCATCTTCATCAACCTTTGGCACGTCTTCGTAATATCAATCCTTGGGTAGATTATCTTTCACACTTAAGGCTTGAGTCCATGTAGGAAGATCAACTTTCGAGCATATTATTTTTCAAGGGGACCACATTTAACATGCAATTGAAGTCCTTGATGTAGGCAACCAACGAGCCCTTATCATCTCCTTGGGTGGGCTCTAAGAGCTTGATCCCATTTCAAAGCACCAAATGGTGTGGCATGAACCTCTCGTCCAACCACAATTTGAACTCCTCCCAAGTGAAGGTTTCAAGTAGGTTAGGTGTCTCATGCTTTTGGGACATCCACCACTTTCACGCATGCTCCTTTAATAGGGTTTGAGTGAAGTGAATCTGTTCTTTGTTAGTTTCGAAGTGTTATGTTTCCATATACGTTTCTATTTGGTGCAACCATGGCCACACTCGCTTGGTTTTGGTCTCCTTCCTTATGAAGGGGTCTAGTAGCTTTGCATTAATCATTGCCTTGGCAGAACCCCCACTTGGGGCACTGTTGATGGCACCCAACCCTTTTACAATGTGGTTCATCAACTTGGTTGTTTCCTGGTTTTATGTCGTGGCTTTTTTTTGTTGGACCACAAACACACAAAAGGAATGCACAAGAGCCAAAAACTCTTTGGACGATTTCTCCACCTTTGAATTTTCCTCTTCCTACTTCTCAAGAGATTTGTCCACAATTCAACATTTTAGGTATTATTTGCCCCATTTTTCACTCCTTGGCCCATCCAAAGGGGTAATCAAAAAGTTCACATCCCCATTTGATTCAAAATAGTGGAAGTTGACGTGCTCATCCGACTTTATAATCGGTTCAAGAACTTTTTCCTTCCCTTTCTGTTTTTTAGGAGCCATGGGAGTTTTTGCCAATGAGCCCATGTTCACCTCATGTACTCCCTTCCTTTGCTTGATAGGGGAGGGAGTCCTTTCTTGGCCTTTGTTTTGATTGAACTCGCCTCATCTTTCCCTATCTTTTTTTTCTTGGATTTCGTGCAACAAGCTATGTTACTTCCTCCACTAAATCCCTTAGACTTTGAGCCTCTTCATCACAAAGCTCCTCACCCACCATGGTCAAGGTTGCCATCACTAGCTCCTCCATGGCGACGTCCTTTTCCTTCTCCTTTTTGGTCTTGTACTTCTTTTTGGCTTTGGGTTCAACCACAACATGTGTGTTGGGTAGTGGATCGTTCGAGGCCATTTGCTTTCAACTGTCCACCTTTCCCAAATGCCTTAAAAGAATTCACATTCAACCCTAAAAACCTATTCTGATACCACTTATCACACCTATTTACGCCTTGGCGCCATTCCAACATTGCCCTGTTTTATTTTCGTGTTGCTTTAATCACCTATGTTACCTGCACATGGAAAACCATGCACTTGGTGAAATTTCAACATTTAAGCTTACTTGGCTACTTTAGGTTTACCTCAACCTTTAGAAGTGAAACTAATACCTGCTATAGATTTCCAAATTGGTCCAAGGCCTTATCATTCGGGATTACCATCTCTTATCTTTTGGCTTAATTGCAAATTTTGTCTAGTTCAAGGACTTAGAATGTTGAGACCACTACCCCAAACCCCTTTCCTCAAACCATTTTCTATTTATAGGTGGTTTTTAGGTGGAGGTGTCGGAGTCCGATATAGGGTCACGAACCACATAGGGGTACAATCACAGTTGGGGTACCATAATAGGAACCATGAAGTACATAGGACTATTTTGTGTATTGAGTCCTAAATCTTGAAGTCAAATCATGTTTTGAGATGTGAAACAATGAAAGGATGCCATGTATGTTTATTCATTCAACCAAAAAGTGTTACAAAATTTGAAAACAATTAATTAAACAAAATTTGGATGTCTTGTTGAAGCATAAACCATAAAGGAATGTAGGACTCTAAGACATTTCCAAAATGATAATCTCTCATTTGGAGTGTCAAAGTATTAGTAAAAACATTATAAAATGTCCTTTTTTTAAGGTCCACATTGTCGCAACTTTAACATTAGGTTTGTGACAAAGTGTGAAGCACAAGGGCCCATGAGGCCAAGAGTGTGTTCAGACATGAAACACACTTTCACAAGTGGGGGGGAATGTAAGGATGAAGCTTGATGACTCCCAAATGCACTCCCACTTTGGGAATTGCACTCGTGGGGAAGTTGCGAATGTTCAGAACCTTGGTTGAAAAGGCAAACAAACACCAAATTGGGCACCTAGGAAACCATTAGAAAGTTCTTGAAGCATAAATGCTTAAAGTATTCTCACATTGTTCATTTAGACCTGATTTGCATGAGTTATGATCAAAATTAAGGGCGGGAGTCAAATTCCCAATTTGACTCCTGACCACAAATCTTTTGAAAGCAAGGTTCAAATGAGGTTTGATTAGGGCGTGTTATACACTGTTGAAAAGATATTTTTAAGGGCTATAAGATATTGTCCTCACGCTTTCAAAATAGACTTGATTTGAGAAAGATATAAGTGTCCAAACTTTTGAGAGAACAAAAGTCCCAATTTTGGGACTTTCATTTGGGAGTCCCGAGGAGAATGACATTTGGATGTAGTCCCTATGGAGAGGCACAAAGTATACTATAAGGAGGGGAGTGATGCCTCTTCTCAAAGGTTGTGGGCTGTGTAAAGTTCACGCTTGAGGTTGTCCCTATTAAGTCTGCTGCATCATTTCCATTCGACTTGCACTAATTGCCTTTTTTTCTTGGTTGTGTAAGTTGATATCATCTTGAACTTTCACTTATGAGCATGTCCTAATCCCATCCCAAGGCTCCGGCATGCCCACCTACCTTTGAAGTGCTGCGAATCAGGGAGCGTGCCCCAATTTTCTTCTTATTTCGTTGTTTCATTTTGGGACCCACCTTTGGGTTTTTTGAGGAGTTTGGAGGGCAAGTCACACATCTTTTATACTCCCCCCAAACCTCTGGAATGTAAAATATTTATTAACAAAATTAATATAATTGTCCTTATTAATGTAGCCCTTTGAAAATTCAAGATTATAGTATCAATTCCAAAAAAATGGTTCTTTATATTACTAAAATTTTATGCCATCATGTAGAACATACTATATTTGATTTGTGGTTAGAATATGAATCAATTTGAACAAATATTATTTTTCCCATTGATTATTTTTCAATAAAATTGCATAGGGGGACAACATTCCTGAAATGTGTTGTGGGACATTTAAGGACATGTTTAAATCATCCAAATCACAAACAATCACAACCATTTCAATCATAAAGAATGTGAATATGTAATGAAAAAATAAATTCACCAAAATAAATGAATCAGTAAACATAGTGGTCATTCAAAATAGTGTCTTATGAGTGATTTTGTAACGTGCCCCCAAACTCCATAAAAGACCCAAAGATGGGTCCTAGATCGAAACAACAGAAGAAGAAAGTTGGGGCACGCTTCCTGATTCGAAACATTTCGGGGGTAAGTGGGTGTTTTGGAGCTTTGGGATGGGACTAGGACATATTCACAAGCGAGAGTTCAAGATGAGGTCAACCTACATAACCAAAAAAAGAAGGTGATTAGTGCAAATTGAATGGAAGTGGTGCAACGGACTTAGTAAAGACAACCTCAAGCATAAGCTTTCCACAACCTGCAACCTTTGGGAGGAGGCACCACTCCCTTCGCTATAGTATACTTTGTGCCTCTTCGTGGGGATTACATCCAAATGTTACTTTTCCCCTAGAGTCTCAAAACTTTGGATGTTCATATCTTTCTTAAATCAAGTCTGTTTTGAAAATGTTAGGGCAATATCTTATAGCCCTCAAAAAGATGTTTCCAATAGTGTATAGCACGCCCCAATCGACGTGTATTTGACCCTTGCTTTAAAGGGATTTATGGTTGGGAGTCAAATTCCCAATTTGATTTTTGCCCTTTCTTTTGATCATAACTCATGCAAATGAGGTCTAAATGAATAATGCGAAGGCACTTTAACCATCTATGTTTTAAGACCTTTCTAATGGTGTTTAAGGCCCAATTTGTTGTTTGTTTACATTTCCAACCAAGGATTTGAACATTTGTAACTCCTGCACGAGTGCAACTCCCAAAGTGGGAGTGCATTTGGGAGTCATTGGGCTTCATCCCTTGCACTCGCCCCCATTTGTGAGAGTGTGTTTCACACCTAAACATACTCTTGACCTCATGGGTTAGTCGCGAACCCAATGTTAGGGTTGTGAGGGTGAGACATTCCTTTTGTGTACCCCAATTGTGATTGTGCCCATAGGTGTTAGCGAGTGAGGGTTTGAGAAAGGGGGCTTGAGGTAGTGGCCTTGGCACTCTAAGCCCTTGAACTAGGTGAAGTCTGTGGTTAGGTCGAAAGATGGGAGATGGTAATCATGAGTGACAAGGCCTTGGACCGCTAAGGAAATTCACAATGAGTATTAATCTCACTCGTTTAGAGGTTAGGGTTAGCCCAAGGTAGTGAAGTAAATGTCGAAACTTCACCAAGTGCGTGGTCTTCCATGTGTAGGTAACGTAGGTGACTAGGACAACACAAGAATAGAACATGGTGACATTGAAACAACGCCAAAATGTAAACGGGTGCAATAATGAGCTCCATTGAAGGTGTAATAGGTAATGGAAATAACAAATTGGGCGTCAAACTCTTGTGACTAGGACCAAATTAAACTACATGAAAAAACTAGTATGTTCCCTTCTTTTTTCATGTTCACTCTTTTCATTTTGACATGTGGGTGGGTTTGAAGCCTAGGTTTGGCAAAATTGGGGCCTAGTACCCATAGTTTGGGGTACTTTACACTTAAACCCTACTAGGTATGCTGGGGTACACTTGTACTACCTATGAAGGTGGTGAAGAGCCGACCAAAGGTATGCTGTAGAATGTACATGCATCATGAATAGGAAAAATACATTCATCACATTTGGAGTGCACTTAGTGGATGGACACATGCACCTGCCATTCCAACATGTAAAATTACTAAACTGATTTTTAGAACCCTAAGCATAAAATGTAAGTTGGTACACAAGATACAGGGCTCTCCAAAAAGGTTAATGAAAAATGCAATTGCTTTTGGTTGGCTACTAAAAATGATTGAACCATGTGGTAGCATTTCATCAATCTCTCTCACTATACACTCTGGTACCTATTCAATATTTCATACTTATAGGTGAGGGTAGAGACATAGCTTGCACCCTATTATGGATGTCAAAGACATTTATAGAGACCCAAATACCAGGTGTGGGTGGAGATGCTCTTCTTTTACCCTAGTACCTTGGCCAATTCGATACTAATTATATTATTTTCCGAAATGTTAAAATTTTCAAAAATTATTTCTTCCAAATCAAAAAATGTTGTGAAGGATAATAGTGAACATTTAGGAATATTTCATCTTTTGAAATGTATTTTTCAAAATTAATTAATTAATTAACAGACATGTGTTGGAATGGCCAAGGTTTGACTTCTTCGTGAGTCATCCATCTAGTATTGAAACCCCAAATCTAGGACCTAGTTTTTGAAACCCCGGGCACTTGACTGGGATTGGGTGTTCTATACCCTCTTCAATCAGTCAAAACTGTGGTATGGAATGTTTTACCTGTGCCCTGAAAAAAACAGCCCATAAAAAAAACAACAAACACAAAAAAAAAGACACCACTGAAAAACTACCTGTCCTTAATGTTTGTGTGAAACCTGTAATTTACGACACTCTCTGTGTTGGTGTTCATGTTGTTGAACTCCACGAGCTCTGAAATAGAATAGAGTTATCCCGAAAGTCATTCTGTCTTCACCCTGTCTTTGGGCCTGCTTTCACCCCCATCCCCTCTTTCAGTGGTTTCCGCAAAGCAAGGAAATTTTATTAAATCTCAGTGTTGGTGCAAAAGCTTTGAGACTAATTATAGTAACTGTAATGACAGGTACGAGAGTGAAAATATATGCAGCATTAGTGGAGGCGCTCAGGAAAAAGGAAAGACAGGATGAAACTCAATTTATCACCAAAATTGGTGGACAAACTAGTTTGGATCCCAGTTATTTCGTTTTGTAAAATTTTCATTCCCGGTTTACTGTTTGACCGCCTATTATGTCAAAACTGGCCATTCTCACCCCCTAATCACCACTGAAAATTGACAGTGGATTGATGAGATAATTAGAGATGATAAATACATTGATTTTATGACCAGCTCTCCGCCCAACCTTAAAGATCATACACACAAATGTTGCTACAAAGCTTTAATTCACCCTCAAGCTCTGGCCTAATCTAAATAGGAGGGGAACATTCTCATGCAGACGTTAATCAGCCTAGAAGAGCATGCTCAGGCATATGCATAAGACCATCACCCCATGCATTGATATATTTCACACTAAATTTAACTAAAAATATTTAAGTAAACTTAATCAACATATCTCATAGTCCCGAAAATATGTGCATGTAACACAAATATCAAAAGTAATGATAATTTGATATAAGTAAAGTAACTTGGTAAGAAATTGATATTCAACAATTGTGTGACTTTAGGGATAACTTTAATTTTTTAAAATTAAAAAGTGGGCTGTGAAGAAGTGTTTTGTTTTCACCAAAAAAGTGGGAACATTTTGGTGGATTTTTTTGAGGTTTTTTTCATAGTATGATATTGACTAATTTTGATTTTTTTCCCCTGGAAAAAATGTTACCAAGTCTTTTTTATATCATGAAATTAAAGAAAAACACCCCAATGTGGACGATGAGTCACTGAGTTTATTTAAAAGGGGGAAATCTTTATCCAGTCTGCATTGGATGGGGGGGGGCTAGAATATGAGACATAATTTTGCTGGAAAGAAAATCCCATCTGAGACACCACACTAGACACTTCATTTTCTCAAATAACAATAGTAATAACATGCTGGCCAAAACATGGTAGAACAACATCTCATCATCAGCCTTTTTTTTCTTGCCATTTTCTGTTGCAAATTCAATGATTTTTTTGAAAAACATTTACTAAAATTTGAAAAAAATTCAAAGAAAAGAAAAACCTCCATATTTCCATCTATCTATGAAGGAAGGTTGTTTGTTTGTTTTGTTTTGTTTGTACTTATGAGATCCACCCAATCGGGATGCT
>Ga0209611_10012797_pt1 | contig 11699 bp, 9 predicted proteins | sample S1TSphgellanicum_3_FD_187693 | JGI IMG/M metagenome (GOLD analysis project Ga0209611, IMG submission 187693) | Host-associated microbial communities from peat moss isolated from Minnesota, USA - S1T2_Fc - Sphagnum magellanicum MG (SPAdes) (version 2) | ecosystem: Host-associated > Plants > Peat...
TGCTGTGCTTTAGATAACATTTTTGGCTGTACTGAAAGTTGTGCTAAGTGCAATCGCAATTTGTCTAAATACCTCACTGGCTGGAGAAGCTTGTTCACTAGTTGCGATGGGATTTCCCGTATCACTAGCGCTACAAATGCGCTGATCTATTGGGATTTGTCCCAACAGTGGTGCTTGCAATTCTGTTGCGAGTTGTTCACCACCACCACTCCCAAAAATATAGGTGCGTGAACCACAATCACCACAGATTAAATAACTCATATTTTCCACGATACCCAGAACCGGAACACCCACTTGGCGAAACATATATATGTTACGGCGAACATCGGCGATCGCAACTTGTTGAGGAGTCGTTACTAAAATAACTCCACAAATTGGGCTTTCTTGAATAATTGTAATTTGAGCATCACCTGTACCCGGAGGTAAATCTATCAATAAATAATCTAATTCACCCCATTCCACATCATTTAGAAATTGGGTAATAATTTTGTGTAATACAGGCCCCCGCCATACCAAAGGACGATTTGCTTCTGCAAGTAAACCCACAGACATCAATTTAATTCCTTGCACTTCTAAAGGTAAAAACTTATCACCCGTAGGAGTCTGAATCACTTCAATATCAGCTTGTGCTAAACCCAACATTTGCGGCAAATTAGGCCCATAAACATCAGCATCTAGTAGCCCAACCTTGACACCTTGTAAGCTTAAAGCTACGGCTATATTAACGGCTGTTGTTGATTTACCTACACCACCTTTACCACTAGAAACACCAACAGTTATTTTTACACCAGGAATTGTACAAATTTGAATATAACTTTTTTTACACCAAGATAAAGATGATAATTTAGATTCAACTTCTAACTTTAATTGCTGCTGATGAGAACCAACATATAAACGCAAGTAAACGTACTCATCAACTATGCGAAGATTTCGCACCATTCCCAAACTAACAACGTCATTTTTTAAAGTTGGTTCAATAACTTGTTTAAGCAATTCAACAACTTCCTGCTGATAAAAATTAGCTTCTGATTCCGCCATTATTGCTAACTCTCTTAAAAATGTTCATTAAACAGTTGCAAACTAACTCTAAAAAATTTTGCATTCCTCCGCACTTACTTAGCATTCCTCTGCGTTAAAAAACTAGTTATTGGCTATTTTTTCTGTTTGTATCCTTTGAATTGTTCGTTGTGCTTGAATAGCCACCTCCTTATCAGGATCATCTAAAGCTTGTTGCAGAGGGATAATAACATCAGGATGAGCTAAATTACCAAGGGCAATTACTGCTTCTTTCCGCACATCTGCATATTCATCTGTTAATGCTTGAATTAATTGTGGCATGACTTGTACATCTGGAATTTTTTGCAACGCTTGTGCTGCTGCTTTCCTGACTTGCCAATGTTCATCACCTAAAGCAGCTTCTAATGCGAAAATTGCTTGATGATTTGCATGAATAGCTAGAGATTTAGCTGCATTACGACGCACTTGCCAGTCAGTATCATTGGTGAGTGCTTGACTCAGCTTAGTAATTACTTCTGTGTCTTGTAAATGTCCTAGAGTTAACGCAGCAGCACGACGTACAATTGCTGATTCATCAAAGATGAAATCTAAAGCTTGGGGACATTTTTCTAGTTGGTTGAGATATCGCAATGTAGTAATCGCTGCTTCTCTTAATTCAGGATTATTTGATTGTAAAAATGGTAAGATATAAGGTAAAGATTGAATATCGTGAATTTTCCGCAACACCACTAAAATATTTAGTTGCGTATTTATATCACCACTCTGGAGCTTATCTAATAACAGTAATAAATCATTTCGGGTAACTAACTCATTTAAAGCTGATGCTGCTTCAGTGCGAATATCGGCATCGGTGGAATTAAGGCATTCGATTAAAGCAGGAATTGCTACAGGATTGGCAATTTCCCAAAGGGCAGATATGGCTATTTTCTGGACAGCAATATGCTCATCTTGTAAAGCAATAATTAGTGCATCTACTGTTTCATCGTCGCCGAGATGTTGTAAGGTTTTCACTGCTACTAGTCGGTCATTTACATCAGCCGAGTGTAGCATTTTTAGCCAATATTGTATATCATCACTCATGATTTAAAATACTCTAATATTTAACGTAATAAAAAAGGAATCTGCACAGTAATAGCATTGGTTGGACATTCTTTTTCACAGGGTAGACAAAACCAACACTCGTCATACTTCATATATGCTTTCCCAGTTTCTGGATTTTTAGCCAACACATCTAAAGGACAAACCTCTATACAGACTGTGCATTTTTCTAAACATTTTGATTCATCAACAATTACAGGCACATCTACTCTTTGATTGATTAAAGCCATAAAACTACTCCTTGATTTTGTAATTAAATGATTAACTGATAAAAACGCATATCATTCACTAAATCAATTGTTTATAAAAAGCCAATGATTGCTTTATATTAGTATAGCCTATGTTTTCATAAAATAAATGTACTTGTTTGCGTTTAATAATAGAATGCAACATAACGCCATCACATTCTTTGATAGCAGGTTTTTTATACAATCAATTGTTTAATTTTTAACTCACAGCTACATTGTATAATTCTTTGGCTATATCTACTTCCACAATGTAAGGCTCTACAGGACTCTTAAATAAGATCATTTGTCCTGATTCATCTTTCTTTAAATTGACATGACAGAACCATTCATCATCATTCTTTTCTGGATAATCTAAGCGGTAATGATAAAGTCCCCAACGGCTTTCTTGACGATACAATGATGCCCTAGCTGCCATTTCTGCACAGTCTCGAATAAAATGTACTTCCATAGAGCGCATCAATTCATGAGGGTCGCGTGCGCCCATTAAATCTAATGTTTGTTGGTATTGAATAAAATGTTTCAAACCAATTTCTATTTTGTTACCTGTTTTTGGTGGTTGCAGATAATCATTAACTAAGCGTCTTAATTTATATTCGACTTGAGTATGCGGTATGCCATTCGTTCGAGTTAACGGGGCATAAACTCTAGCTTTTTCTGCTTCTAAAAACTCTGTATCTGGTTCGATAAAATCTAAATCTTCGATATATTCAATCGCATGAGTTCCAGCTATGCGACCGAAAACAAATGCACCAATCATATAGTTATGGGGAACGCTGGCCATGTCTCCGGCTGCATACAAACCGGGAACTGTTGTTTGCGCGTTTTCATTTACCCACACACCAGAGGCACTATGACCGCTACATAAGCCTATTTCAGAAATGTGCATCTCTACGCCGTGGGTGCGGTAATCTTCATTTCTGCCTTGATGAAAGCGTTCTCTACTTGGTCGTTCATTTGCCCAAAGTATAGATTCAATTTCGGCAATTGTATCTTCATCAAGATGGGTCATATTGAGTTGGACTGGCCCTTTCCCAGAGTTTAATTCTTTCCAAATTTCCAACATCATTTGACCACTCCAATAGTCGCAACTAATGAAGCGATTTCCTTCGGCGTTGGCTGTATGTGCGCCAAAAGGCCCGGCAACATAAGCACAGGCAGGGCCGTTGTAATCTTTGATCAAAGGATTAATTTGAAAGCATTCAATATTGCTGAGTTCTGCACCTGCATGATAAGCCATTGAATAGCCATCTCCGGCATTGGTAGGATTTTCGTAAGTGCCGTAGAGATAGCCTGAAGCGGGTAATCCTAATCTGCCACAAGCACCTGTACAGAGGATGACGGCTTTGGCTTGAATAACTATATAATCACCATTTCTGACATCAAATCCCACCGCACCAATAGCGCGTCCCCCTTTGACTAATACACGCGTTGCCATGACACGGTTTGTAACTTTAACTTTGTGGCGTTTGACTTGACGGGTGAGAATGGTTTTAAGGTCTTTACCTTCTGGCATAGGTAAGACATATTTACCTACACGATGTACTTGTTTTAAGTCATAGTTGCCTTGGGCATCTTTTTGGAATTTTATACCCCAGCTTTCTAATTCTTGAATGACTTCGTAACCTAATTTGCCTGTTTGATACACAGCTTTTTGGTTGAGAATGCCATCATTAGCTAAGGTGACTTCGCGGACGTATTGTTCTGGAGTAGAATGTCCGGGAATGACTGCGGTGTTTACGCCATCCATCCCCATTGCGATCGCACCACTCCGTCGTATGTTAGCCTTCTCTAAAATCAGCACCTCTGCATCAGGATTTGCTTGTTTGGCTTTAATTCCAGCCATCGTTCCCGCTGTACCACCGCCAATGACAATTACATCTGTTTTAATCCACTGGGTATTAATATTCATACTTCTTCTAGCTTAAGGATAGGCAACGGGGAATCGGGAAAGAAGGATTTTTATCCCTTGGTTGCGGTATTCTGATTACCCTGCCAAACTCTTTCTCTAATGTCAACAGATTTCGGCATCAGTTTGATTTTGTAGAAAGTATCGGCAATTTCTTGTTGTCCGCGAATCACTTTATCTGTTAGTGGCATTACACCGTAATCTCGTCGTTTTTCTGCAACTTCTAGAACTCTATCATCAATACCCAGTTCTGGTGAGAGAAATTTTGCAACTTCTGTGGGATTATTTTTTGCCCAGTCACTTCTTTTTTTAACTTGTTCCAACACTATTTTTAAAGCATCAGGATACTTATCTACAAAAGATTTAGCAGCTAGATAATAGCCACGATTAGGGGCTAACCCGGTTGCATCTGTCAGAGTGCGTGCGCCTGTAGCAGCTTGTGCCGCGGCTAAGTAAGGATCCCAAATTGCCCAAGCATCTACATTATTACCCTCAAAAGCCGCACGCGCATCAGGAGGTTGTAGAAAAGCTGGTTTGATATCTTTGTAATCTACTCCGCCCTTTTCTAAAGCTTTTACTAATAAATAGTTACTATTTGAACCTTTAGCAACAGCAATTCGTTTACCTTTGAGATCTGGAAGAGTTTTAATAGAGGAATTTTTCGGTACAAGAATTGCTTCAGCTTTGGGACCCCAAGGATCGTAAGCAACATAAACGAAGGGATTACCCCCAGCTTGAGCGAAGATTGGGGGAGATTCGCCAGTGTAGCCAAAATCAATACTCCCAGCGTTCATGGCTTCTAACATTGGCGGGCCAGAAGGAAATTCCGCCCATGTCACCGAAGCACTACTCTTCTTAAAAGCATTTTCTAAATCTTTTTGTGCTTTCATCGCACTGAGAATAGTTGCTGCTTTTTGATAGCCAATCCTCACTACAACACCTTGATTTGTCGTGGTTTGATTGGCTGTTTGGATTGCCACAGAGTTATTAGTATTATTAGAAGAACACGCAGACATACTTAGGGTCAACGTTAATCCGCAAGTAAAAAATAAAGCAAATATCCTAATTCGCCATATTTCATGATTCTGAAGAAAGCTGCTGACAATCTTCATAGGTCGATTTGATAAGTACTTGAGCAACATACGTGACATTCAAACTATAAGCATATTTAATATTACGTTAAATTGAGTGATTTAGCGTAGTTCTGATATAATACTTACACAAATAAGCAATAAATGCAAGCTCTGAAAAATTATGTCTACTGCTAAAACACTGAATCTGACACAAAAATTTGCACGAATATCTGTTATCTGTGTCTCTACGTGAACCAGGAGTACTTTTGCAGTTACGCCAAGAAACCGCTCACCATTCGCACGCAAATATCCAAATTGCGATTTCCGTGTGTGGGAAAGTGCTTATCAATTAGTTCCCGTATACCCATCTGTTCGATTTGTGTCAGCAGTACAGGTATATCACTGACTCATTCGGTGACAATTGTGTGTTGATTTTCCATAATTCCGAACGTATTATTACTTATTAGTTTTTGTCAATCTGTCTTTTGGTATATTTATTTTTCCTAACTCCTGAAAAAATGGGCGAACCGGGAATTATCTGTCAAAGAATGATGCTTCGACACAAGTTCTCTATATTAAATAACAGAATTTTCTCTGACTTTTTTTTCAAAATGAGAATTGCTGGACCCTAATATAACGGTAACAAAAGTCAACAGTTTCAAATTCTGTAAACCTTCTACCCCGCTTAACCAGTACGACTGAAAAATATCGCTGCCAATAGAATTAAACCTAGCAGCACCAAGGGGACCCACAGATTAGGTAAATCAGTAAAACTCATCAGATCAACCCAACTCCCCCATTGGCAAAATCCACCACTGTTTTTTGGGAAAATTCATGGGTGGCGATCGCATGTAACATGGTCAGTGGTAAAGTTAAATGGGTAGCGCCAGCCTGAAGTGAGGCTGCTGCCTCCGTTGGAGATTTGATACTTGCCGCCAAGATTTCTACCCCACTGCCTTGCAGGACACAAGCCATATCCCGGACTAGGGCAATGCCATCACCCAAGAGTCGAGTCGCTCGGTTCACGTAAGCGATGGCGATTTTTGCCCCAGCTGCCTGGGCGACTGCTGCTTGCACCGGACTGTAAATAGCAGTGACAGAACAGGTAATCTCTGGTGATAGACTTGCCACCACCTCAAACCCCAATGGGGTGGCAGGAATCTTCAAAACTGTTTGTGAACCGATAATCTCGAAAGCTCTCCGACCTTCCGCCAGCATCCCTTGTTTGTCAGTTGCTAGAAGTTGGTAATATAGCGGACCAGAAGTTAGGGAGACTAACTGTTTCAAGGTAGTTTCCGGTGGGGTATGGCTTTGGGCCAATAGAGTTGGGTTGGTGGTAATTCCCCTCACCCAACCCCAAGCCTTGGCAACTTCAGCTTCCGAGGTAAGTGCTGAATCTAGATAAATTGCCATAGTCCCCCCTTGTAAAAATTCTTTTTTATGTCCCCAGATCATATAGTAATATGGCTACAAGAACGCACAGCCCTGGGAATTCTGCCCATTGAGGTGGTAAGAGCGATCGCCCAAGTAATTGAGGAGCAGATTGTCCCCCCAGGTATCAACTTGGTCCAAGCAGGAACTCCCCCCACAGCCCTATATTTGCTCATTACTGGACAACTAGAAAGCCAGACTAACATAGCTTGTGGATTTCTCCCTGGCTCCGTCATCCACTTGCAAGAACTACTACTAGATGAGCCTGCGGCCTGCACAATTACTACTCTCACAGAGTGTGGTCTCTGGGTTGTGCCAGCAGCTGAATTTCACACCTTAGTTAGGGAGTACCCAGAAATTACCCAGGCCCTACCTCGACTCCTAGCTCAAGAACTAGCACAGGTGACATCTGCCTTAAGCTACGAACAGGAACGGTCCATAGCCCTAAGACCCTATTTAGTTACCAAAGCCCAGCGCGGAATCGTGGGGAAAAGCCGCTATGCTGTGCGTCTACGGGAGCAAATCCGCCAAGCGGCCCACAGCCGTAAATCTGTGGAAATCTTCGGTGAACCGGGTTTGGAAAAAGACAATATCGCTGCCCTCATCCATTATGGTTCTCCCTATCGCCGCGAACCGATGATTAAAGTTAACTGTGTTACCCTCCAAACTAGCGGTGCTGACTTGTTCGGTCGTGAGGGCGGAAAAGCAGGACTGTTAGAATGGTTAGGGGACGGTACTATTGTCCTCAACAATATCCACGAGCTACCCCCAGAGTTATTACCTAGCATAGTACAGCTACTTCACACAGGCACCTACACCCCTGTTAACTCCCTAGGTGAACCACGCTCTAGCAGAGCCAAAATACTGATAGTGGCGGAAAAACCCCAGCCAAATATCGAACGTGGTATTGGGCATCTCATTAAGGTACCACCGCTGCGGGTACGCAAAGCCGATCTGCAAATTCAAGTTGAATATTATACTAGTCTTTACTGTCGGGAAAAGGGGATTCCTAAACGACACCTTACCCCTGAAGCCTTACGCCGTATCCAGTCCTATGACTTCCCTGGGAACTTAAAGGAGTTGAAAGACCTGGTGGAGAGGGCAATTATTCAAGCTGGGGTAGGCAGTGAATTAACAGAGGAAATCTTCTGGGCAGCGGATACTAAGAAAAAGCGATTTCGGGTCAACCTATTAAATACCTACCCTGAGTTGCGCCAGTTTCTCCGCAGTCCTTGGTGGACAGATCGCCTCAACTATGGCTTCACCCTCCCCGCCTTTGCCCTGATAGTTGGGGTGTTATTTGTCGGACCCCAAACCAGGGACCACAATTTCGCCTTAAATCTCTTTTGGTGTTGGTGGTGGCCTTTCTTCCTGTTGTTATTTCCCTTTTTAGGTCGCATTTGGTGTTCTGTCTGCCCCTTCATGATTTACGGGGAGATTACCCAAAAGCTATCCCTGGTAGTATTTCCCCGCACACTCAAGCGGTGGCCGCGCCAGCAAGGGGACCAATGGGGTGGATGGTTCCTCTTTGGGTTATTTAGCCTGATCTTTCTCTGGGAGGAACTCTGGAATTTAGAAAATACCGCCTATCTTTCCGCCTGTTTACTGCTGCTAATTACTGCTGGGGCGATGATATTCTCCACCATTTTTGAACGGCGGTTTTGGTGTCGCTATCTGTGTCCCATTGGGGGGATGAATGGTTTATTTGCCAAACTTTCAATGACGGAACTAAGGGCCCAGCGAGGTGTTTGTGCTGCGAGTTGCACAACTTACCAATGTTACAAGGGAGGTGAGCAAAAGGGAGAAGGTATGGAAACCGATGGTTGTCCCCTATACTCCCACCCTGCCCAATTGGAAGACAACCGAGATTGTGTGCTCTGTATGACCTGTCTTAAAGCCTGTCCCCATCGTTCCATTGAGTTTAACTTGCGTCCCCCTGGGATTGAACTGTGGACAACCCACATCCCCCACGGTTATGAAGTAGCATTATTATTGTTACTTTTAGGTGGAGTATATCTCCATCGGTTGCCACAATTGCAATCCTGGTTAGGACTACCCATAGATTTAGCCAATTTTTGGCAACACTTGGGTTTATCTTTGGTAGTGTTAATTATTCCGGCGGCTATTCCCCTCTTTGCTTACGGACTGATGAAGATTTCTAGTCCTAAACCGCGACCATTTGTAGAATTAGCCTACGGATATCTGCCCTTGGTATTGGGAGGTAACTTAGCCTACTATCTGCAATTGGGGTTGGGGGAGGGGGGACGGGTTGCAACGGTGGCCATGGCAACTTTTGGGTTCAATGGTGAGCAGTTACCTGTACTGGTGGCCCACCCAGCGGTGATTACCTTCTTACAGGGGGCAACCCTAATTTTTTCCGTCTTACTCACAGTCATATTAACTCAGAAAATTGCCCGTCAACCAATACGCCTACTTGCTTGGCAGCACCTGACAGCTATGGGTTTGGGGCTAAGTATGTGGTGGTTAATTGTGTGATATTACACCCTTTACGCCATTGGAAAGGGGGGTAGAATAGGACGTTTTTCACCCCTGATGGGAGTAGGAGGGTGTGATTTTGCTCCGCTAATTCAGGATACATTCAAGAGAACTGGCTACCCAAAAATTGAATTTAGAGCCAAATTTAACTTAAAGTTGGCGTAGCGCCCCAGAACTCAGTAGCCAAGTTACGGGCTAGTATTAGCCTTTGACTGAGTCAATCCTTCGGTCCAAGCCTCCCTAGAACAGATCTCAAATCCCCAAAATGCTGCAAGCAACCCAATTCCATTACACAGTACAACACAAACCCAACCAGTTAATTTATGGGACCGGGCAAACAGCCGTAATTACGGGGTGGACAGTCAAACAAGCGATCGCGAAACGCCTGCAACCCTCCAAATATGCCGTAATTGGGCAGTTATACTCCCCCACCAGAGGCATTAACTTACTAGTTCGCAACTTGTTGTTAAACCCCCATGTTCACGGGTATTGCACTTACATTATTATCAAATAATGCATTGAAAACTATGAAAGCCTTGTTCTGTAAGGTTACCAGATTTGTCTATTCAGAGTGAGATAGTTACCATTACTAGTCAATTAACTCAGACATTAGCTATTTACCAGGATCGTGTAAAAATTCTGAGGAATCTTTTCCGTACCCTCCTACATCAACTCATGACCGCCCAAATCCGAGTTGATGACTTAAATCTTTCCGCTCTAAATCTCGAACTACAGGGAGGAAATGAATAAAAATGCTAACCTTTGATGAACTCTGGGAACTACTTATTACCGAAGATGAAGGCGTAGAAATAGAGGCAAAAAAAGGCTCAGAAGTTGGTAAAAGTTGCTGGGAAACCATTAGCGCATTTTCTAACGAACCCAGTTTAGGAGGGGGTTATCTTCTACTGGGTATCAAATCACCAGAAGAAAGTGATACCAACAATTACGAAATTGAAGGAATAGCAGATCCCGATAAAATACAACGAGACTGAGCCACCCAATGCAGGGAAAACTTTAACATCACTATTCGCCCTCAAATAGAAACTGCTACCAAAGACGGCAAAACAGTAATTGTTGCTTTTATTCCCGAAGTCCAACCCTCAGAAAAACCTGTTTATATTAGCAACAGAGGACTACCAAAAGGCGCATTTAGACGTATTGCTTCCACTGATCAAAAATGCACAGACAGAGATATTGAACTGTTTTATAAAGAACGCAACGTCCAAACCTATGATACTACACCTATCCCAGATGCTACCCTTGATGATATAGATCCAGAAGCGATCACCGCTTACCGCAGAGAAAGACAAGCCATAAACCCCAATGCCAGTGAACTGAATTACGATGATCAAAGGTTACTTTTTGCCCTAAATGCGATCACTAGACATCCCAATCAAAGAGGAGAATATTGCCTTACCTTCGCTGGATTAATCTTATTCGGAAATGCGATCGCCCTGCGGCGTTACTTCCCCCTGCACCGCATTGACTACATCCTTGTAGAAGGTAAAGAATGGGGTGCAGATCCTGATAGGCGTTATCAAAGTACCGAAATCCGTGAACCCCTACTATTAGCCATTCCCAAATTAATCACCCTCGTCCTTAACGATCTACCCAAAGCCTTCGGACTTGCAGAAAACGAGATTCACCGCAAAGAAACCCCACTTATTCCCCGTCAAGTTATCCGAGAAGCAATCGTCAATGCTGCAATGCACCGTAACTATCGAGAACTGAGTCCTACACAAATTATTCGCTTTTCTGACCGTTTAGAAATTCGTAATCCTGGTTATTCTCTCAAACCCACAGATGAATTTGATCAACCTAGTTCTAAAACTCGTAACGAGAAAATTGCCGCAGTTCTCCATGAAGTAAATTTTGCAGAAACAAAAGGATCTGGAGGTAGGGTTATGTTGGAGAAAATGCTGGAAGCCAATTTGACTCTACCTTTGTTTGTTTCCAATCGAGATAGTGATTATTTTCACGTTACCCTTTTTACCCATCATCTCTTGGACGAAAATGATACTAAATGGCTGAGACAATTTAACAACTACGGATTAAGTAATGATGAAGTTAAAGTACTCATCGTCTTAAGACAAGTAGGAATGATTAATAATTTAATTTACCGTGTTACCAATGATGTGGATACTCTCACGGCTAGTTACCATCTGAGACGCTTACGAGATAGCGGATTATTAGAACAACAAGGCAAAGGATCAGCCACTTGCTACACTCTTAATCCTGTGTTTCAACCGAAAGAAGAATCCAAGGCAGATATATCTAATCCTGACAGTAGTACACCTGAGGTGGAAGCCTTATCTGGACAGTCCCCGAATCCTTATCTGGACAGTAGTACATCTGAGGTGGAAGCCTTATCTGGACAGTCCCCGAATCCTTATCTGGACAGTAGTACACCTGAGGTGGAAGCCTTATCTG
>Ga0209611_10012798_pt1 | contig 11698 bp, 12 predicted proteins | sample S1TSphgellanicum_3_FD_187693 | JGI IMG/M metagenome (GOLD analysis project Ga0209611, IMG submission 187693) | Host-associated microbial communities from peat moss isolated from Minnesota, USA - S1T2_Fc - Sphagnum magellanicum MG (SPAdes) (version 2) | ecosystem: Host-associated > Plants > Peat...
CCACGCCCACAACCACACCCACACCCACACCCACCGCGGTATCGCGCAAGCCCAAGTGGCTGCGCGCGCCACTGGCGGCGGGCAAGGAGTTTTCGGCGGTCAAACAGATCGTACGCGAACATCGGTTGAGCACGGTGTGCGAGGAGGCGAAGTGCCCGAACATCGGCGAATGCTGGAATGCGGGTACGGCGACCATCATGCTGATGGGCGCCGTTTGCACGCGGGCCTGTCGGTTCTGCGCGGTTGACACGGGCAATCCACGCGGTTGGCTCGACGCCGAGGAACCCGAGAACGTCGCGCGATCCGTCGAGTTGATGGGTCTGAAGTACGTGGTGCTCACGTCGGTGAATCGAGACGACTTGGGCGACGGCGGCGCCGCTCACTATGCGGCGGCGATTCGCGCCATCAAGCGGCGCAACCCCGGCACCGCGGTCGAAGCGCTCACGCCCGATTTCCAGGGAGTGATGCGCGATGTGCAAACCGTGCTCGATTCCGGCTTGGACGTGTTCGCGCAGAATGTCGAGACGGTGGAACGGCTCACGCATCCCGTGCGCGACCCGCGCGCCGGCTACGCGCAGAGTATCGGCGTGCTGCGCCACGCGAAGACGTATCGGCCCACGGTGTTGACCAAGACCAGCTTGATGCTGGGTTTGGGAGAGACCGACGCGGAAATTCACCGCACCATGCTCGATCTGCGCGACGCGGCGGTCGACATTTTGACGCTCGGGCAATATCTTCGGCCGACGCCCAACCACTTGATGGTCGAACGCTTCGTCGCGCCGGAGGAGTTTCGTCGCTACCGCGACCTTGCGCTGTCATTGGGATTTCTAGAGTGCGTATCGGGACCGCTGGTCCGATCGAGCTATCGCGCGGAACAGGCGTTGGCACGCAATAACGCCGGTCTCGATAATGCCGACCCGAACGATGCCGGCCTGAACGGCGCCGAGCCGAACGGCGTCGCGGCGACGGATGCCGCGATGAATGATCCCGGCGCGGACCGCGGAACATGATGGATGCGCCGCTGATCCGGCACCTGGGGTTGGTGCCGTACGAGCCTACCTGGAGGGCGATGCAGCGCTTCACCGACGAACGCGATCCGTCGACGGCCGATGAGATTTGGATGCTCGAGCATCCGCCGGTGTTCACGCTGGGCATGAACGCGTCCCGCGAGCATTTACTGTCGCCGGGAGACATCCCCGTCGTGCAGATCGATCGGGGCGGTCAGGTGACGTACCACGGTCCGGGACAGCTCGTCGTCTACCCACTCATCGATTTGCGGCGACGGCGGGTGGGCGTGCGCCAAATGGTAGTCGCACTCGAGAATGCCGTGATCGCCTACGTCGCGGAGTTGGGCGTGAATGCCGCGGGTTCGCGTGCGGCTCCGGGGGTGTATGTGGGAGGCGCGAAACTGGCCAGCATCGGCTTGCGCATTCGGCGCGGCGCGAGTTATCACGGCTTGTCGCTCAACGTCGCGCTCGACCTCGCGCCATTCCAGCTCATCAATGTCTGTGGCTATCGAGGACTTGCCGTCACCCGGCTCGCCGATCACGGCGTCGTGCTCGATGTGGACGCCGTCGCGCGGGGGCTCGCGCCGCATTTGCTGCGCGAACTCGGCTCATGGCCGGCCGGCGATGCCCGGCTTTACAGCGCCATCAGTACCGATTTGCAGGCCGTCAACTCGCGATAGATGGCGTCGAGTTGGTCCCGGCTGGTGGCGTGAACGTGATACGTCAGCGCCAGGAAGTTTCCATCGCCGCTGGTGCGCGTCCGGATGCTCGATTCCGCGATCGGCCCCGCATGACGCTCGATGATGGCTCGAGTCAGCGCGCGCAAGTCGCTGTCGTGCCGCCCCATCACCTTGATGGGAACTTCGCTCGGAAACTCCTGCAGGGTGGTGTCGCTCATAATGCGGGGGTGCCGGCGAGTTCGCGGATATAGCCGGTAAAAGCCGCGTTCATGCGTTTGAATAGGGGTCCCGGCTCGCCATTGCCGACGCGCGAGCCGTCGAGCAGCGTCACCGGCAAAATGCCGCGGGTGGCGAAGGCGAGCCAGATCTCATCCGCGTCGCGCAACTCCGTCTCGCTGACTTCGGTCGTAGCGGTGGGCAACCCCAATCGTCCGGCGAGTTCCGTCACCACGTCCCGGGTGGTTCCGGGAAGTATATGGTGGCCGTTCGGTGGTGTGCGGATGACGCCGCTTTTGACCGTGTGCACGGTCGTCGATGACCCTTCGGTGAGTTTGCCGGCTTCGAGCAGGATGGTCTCGTAAGCGCCGGCATCGGCGGAGAGTTTCTTCAATAGAACATTGGCAAGCAAGGCCGTGGACTTGATGTCGCGCCGCGCCCAGCGCGTGTCGGCCGCGGTGATCGCCGCCACTCCCTCGCGGAGCAGCGCCGGGGAAAGAGCCTCCAATGCGCTCGCATAGGCAAATACCGTGGGCTCGAGCGTCTCGGACCACGCATGATTGCGGCCGAATTCGGCGCCGCGGGTGACTTGAAGGTAGAGGTACCCGTCGACCGCTGAATTGCGGACGATCAACTCCCGGCATACGCCGTCCCAATCCGCGTGCGGCAGCGGCGCGGACATGCGGATGCCGGCGAGGCTACGATCGAGACGCTGCAAATGTTCGCGCAGGCGGAACGGCCGTCCGCCATACACCGGGACCACTTCGTAAACCGCATCGCCGAACAAGAATGCGCGATCGAGCGGCGACACTCGCGCTTCCGCCAGCGGCAGGTAATCGCCATTCAGAAAGCAGATCGGCAGCGGGCCGCTCACGCGAACCACAAGCGGATGGTGTCGATGAGCCGCCGCCACCAGCCCCCGGCAGCCACGGGCGCGAGCGGATGCAGCGGCACGGTGGCCAGCGTTTCACCGCCCAAAAGCACGCGAACGGTGCCGACGTTCGCATCGGCTGCGAGCGGCGCGATCAAACGCGGCGCCACGTCGGCGACGGTCTTGATGCGATCGGCCGCACCGCGCGGCACGGTCACGTAAAGATCGTCCTTGGTGCCGAGATCGGCGGGAGATTGCGCCGCCTTCCAGATCCGCGAGGTCGCGAGCACGGCGCCGCCTTTGAGGATCAGCTTGGTGTCATAGAAGGTGAAGCCGTAGTTCAGCAGCGCGGCGCTCGCATTCTCGCGGGCTTTCATGCTGGTCGATCCCAGGACCACCGACACGAGGCGCATCCCATCGCGCAGCGCGGACGTCACGAGGCAGAAGCCCGCCGAATCCGTGTGGCCGGTCTTCAAGCCGTCCACGGTCGGATCGCGCTCGAGCAGGCCGTTGCGGTTTTGCTGCTTGATGCCGTTGTGCTCGAATTCGCGCACCGAGTAATACTTGTAGTACTGCGGATAGTCGCGAATCATGGCGATCGCGAGCAGCGACAAATCGCGCGCGGTGGTGTAGTGCTCCGGAGAGGGCAGCCCCGAGCTGTTTTCGAAATGCGTGCCGATCATCCCGAGGCGCTTCGCCTCGACGTTCATCAACTGCACGAAGGTATCCTCGGTGCCCGCGATGCGCTCGGCCAGCGCGATCGTGGCGTCGTTGCCCGACTGCACGATCATTCCCAAGATAAGGTCCTGCACCGATACCGGCTTGCCCAATTCGATGAAGGTGCGGGACCCCTCGGAGCGCCACGCATGCTCGCTGACGGTGACCGCATCATCCAGTTTGAGCTTGCCCGCCGCCAGTTGTTGAAAGACGATGTAGGCGGTCATCAGTTTGGTGAGGCTCGCCGGCTCCATTCTCGCGACCGCTTCCTGCGCGGCCAGGACTTTGCCGGTGTGGTAGTCGACGAGAATGTAGGCGCGTGCATCGACCTGCGGCGGTGTGGGAATGGGCAATGCAGCGACCGTTGCCGGCGCCGCCGGCATGTCGGCAAAACAGATCGCGACCGCGAATGCGGTCATCGAGACGCAGGCAATTATGCGACATAGCATGTCAGACGAATACCTCGATGCAAGCCCCAGGGTTTGACGGGGATGAGAGTTTACCGAGGATTGAGCCCTGTCATGCGTCAATCGAGGGCGAGATGTGCATCGCCGATGCCGGCGTGTTCCAGCGCGGCGACGATCTGATCGAAATGCGCCACATCCGGCACCGGCCCGATGCGCACCCGGTACAAACGCCGGCCCCCGATCTGATCGTCGCGAACGAAGACATTGCCGTAGCTGCCGCCGCGTAATTTCTCGGCCAAGCGCCTCGCGTTCGCCGGATCGGAAAATGCCCCGGCCTGCACGAACAGCGCGGCAGCGGCCGGCGAACGTCCGGCCGACACCGGCACGTCGGCCGGGGCGCCTGGCACGACCGTCTGCGTGCCAGGCACGTCCGCCTGCGCGGCAGGGACGACCGCCGCCGCCACCGCGGCAAGCGTCGAAGTGACCGTCGTCGCGGCAGGCGCGCCGGTGGCGGGCGAGGTCGCCGCCGGCGCGGCCGCGAGTTGCACCGCGGCGGGGTGCGCCGGTGCCAGCGGATCGATGCTGCGCACTTCGACCATGGCCGTGCCGTTGCGCAGCATGTCGAGTTTGGCGGCGGCCGTGTACGACAGGTCGATGATGCGATTGCCGACGAACGGGCCCCGATCGTTGACGCGGACCACGACGCTGCGGCCGTTTTGCAAGTTCGTGACGCGCACATACGCCGGCAGCGGCAGCGTCTTGTGCGCGGCCGTCATGGCGTACATGTCGTAGGGCTCACCGGTCGAGGTTTGCACCTCGTGGAAGCCGGGACCGTACCAAGAGGCGACACCGCGCTCCACGTAGCCGGTGCTCGAGGACAAAACAAAGTAGCGTTTGCCGAACACATCGTAAAACGGCGGATTGCCGTTGCGCGCCCGCGGTTCCACGCGCGGTACCGCGTCCGGTACGGAGGCGGCGGGCGGCGCCGTTGCAGCTGAAGGTATCGGTGCCGACGCCGGCGCCGATACCGGCGGCGGCGGCGCGGGATGGGGCGGCAGAGACTTGGGCGGCGCACTGACGCAGGCGCTCAAGCTTAAGGCCGCCGCGCAGCCGCACCGTGCGGCGATTGCCCGGCCGGCACTCACGGCGATGTGGTCGCCGCGGTCGGCACGGAATGCGACACGGTGGCCGCATCCGTCAGCAGGATGCGTTGCTTGACCGCGGCCGCGAGTTCGTAGACGGCCATCGCGTACAGGGCACTATGATTGTAACGAGTGATCACGTAGAAATTATTGTAGCCGACCCGCCAGTGGACACCGTCCGCCTCATCCGCGGCAATCAGCTCGGCCGGCGCATCCTCGGACAGGGAGCTGTCGAAACTCACCCCCTTCAGGTGCAGCGAGCCCACCGTCTCGGAGAGGGCCAGGGTGCGCCCATCGAGTTCCGCCGCCTTGTCCGGTGCGACATCGGCGTCGGTCAATACCGGTTCGCCGGCATTCCAGCCATGCTCCTTGAGGTAATTGCCGACGCTCGCGCACACGTCCGGCCAATTGGTCCACAGATCGACGCGGCCATCCGCATCGGCATCGACGGCAAAGCGCCGGTAATTCGACGGCATGAACTGCGGCGCGCCCATCGCGCCCGCATACGAGCCTCTCACCTTGAGAGGGTCGAGGCCTGCATCGCGGGTCAACAGTAGAAACTGTTCGAGTTCATCGCGAAAAAACGGCGCGCGCGGCGGGTAGTCGAATGCCAGAGTGGCGAGCGCATCGAGCACTCGATACGTGCCGGTCAACCGCCCATAATAAGTTTCGACTCCGAGAATGGCCGCCAGGTATTCCGGCGCGACGCCGCTGCGCTCGCTTGCCTGGTCGAGCGCCTGGCGGTGCGCGAGCCAAAAGTCCGTGCCCTCCTGGATGCGCTTCTCGGTGACGAAAATCGGTCGATATTCGTACCAAGGCTTGGACTTCTCGGCCGGCCGATCCATGGCGGCCAAGATGGCCGGTTGGCTCTGTGCGGCCTTCAGCAATTTGCGCAGCTGGCGCTTCTTGAACGAGGACGTGGCCTGCATATGGTCGATGAACTCTTTGACCTCGGGACGCTTGATGTCGAGCGCGCACGCGGGTTCCGACAGAGCGGCGAGCAGGGCGAGCGCACACAGAGACGCGGCGATGACGTGACGGAGTTTCATGACCCGATCAGCTTGCGGTGCGAATGCAGCGACATCAAGATGCCGAAGCCGGCCAACAGAGTCACCATCGAGGTGCCGCCGTAGCTGATGAGCGGCAGCGGCACGCCGACGACCGGCAAGATGCCGCTCACCATGCCGGAATTGACGAACACATAGACGAAGAAGCTCAGGGCGATCGCGCCACCCGTCAAACGCGAGAACGTGTCCTGGCCCTGCATCGCGAGGTACAGTGCGCGCCCGATCACGGCGGCGTAAAGTGAGAGAATCAATAGCTGGCCCAGCAAACCGAATTCCTCGCCGATGACCGCGAAGATGAAATCGGTCGAACGCTCGGGCAGGAATTCGAGCTGTGCCTGGCTGCCGTTCATGTAGCCTTTGCCGAACACCCCGCCGGAGCCGATCGCGATTTGCGATTGAATGATGTGATAGCCGGCGCCGAGCCGGTCGGTCTCGGGATTCAGGAACGTCAAGATGCGCTGGCGCTGATATTCATGGATGAAATGCCATCCCGCCCAGGCGGCGCCGCCGAGCAGCGGTATCGATACCAAGATGATCTGGATTTGCAGGCCGGCGAGCAGCATGACGATGAGGCCGGAGGCGGCGATCAGCAGCGCCGTGCCGAGATCCGGCTGCGTGACGATCATCGCTGTGGGGATGGCGATCAAGATTCCCATGACGATGAGATCCTTGAATGTCGGCGGCAAGGGCCGCTCGTGCATGTACCATGCGCACATCATCGGCACCGCGAGCTTCATGATCTCGGACGGCTGGAAGCGCATGAAGCCGACATCGAGCCAGCGCTGCGCACCCTTGCCGACATGCCCGGTCACCTCCACGACGAGTAGCAGCAGCACGCCGATGGCATAGGCGGCGGGTGCAAACAGGCGCAGGTATTGGGGAGTTGCGAGCTTGGCGAGGGCGAGCAATGCGGCCACCGCGATGCCGATGTTCATGAGATGGTGCTCGACCATTTTCCAACTCTGGCCGGAGGCGCTGTAGACCACGAGTATGCCGATGCAGACGATGAGGGCCAGCACGCCGGTCAACGGGCCATCCAGGCCGAGGGCGCGCAGCGTGCGGCTACCCGCGGTGAGGGTGCGGCGGGCTCGGGATGGGGAGAATTCATCGAATATCATGGTGCGTCAGCGCTCGTGCAGACGGCTCAACATGCCGACCAGCGGCGGCCAGATGAGAGCGCCGATCACGGGCGCGAGCCAGCGTCCAAACGCCGTCACCGGATTGCCGGTGGCGCCGTCGATCCAGAACAACACGAACTGATAACCCGTCAACAGGGCGAAAATCGTCAAGCATTGCGAGAGCACCGAAAATACGCGGATGCGCAGCCGCAGGTGGGTCGCCCACGCCGCCATCAGCGTGAGCGCCAAGGCGTGCTGTCCGAGAATCACGCCCTGAATCACATCGAGAGCGAGCCCCGCCATGAAAGCGAGCGTGAGTCCCCCCGCGCGCGGCGATTCGATGGACCAGTAAAATACCACGAGGACGAGAAAATCCGGGCGAAACACCTGCAGGAAGCCCGGCAGCGGCAATACCGCGAGCGCCAGCGCGACGCAGGCCGACAACGCCATCGGCAAGCGGCGAATCCGGTTGTCGCGCATCATGGTTCGTGCGCTCCCGCCGGCGGCGCCGGTTGCGGCTTCAGCCATACGAACATCAACTCGCGCGAGCGGTCCAGAGCGGCCGCCGGTTTGACATCGACATCGGCCAGCGACTGCGCAGGGTCGCGCTTCACCTCGGCGATCGTGCCGACCGGATAGCCGGCCGGAAATCCCCCGCCCAATCCGGAGGTCACGAGCAGGTCCCCGGCCAGCACATCGGCGCTGGTCGGCAGGTAGGGAAGTTTGAGCCGGCTCACATCGCCGGTGCCGACCGCGATGGTGCGCAAGCCGTTGCGATTGACCTGGACCGGGATGGCGTGTGCCGGGTCACTGATCATAATGACTTCGGACGTCAGTTCCCCGACGCGCGCGACCTGGCCGAATACGCCGCCCGCATCGAGTACCGCCTGGCCGACGAAAATACCGTCGCGAGCGCCTTTGTCGACCAGCACGCGTTCGCGAAAGGCATCCAGGTCCAGGTCCATCACATTGCCGATGACGAAGCGGTCGGTGACTCCGACGGTGCTGTCGCGCAGCGCGCGCAGGCGCTGGGTCTCAGCCTCGAGGGCCTCGTAGCGCTGTAAGCGGAACTGCGCCAGACGCAGATCCGCCTCGAGCCGCGCCTTGTCGGCGCGCAGCGCGTCGCGGGTCGAGACGCTCTCGCGAAACCAGTGCCATCCCTCGAACGGGCTGGCGACGGCGAGTTGCACGGGGTAGGCCACGATCGAGAGCATCCGGCGTATGCTCCCCAGGTGATCGTAGCGTTTGTCGACGATCATGAGCCCCAGCGCCAGCAAGGAATAGAGAACGCAGCGGAGCAGAAGTCCCGTCGTGCGACCGGATGGATCGGTGTTACGAAAAGCGACCACGGGTTTCAGACTGCCCTAGTCGCCGACATCACTCCAGTCCGAAAATGCCCGGTCCATGTTCCTCGGTGAGTTCGAGGATGCGGCCGCCGCCGCGCGCAACGCAGGTCAGCGGATCGTCCGCGACCACCACGGGCAGGCCGGTTTCTTCCATGAGCAGCTTGTCGACGTCGCGCAGCAATGCGCCGCCGCCGGTGAGCACGATGCCGCGCTCCGCGACGTCGGCCCCGAGCTCCGGAGGCGTCTGTTCCAAGGCCTGTTTGACGGCACCCACGATGCCCTGCAGCGGCTCTTGAAGCGCCTCCAGGATCTCGTTCGAATTCAGGGTGAAACTGCGGGGTACGCCTTCCGACAGATTGCGTCCCTTGACGGAGATCTCGCGCACCGTTTGACCCGGATAGGCCGAGCCGATCTCGAGCTTGATGCGTTCCGCCGTCGCCTCACCGATCAAAATCCCGTAATTGCGGCGCACATAGTTGGTGATGGCCTCGTCGAACTTGTCGCCGCCGATGCGCACGCTCGCCGCGTAGACGATGCCGTTCAGGGAAATGACCGCCACTTCGGAAGTCCCGCCGCCGATGTCGAGCACCATCGAGCCGCGCGCTTCTTGTACGGGCAGACCGGCGCCGACCGCCGCCGCCATGGGTTCGGGGACGATGTCGACGCTGCGGGCGCCGGCGCCCTCGGCCGACTCCTTGATGGCGCGACGTTCGACCTGGGTCGAGCCGAAGGGCACGCACACGAGTACCCGCGGACTCGGGCTCAAGAACCGGTTGCCGTGCACCTTCTTGATGAAGTACTGCAGCATTTTTTCGGTGTAGGTGAAATCGGCTATGACCCCGTCCTTCATCGGCCGCACGGCCGTGATGTGGCCCGGGGTGCGTCCCAGCATGTTCTTGGCCTCGACTCCGACCGCGACGATGATCTTGCCGCCGCGGGTCGGCTCGTCCTGCACCGCGACAACCGATGGTTCGTTGAGTACGATGCCGCGCTCACGCACATAGATCAGCGTGTTCGCCGTTCCAAGATCGATTGAGAGGTCATTTGAGAAATAACCTCTAAGGCGTTTGAACATGGGATGTTTTTCTGTGAAAAGAGGGCTGTAAAAATCTGCGCTAATGTAACAACCGACAGGACATTCAGCAAGGCAACGTGTATCATTCATGGTGCTTAAATTGCGTGCGTTGCCGCGCACTTTGGCGATCCTATGAGCCTGACCCGTCAAGACGTCGAAAAGATCGCGCACCTCGCACGACTGTCGATCACCGAACAAGAGATGCCGGTCTATGTGACCAGCTTGTCGAGCATCGTCAATTTCGTCGACGAATTGTCGCGGGTGCCGACCGGCGCGGTGGAGCCGATGGCACATCCCCTCGATGGCCAGCAGCAGCGGCTGCGCGCCGATGTGGTATCCGAGACCGACCAGCGCGAAAAGTACCAGTCCAATGCACCGGCGGTGCAAGCGGGGTTGTACGTCGTACCGCGTGTGATCGAGTAGACCCATGCTGCACACCCTATCCATCGGCGAGCTCGGTCTAGCCCTGGTTCGCAAAGAGATCTCGAGCGTCGAGCTCGTGCGCCACTTTCTCGCCCGGATCGAACGCTTGAATCCGGCGTTGAATGCGCTGATCACCGTTACTCCTGAGCGTGCGCTCGCGGCTGCGGCCGAGGCCGACCGCCGCCGTGCCGCCGGAGAAAAGGGTCCCTTGCTCGGCATTCCCCTCATTCATAAAGATATCTTTTGCACCGACGGGGTCCGCACCAGCTGCGGGTCGCGCATGCTCGACAATTTCATTGCGCCCTACGATGCGACCGTGGTGACGCGGCTCGAGGCGGCCGGCGCCGTCATGCTGGGCAAGGCCAACATGGACGAGTTCGCGATGGGTTCCTCGAATGAGACAAGTTATTACGGACCGGTCAAGAATCCATGGGACCCCCGTAAAGTGCCCGGCGGCTCCTCGGGCGGCTCGGCGGCCGCGACCGCCGCACGGCTTGCGCCTTTCGCCACCGGTACCGATACCGGCGGCTCCATCCGCCAGCCCGCGGCGTTGACCGGCATCACCGGCATCAAGCCGACCTATGGGCGGGTATCCCGCTATGGAATGATCGCCTTCGCGTCCAGCCTCGACCAGGCGGGCGTGTTCGCGCGCACCGCGGCGGATGCGGCACCGGTACTGCAAGCGATGTCCGGCTTCGATCCGCGCGACTCGACCAGCATCGATACACCGGTACCCGACTACGCGGCCACGCTGGACGCGCCGCTCAAAGGCCTCAAGATCGGCTTGCTGCGGGAATTCTTCGACGGCCTGGAGGCGCGAAATGCCGCGCTCATTCGAGACGCGATCGAGGTGTATCGGGGTCTCGGGGCCGAGACCGTCGAGGTCAGTCTGCCGCACCTGCCCTTGTCGGTACCGACGTACTATGTGGTCGCACCGGCCGAGTGTTCGTCGAATTTATCGCGCTTCGACGGCGTGCGCTTCGGCTATCGCTGTGAGAACCCGAAAGACTTGACCGATCTGTATGAGCGTTCGCGGGGCGAGGGTTTCGGGCCGGAAGTGAAGCGCCGCATCATGACCGGCACCTATGTGCTCTCGGCCGGCTACTTCGACGCCTATTATCTCAAGGCCCAGAAAGTGCGTCGACTGATCACCGATGAATTTCGCGCGGCGTTTACCCAGGTCGATTTGTTGATCGGACCGACCACACCGACCCCCGCGTTCGACATCGGCGCGAAGCTCGAGGATCCGGTCACCATGTATCTGAACGATATCTATACCATCGGCGCCAATCTCGCCGGGCTGCCCGGAATGTCGCTGCCGTGCGGATTCCTCGACGGCCTGCCCATGGGCTTACAGCTCATCGGACCGCATTTTTCGGAAGCCAAGCTCCTGAACGCGGCGCATCGGTATCAACTGGAGACCGGCTGGCACGCCCGCTCGCCGGCTGGATACGAGACATGACCGACTGGGAAACCGTCATCGGCCTCGAGATCCACGCGCAGCTCGCCACGAAGTCGAAAATATTCTCCGGCTCCGCGACCGCCTACGGCGCGCCGCCGAACTCGCAGGCCAGCTTGGTCGATCTGGCCTATCCGGGCGTGCTGCCGGTGCTGAACGCCGAAGCGGTG
>Ga0209611_10012807_pt1 | contig 11687 bp, 8 predicted proteins | sample S1TSphgellanicum_3_FD_187693 | JGI IMG/M metagenome (GOLD analysis project Ga0209611, IMG submission 187693) | Host-associated microbial communities from peat moss isolated from Minnesota, USA - S1T2_Fc - Sphagnum magellanicum MG (SPAdes) (version 2) | ecosystem: Host-associated > Plants > Peat...
GCATAAATTCAAACCGAAAGAGGAATGTTTCTCAGCTTGGTGATTGGTTGCAATTTTTTTTTCTTCTTGCTGTTTCTAACAGGATATTTGATTGGCATTAGGATTGTTCCTATGCTGCATGAATTTGTACATGGCATGGCAAGGCCAGCCTTTTTTTTTTCCTCCTATTCATTCAGATGATCAATCTTCATTGTGATGTGTGTTCTGATCTAGAACCCTAAAAATCTATGTTGAATTCTTACTCAGACACTGAAGCATGAAAAAAAAGAAGAAAAAACCAGATTTCTCCGCCTTCTTCAATCTTCATCGTGATGTGTGTTCTGATCTAGAACCCTAAAATCTATGTGGAGTTCTTGACATGAACAATCCTGATGCCAATCAAATATTAAAACAATAGCATAATTTTTAAAAAACAAGAAACCAACTTGCTCCTCCTTCCTCAGTTTCTGGTCACATTAGTGAGCTTGATGTTCACCATGAGAGCTTTACAGTGCTGAAATAGGTTTTCCAAGAAACAGGGACATAGGGCTTTGACATCTTTCTGCGAAAGATAGGAGTTTGTTTCTGAAGCAGAACTCCATTGTTGTTGCTAATGGCAGTAGCCAGGCTGATCAATTTGAAAAACAGATACAAGAAAATTCTCAAATGCTGATCTCAGGAGCTAGGAATGACTTAGCCATGCACAGGGTCTTAAACCCTAGAAGATGCCGATCTTAGGAGCTAGGAATGGCTTAGCCATATACAGGGTCCTAAACCTTAGAAGATGCTTATTGCATGATTAAATCAGGAATGTTTGTTAGTGTATTTCTGTCATCCTCAGCTGGTCTGGTTTGCTTTCATATGTTTGCTTTGGGTTTTGTCCCCTGATTTGTTTTGGGAAAGCTTTCCGACATGACTTTGTGCCCTGCAGATGCGCTTAATAGCTGCAGAGTCGGTCAAGGCCTACAATAGAGGGCCACTGGGTGGCAATTACTATCAGCATTCCTCTTTCACACCTCTTGAATCAGGTTTGGTACAGGAGGGAACAGATTTTCTTATGGAAGAATACACATTTAGACTTTCTGTTCTCTATTTTAAGGACTTGGGTCAACTAGATAAAAGTGTAGGTGAGCTGCTGTCTTCTCGAACCCCCGTTTTTTTGTTGCTTGGACCGACCCATGGATTGTACAAGCATGGATGCTTCGATGTAAACACAGAACCCTTTTTTTTGTTTCTTCGACCCACCCATGGATTGCACAAGCATGGATGCTTGGACCAAACCACCTTGATGTCAACGCAGAACCCCTTTTTTTGATTCTCGGACCCACCCATGCACAACCATGGATACCTGGACCAAACTACCTGGATGTAAACGCAGAACCAGATTACACACCCACCCATGGATGGCTGGAAGATTGCACAAGCCTGGATGCCTGGATGGACCCACCCATGGATTGCACAAGCACGGATGCCTGGATGTAAACGTAGAACCCGCGCACCCCCCTTTTTTTGTTGCTTGGACCGACCCATGAATTGCACAAGCATGCATGCCTGGATGTAAACACAGAACCCCTTTTTTTGTTTCTTCGACCCACCCATGGATTGCACAAGCATGGATGCCTGGATGTAAACGCAGAACCAGATTGCACACCCACCCATGGATGGCTGGAAGATTGCACAAGCATGGATGCCTGGAGGCAAACCACCTGGATGTAAACGCAGAACCAGATTGCACACCCACCCAAAGAAAAACCCACCAAGACACCTGGAACGCAGAACCACATGGATTCTGGAAGGATGAAAAGCATGGACCCACCCTGCCACCCATGGATTGCACAAGCATGGATGGATGGAGGCAAAGCACCTGGATGTGAACGGAGAAGAAGATTGCACAGCCACCACCTGGGTGAATGGAAAGAGAATGGATGTAACGCAGAATGGATGAAAAAAAGCTTGTAACGCAAAGAGAGGCGCAACTGAACCACCTGGATGGAAAGAGAATGGAGGTAACGCAGAACCCGATAGATGGATGGAAAGGCACTGGATGTAAACGCAGAACCAGATTGGACACGTACCCACCTCGATGGATGGAAAGAGAATGGATGTAACACAAAGAGAGGCGAAACTGAACCACCTGGATGGATGAAACGTAGAACCCACCACCTGGATGGATGAAACGTAGAACCTACCACCTGGATGGATGAAAAGCACCTGGATGAAACGCAAAGAGAGGCGCAACTGAACCACCTGGATGGATGAAAAGAAGATGGATGAAACGCAGAACCCACCACCTGGACGGATGAAAAGAAACTGGATGAAACGCGGAACCCACCACCTGGATGGATGAAAAACACCTGGATGAAACGCAAAACCCACCCCCTGGACGAATGAAAAAGTACCTGGATGAAACGCACAACCCACCCCCTGGACGAATGAAAAGCACCTGGATGAAACGCACAACCCACCACCTGGATGGATGAAAAGAAGATGGATGAAACTCACAACCCACCACCTGAATGGATGAAAAGAAGATGGATGAAACGTAGAACACACCACCTGGATGGATGAACAACACCTGGATGAAACGCAAAACCCACCACCTGGACGGATGAAAAGCACCTGGATGAAACCCAAAACCCACCAACTGGATGGATGAAACACCTGGATGAACGCACAACCAAACCACTGGATGGATGAAAAGCACGTGGATGAAACGCACAACCAAACCACCTGGATGGATGAAACGTAGAGAGAGGCACAAGCAAACCACCTGGATGAATGAAAAGAAGATAGACGAAACACACAAAGAGGTGCAACCAAACCACTTGGATGAATGAAAAGAGGATGGATGAAATGCAGAACCAAACCAACTGGATGGATCAAAAAACACCTGGATGAAATGCAGAGAGAGGGGTAACCAAACCACCTGGATGGATGAAAAGCGCATGGATGCAACGGAGAGAGAGGCGCAACAACAAAACCACCTGGATGGACTAAAAGCACCTGGATGCAACGGAGAGAGAGGCGCAACAACAAAACCACCTGGATGAATGAACAGCACCTAGATGCAATGTAGAGAGAGGCACGACAACAGAACCACCTGGATGAATGAAAAGCACCTGGATGAAACGCAGAGAGAGGCGCACCTGGATGGTTGAACATAGGTGGATGCAGAAGCACACAAAACTTGGCTGAAACGTAGGTGGATGGAGAGGCACACCACCAGGATGACGAGGAGATGGACGCAGAGGCACACCACCTGCATAAAACGCAAAGAGAGGCACACCTGGATGGTTGAACGGGTGAATTCAGAGGCACACAAAACTTGGCTAAAACGTAGGTGGATGGAAAGGCACACCACCTCGATGAAGAGCAGATGGATGGAGAGGTACACCACCTGGATGAAGAGAAAATGCATGAGACAAAACTACATTAAAACGCAAGTGGATGAAACAAAACTTCGCTAAAACGGAGGTGGATGGAACAAAACTTGGCTGAAACGTAGGTGGATGAAACAAAACTTGACTGAAATGTAGGTGGATGAAACAAAACTTGGCTCGAACGCAGGCTGATGAAACAAAACTTGATTGAAAGGTAGGTGGATGAAACAAAACTTGGCTCAAACACAGGTGGATGAAGAGGCACACCACCTGGATGAAAAAAGGTAGATGAAGAGGCACCCCACTTGGATAAACGCAGGTGGATGAAGAGGCACACCACCTAGATGGATGTAGGTGGATGCAAAGGCACACCACCTGAATGACAAGCAGATGGATGACGGAACACAACACAAAACTTGGTTGAAACGCAGGTAGATGGAGAGACACACTACCTGGATGAGAACCAGATGGATGAAACAAAACTTGGTTGAAACGCAGGTGGATGAAACGGAACACAACACAAAACTTGGATGAAACCCAACTGGATAAAGAAGCATAACACTTGGATGAAAAGAACAGGAATGAAATGCAGATGAATGAATAGGCAGAACACTTGGATGAAAGGCAGATGGATGAAAAGGCAAAACACTTGGATGAAACGTAGATTGATGAAGAGGCAAAAAATTGGATGACAAAGAAAATGGATGAAGAGGCACAACACTTGGATGAGAAAGAAAATGGATGAAGAGGCACAACCCTTGGATGAAAAAGCAGCACAAAACTTGGATGAAAAGAAGATGGATGACGGAATAGAACACAACACCTAGATGAAAAGCAGATGGATGAAGAGACACAAAACTTGAATGAAACGCAACTGGATGACGAAACATAACACTTGGATGAAATGCACCTAGATGACGAAAGAAAAAGCTTAGATGAAATGCAGTTGGATGACGAAACATGAAACTTGGATGAAAAGTAGATGGAGGGCATACCATAAAACTTGGATGAAAAGTAGATGGAGGGCATACCATAAAACTTGGATGAAAAGTAGATGGATGTCAGAACATAAAATTTCGATGAAAAGCAGATGGATGAAAAGCTTAAAAAATTAGATGAAAAAAATTGGATGCCGGAACATAAAACTTGGATGACATGCAGCTCGATGACGAAATATAAAACCTGGATGAAAAGCAGATGGATGAAGAGGCACACCACTTGGATGAAAAGTAGATGGATGCCAAAACATAAAAGTTGGATGAAATGCAACTGGATAACGCAGCATAAATCTTGGATGAAAAGTAGACGGATGAAGATGCAGAACATTTGGATGAAAAACAGTTCGATGACGGAACAAAAAACTTGGATGAAACACAGTTCGATGACAGAACACAAAACTTGGATGAAAAGAAAATGGACGAAGATGCAGAACATTTGGATGAAAAGCAGTTCAATGATGGAACAAAAACTTGGATGAAACACAGTTCAATGACGGAACACAAAACATGGATGAAATGCAGATGAATGAAGATGCAGAACATTTGGATGAAAAAAGTTTGATGACAAAACACAAAACTTGGATGAAATGAAAATGGATGAAGATGCGGAACATTTGGATGAAAAGAAGTTCGATGACCGAGCAAATAACTTGGATGAAACACAGTTTGATGACAGAACACAAAACTTGGATGAAATGCAGCTTGATGACAAAACCCAAAACTTGGATGGAAAGCAGATGGATGTTGGAACATAAAACTTGGATGAGAAGCAGATGGATGAAGGGGCACAAGACTTGGATGAAAGGGCACAAAACTTGGATGAAAAGAATATGGATGAAAGGGCACAAATTTTGGATGAAAAATAGATGGATGTTGGAACATAAAAATTGGATGAAAATAAAATGGATGAAGGGGCACAAGACTTGGATGAAAACCAGATAGATGAAGGGGCACAAAACTTGGATGAAAAGCACTGCCCCGGGAGTGGCCAAAAGTTGAAGATGTGGAATGGGATTAAACTTGAAAGGAGGAAGTTGGATAAAACTTGGAGGGAGGAAGAAGATGCTGGAACATAAAACTTAAATGAAAAGCAGATTGATGATGTGAGCACTCAGGGCCAAAAGTTTGGATGGATGGATGAAGGGGCACTCGATGGTTGGATGAAACATGGATGGATGAAGATGGATGTAATGGTATAAAGTGGATGAAAAGCACTTTGATGAAAGATCACTTGGATGAAAGGGCATTCGGGGAGTGGATGAAGAGGCACAAAACTTGGATGAAAAGCAGATGGATGCCGGAACATAAAACTTGGATGAAAAGTAGTGCCCCGGGGAGTGGCGGAAAGATGAAGTTGTCGAGGGGGATGAAACTTCGATGGAGGAAGTTGGATGAAACTTGGAGGGAGGAAGGGGGGAAGAAGAAGATGCTGGAACATAAAACTTGGATGAAAAGCAGATGTGGATGAAGTGGGCACTTGCGGCAAGGGTAAAAAATGGATGAAGTGGCATAAAGTTGTGGACGAAAAGCAATTGGATGAAAGATCACCCTTGGATGAAAAGCACTTGGATGAAGGGGCACCTGGGGAGCGGATGAAGTGGCCGAAACTTGGATGAAAATCACTTGGATGAAAGATCACCCGAAACACATATGAAGTGGCCGAAACTCGGATGAAAAGCACTTGGTTGAAAGATCGCCTGGGAAGTATGTGAAAGGCGAGATGGACCAACGGCGAAAGATTACGAAATGGGGATGAAATGTCATGGCCCACCTGGGGTGCTTGATACTAGGCGGGACTTGGATGAACTTGGATGAAATGGCAGAAACTTGGATAAAAAGCACTTGGATGAAAGATCACCAAGGAAACATATGAAAGGCGAGATGGACCAATGGCAAAAGATTACCATGAAAGTGTGATGAAAACCACTTTGACCAAGCGAGATGGACCAATGGCGAAAGATTAACATGAAAGCATGATGAAAAGCACTTGACGTGGATGAAATGGGGATGAAAAGCACTTGACTTGGATGACATGGTAGAAACATGGATGAAAAGCAGATAAAAGACACTTGACTTGGATGAAATACGAGGGAGAGAGTCATGTGGATGAAAAGCACTTGGATGAAATGGAGCACTTGGACGAAATGTCATACCATGTCCTGCTTGCGCTTGGAATGCATGCTGGGTAATCTTCCACAATATAAGTGTGTCCAGATACCCTACAATTCTAGGCGGAGGTTTTTAAATTTCGTGAAGGGCTGCCCAAGTGGGGTAATCCTGGTTGAGAATGATGACCGTGCCAAATGATCATGGCATTGTTGAGGTCTAGAACTTTACAACTAGTTGTTCTTTTGGGAGAAATGTTTTAGGGTGTGTTGTGTTGGGCGTTTGATTTTCATAATAAACCCTGGTTTCAGTTTTTGAAAATATTGGAACCCAAGATCTGCCAATTACACTTTTTGAAAAATAAAATAAAATAATAACCAGAATCAAAGAACTTGCGATAATGGTTATTTTAAACAAACTGCAGATTCCTTGAAAGAACGAGCACAAAATCATAGGTCTTTGACGGTCCATTAATTTAATTTAATTTTAAAAATGGTGGTTATCTATCAGAACTGGTTCTCTGATTTTCTGAGGAGCAGTTCTGAGATCCAAGAACTGCCCTGATAACCACCAGGGTTTTGGTTCCATTTTTGATACCTGCACATCCCTGGTTAGAAACTTACCTGGTTTGATCCTTCATTTGTTTTTTATGGCTTTAATATCGAGGTAAAATTATTCATCTTTGCTTCCAACAATTAGGTGTGAGAAAATGGCCATGAATCTCCTGAGAATTTGTTATATGCTATGTAACAAACTAGTCAAACTAGTGGGGCCATGGCATCCATGTGTCCAATCTTATAGCAAACATAGTGTACAGGTCAGTATTTTATTTTAGGAATTTCTGTTTGTAGCAAACATGTTGATCATTCATTGAAGATGTAAAAAAAGTGACAATCATCCCTTGGAAGATTTAGCCAAATCTGACTATAAACCATAAATAAAGTAAAAACATTTAATCATCCTTTCATATGTTTGGCTACACAATGATAAGCACATATATGAGTCTGGGGATTTTTTTATTTCACTTTTATTTTTTCTCACTTCTAGCTACTGAAAACGTTCAAATTCACTTTATGTTATTTTACTTTAAAATTTTCATTCCGGGGATATATATTGCCAGTTTAAAATAGGCTGCTACAGGCATGACCTAGTTAAGCATATGCACATGTAATTTTGACATTTTTATTGGAAACAATTCAAGAATTGTGTGATCAAGTGGAGATTATCATCCATGGTTCTTGTGTTGAGAAGATGGTAGTGAGTCTTGATTCTAAAATTTGTTTAAGGAATACTCTAGTACATGATTGATGCCAATGTCCTATTGTATAATTTATTACCATTTTATGATATTAGATGGAGCACATACTAAGATGAGGCGAAGTATTGATTTCATTTTAATCACAAAATGTTTAATTAGTCTTACTTTTACTAGCTGAGATGTGTTCCTTAAAGAGTCCCATATGTTGCGTATACATGAATTTTAATATATACATTATTTGTGAATGTAGTACTTACGTTAGCACATAAATCAAATTCAACATATCATGATAATGAAGGTGATTCTATCCATTTAGACAGATGTTCATGCTTTTGTGGTAACACTAATTGAATGTTATATTGTTTAGTTCCATTCCACAAGACTGGAAAGGGGATAAAAGGCATGGCGTCTGTTATGCAAGTTTTGTGTTCCCAAATTTTCAAGCCCAGTCAAGAATCTAGAGTCCCAACAAGTTTCTAGTCCAGAATATTGTACCAACTGGTATGTCTAATTTTCAGTGCCAAACTGGTCTTGGTAGAAAGCTCCCACTTGTTTTTCTTAGTAGGTTGATGGGAGTGTGTCTACAAATATGAGGTGGTGAAGTGTGAACTTGATATGAGTATTTATTGTTCGGAATGCATTTATGTAAGTGAAATAAAATAGATAATTGGATTATCTTTTTGGCTCCAATAAAACTAAGACAAGAATAAATGTAAGAATATCAACACATCTCACTATAAAATTGTTGTATGTTGAATTTTTTTAGTTTAATGTTAAAAAAAAGATAATTCTTCATTAATATTCCCTATTTTTACAATTTTCATTTTTAAAATTTAATTAATGAAAATATTTGCGAAATTTATTTTTCATGATGTGAGCTTTTGTTTTAAGTAATATGTGTCAAGTAAGTTTTAACAAATTAAAAATAAAATATTCATTTGATGACACCTTTTGAATATACGATGATTTCTATATCTAAACTTAGTACATATTTATTTCATTAAATCTTCCAATGTAAAAGTAGATTTAAACTAATGTTGAGTGATTTTCATTTTTTTTTAAAAACTATTGGTTTGGTTTTTTAAAAAGGTTTGAATAATAGTTTCAATTCTTTAAATAAAAGTTTTCCAAGTTTTAGAAAACTAGCTGGGTTTCAAGTTTTTTCTTTTTTCACAGAGTTGATTCTTAAGGGTTTCAATCCTCATCAATTTCGAAACATTTAGTTTTTCAAGGTGGTTGTCACAACTTGATTAGCACAAGCTAAAAAATGGTAAAAAATGAAAAAAAATTGTGTTAAATTTCAAAAAAAAAATAGTACTTTTAATTTTTCTATGGAGCCTTTTTATTATGTGGAGGTTGTGGCCCACAAAATTAATGTTGCAAGTCTTTTTGGATACCTTAGTCACCACACTTTGAAACCCTAGCTAAAAAAAATTACACTACATTTTGAGAAAATGACAAATCATTTCCACTTCCATTAACTTTGTAACTTGAAATTGAATTGTCACCTATTGAAAACATTAAAAAAATGATGCATATTGACTTGGATTCTACACAACTACACACTACCAATGATAATGACTAAATTTTTACAATTACAAGTTACAATTACAATTTCAAATCATTTTTAATAATATGCTAGGTTTAATTTTGAATTTTCTCTACATTCAATATTTTATTTGTATTTTTTAAAAATAAGGGTGTGCAAATTTCACTATGTGTCATATTTTTCCAGTTATATTATTTAAAAAATTTATTTGTTAACCAAGATGTTGACCTTAACATATGCCTTACTTTGAATTGGGATTTTTGTGAGATTAGGATTCTAAAAGTGGGTGTTGACTTTGTATGTGTACATCCAAAGTAAATATGCATCTAACATTTAGAAGATCTTTTTCATTTTAACATTGTTTTTGTTTGCATTCTACACACAAAGAAATGGATGGAACATTGTGGAATCTTTTTATTGATGACAAAAATCATGAAGCTATTATAAGTGGGGTTGAAGCATTCGTGAGCTTTTATGGTTGATTCATATTGTTGGGTTTTCCTCCAAACAGACAACGTAGTTGTTTTGTGTTTCCAAGAAGTGTGTATTAAATGTATATGTGTTGAGATTGTAGCCACAACAATCAATGCATCTTAGGCATTATGGTCTAAGTTCAATTGGCACCCATTACACAAATGGGATGAAGTAGCTCCCATTTTAATGTTTCATTCATTATGTTTCATATCTTTTTCAATATTTAAATTGTTAGATAACATTATTCCAAGTTGTAATATAGATCGCAAGGTCTACAAAAAAAAGGGCTAAAGGTGCTCTATGGGGCCTTTTTATATTGGAAGTAAATAGGTATTTACTATTATGATCACTTTTTAGAAGAATCTTTACTAGACTATAGATATTTGGAATGAAGTTTTTCTTTATATGTTTGGAAAAGGTTATATTAATGATGTGATATTCATTTTATAAGGACATCAATTTAAATCGGGAAGCATTTTTATGAAGCACTTGTAGAATCATGTTTGATATTTGATTTGATTGTCCAACATTACAATTGGTCTTGGAGGTGGAATTGCCCCTTTAATAACATTGGTAAGGTTTGAGTTTGAGGTAAATCAATCAATATTACCAATGTTGGAGAATTGTATTCCATTATATTGTTAAATTTTCTAGGAGCACATTTAATAAATAAAATTCCAATTGCAAGAAAAAGAATAACAATTTTTTTTAGTATGTTTATGCAGTTTTAAAACATGCATGAGTGTCAACCCATTCTCCTTTGCTTTTTATATGCAATGTGGGGTATGTAACTTTTTAGTTACCTTCATGAGTTTCACTGAGGAAGAGGAGGACAAGACTAGCAATCTTGGGACAATTTTTATAATATGTTTGAAAATTTTGATAAAGATGATAAAAGCTCCATTCTACTAGGTTAATTGTACCATTATTTTTTTCAATGTTATCGTAGACATAAATTCTATTTAAATTTGTTCTCTACCCTACTAACAAACATTACAACTTGTCTAGATAATGGCACTTAAATCACATATAATCTATTATTCTAAACCATTCAAGTTATTTTTAGATTATTGTCACTCATTCATCTCATTAATGTTAAATTGTTCCATTGTTTCCCAGATTCTAAATTAACTTTGATAATCAAAATCTATGATCAAATTTTAATGATTTAGTTAAAAAATGCAACAAAGTAGCATTAGCATATAGTTATTGTTTCTTCATCAATATGCTACTTTCTTTTTAAAATCATAATTGACCATATCAAACATCTATAATTTAAAAGTGTAGAAATCAAAATGAAAAACAAGAAAACATGTGGTTCATAGCCCAATAGATTTTTTAACTACATATTATGTTTTTATTGTATTCTTTAGCAATTTTTTAAATTTGTTTATGTGTGTAAAACATAAACCCTCATCACAAGCAAGATCTAAATTCTAAGTCCTTTCCTTCCAAAAGTAATTTGAAAATTAAAACTAAACAAATGTCTTAATCATGTTTTGTTAAATTTTTGCCATTCATTTGGTAACATGTTACCTAGTATGGGTTTTTTGCACTTCTACAATTTTTACTTTGCTATTGGATTGAAAAAATGTGTAAAATTTTAACCGTGATGCATAAGGCTTGAATTCAAACATTAAATTGGGGGCATGCATTCTAATTGCTAGGTTAATCAAAAACACATTTGTTACCAAAAACTAAGATCCTCCTTAAGCAATTAGTAATGAAAATTCCACCAACCCTAGAATCAACAAAGGATTTCAGGTACTAAGTAAGACATAACATCAAGGTCTAAATTTTTTTAAGTGTACCAAAATCACCCTTTTCTATATTTTTATCTAGTCTTTTTTTACCATATAAAGACACGTATTCATGGATGATTATGATGGAATTCAGAATTGTAATGGTCTAAAATATGATCCTTCTAAAATATTTCATAATTT
>Ga0209611_10012808_pt1 | contig 11687 bp, 8 predicted proteins | sample S1TSphgellanicum_3_FD_187693 | JGI IMG/M metagenome (GOLD analysis project Ga0209611, IMG submission 187693) | Host-associated microbial communities from peat moss isolated from Minnesota, USA - S1T2_Fc - Sphagnum magellanicum MG (SPAdes) (version 2) | ecosystem: Host-associated > Plants > Peat...
CTCATGGTACATAAGCCAAACCCTCCTTTGTCAAGCTTGTCACATTGACAAATCTATGCACTAGTTTAGCTTTGAGTCAATCAAGCCTCATCAATGAATCTTGAATTGTTTCCAACTGCAATCCTCACAAGCCAAATGATTGATGTGCTTGATAAGCTGGAGCTTTCCAGTATTTCATTCAAATGGGTCCTATTGTTTTTGCCTTGAAACTGCTCTAATTTCAAGTCCAATCAAGCCTTATCGATGTAGGTAGGTACTATCTAGATCATTCTCCTGGTTCTTCACAAGATTTTATGGTGTTTCAAATTTCTTGTTCAAGTGTGCACTTTGGTTATGGGCTTGGACCAACTGCTTAAAAAAGGAGTTCTGATGTTCAAATGAGGATCACCAGGCCCGTTCATTTTCTGCAATCACTTTGTAAGTTTGATGATGCAAGTGATGAGTAATGGTACTATCCTGTGTCAAAAGCAAAAGACTACAGAAATGGTTTCTTAGACACAGAATTTGTCACAGCAGCATGTGACAAATGCTCAAATGCAATATGTAGGTATGTTCTAGAACATGTTTGAGCTATGGAAGGAGGTGAAGGATATATCTTGTATTAATCATTGCTCACACATACATGTCTATGCAAGAGAGTTGGACTTCCACCCCCTCCACATGATCCCTGCTAATCACTCTAACAAACTTGAAAGTTTATTACCTCACAGTTGCAGCTCCCTACCAATGCACTTGCTAGAAACAATTGGGTGTGCATGTTCAGAGCTGAAATTTCTTGAAACAAATCAGCACTACAACTGTAGTCCCACGGCACCTGGGTACTACTACCTACTTACTTCACACTTCAAAACATGATAATTGGCGGCTACTTACCACAATCCTCTTCCCTTGAATTTCTCTACATCCTATTTTCATGCCTTTGTTTTTTGCCCCTACCTTTTGTTTTTTTTATCATAACTAATGGGACATTGGCAACACCTCCTTTGTCAATGGAGATAGTTTTCACACAAGTCTACCTACTATCAATAATTCAAAAGTTATCGTGCAATGAACAACCAACCATTACCTAGATAAATGATAGCTACCAAAATAATCTTCCCTTGAATTACCACAATCTCTTCCCTTGAATTTCTCTACATCACATTTCCATGGCATTGTTTCTCAATGCCTACCTATCTTTGTCATAACTATTTGCATTATAATAGTGGCAACACTTCCTACATATGTGGAGGTAGGTTTCATGGATGTAGTTTTCACTCAAGTCTACCTACTATTGGTAACTCAAAAGGTTACCAAGCTACCACAATTATGTTACTACAACTAATTTTTCCTTCTAATGGTGCTCAATACTTGAATGGTTCTTACTTCCAAATCATAACTTTTGCTCTTATAAAAAACGCCTAGATGAATGTACACCAAGTAAAATACTTCTATATGTGTAAGAAGTGACAATTATGAGGTGGCAATTGTAAGGCGAATCCTTTTCTCAAGTATTTGAGAAAGTTTTCCCTCAATGAAAGATTAGCCGAACACTTTCAATGTAATGTTGACCAACTTTTTTTAAAATGTTCACACCCATGTTGTCCAATTCTAGCTTTTCAAAAGAACTTCCAATCCCAAATTTTACCTGATTTTAAATTTGAAAAAATCTCTAGTTATGGTCGAAGGAATTTTCTTGAAATTTAAGAGATTCTTGGGTATGGTTCTAACTTGATTCTTCACATTTCTAGATTACCAATTCTTAGTTTTACAAAAGAAAAATCCTAAGCAAGTTTGTAATTTGTTTCTACTTACCTACACATAGCCCAAATTAAAGATTTTTAATGACTAATTTTGTAATAAAAGGTGCCCACTTGCATCAACTAGCCTAAACCCAAAAAACATAACAAAATGTTGCATACATTCAATGGGAGCCAACCTATAAGATTGGCTTGGCATGGTATATTTGATTTCTTTTTCTTTTCATTGAATAGTTGTACTTTCCTTTTGCAATGTAATACAAGTGTTTTATTTTCCTTGCTTGTTTCACATGCAACAATGACCCTACAAAGTGTCAATGCATAATAAATGATGTTTTGTGTAAGTCATCAACCAAATCCATATTAAGCAATCAAATGTATGTAGCATGATATCCCTTCTTTTGATGTACAAGTAAACTCTTCTCCTTTGATTAAAAATATTTGGACTTTTTTTGGGGGGTACAAGACACCTCATTAAATCCTTGATTTTCTTCGTGTTTATTGAATAATTGTCCTTTTCTTTTTAGATGTACCACAAGTGCCTTAGGAGACACTTATTTCACATGCAACAATGGTCCCACAAAATGTCATAGTCCAACGCAATGGTTCGTGTCAACCATCGATTGAATAAGTTAATTTTAAATTGCATGAAGTGCCTTAGGAGACACTTATTTCAAATGCAACAATGGTCCCACAAAATGTCATAGTCCAACACAATGGTTCGTGTCAACCATCAATTGAATAAGTTAATTTTAAATTGCATGAAGTGCCTTAGGACACACTTTTTTCACATGCAACAATGGTCCCACAAAATGTCATAGTCCAACACAATGGTTCGTGTCAACCATCAATTGAATAAGTTAATTTTAAATTGCATGAAATACCTTAGGACATATTTTTTTCACATGTAACAATGGTCCCACAAAATGTCATTGTCCAACACAATGGTTCGTGTCAACCATCAATTGAATAAGTTAATTTTAAATTGCATGAAGTGCCTTAGGACACACTTTTTTCACATGCAACAATGGTCCCACAAAATGTCATTGTCCAACACAATGGTTCGTGTCAACCATCAATTGAATAAATTAATTTTAAATTGCATGAAGTGCCTTAGGACACACTTTTTTCACATGCAACAATGGTCCCACAAAATGTCATAGTCCAACATAATGGTTCGTGTCAACCATCAATTGAATAAGTTAATTTTAAATTGCGTGAAGTGTTTAGGAGGATATCCCTTTTTTAGGTGTTCTTTTGGTTGAAACTTTTTCCTATTCTTTGACCTTAAAAAAAAATTCATTGAACCTTTGAATTTTTTTTCCCAATTGAACAAGTGTCTTCTCCTTTTTCCATGTACAACAAATGCCTTGTCTTCCTTGTTTATTTCACATGCAACAATGGTCTGACAAAGTCCAATCCTTGTTTATTAAACCATGCCTATTATTGGGCAATTGTTGCCCCAAATTGGTCTTGCCTTGATTTAAACATTTTTTTAATCAAGATATTGATTTTTAAAATTTTATTTGAATGTTATTTAGATTGTTGCTTAAAGAATATTCATGTCGAATTCAAGATAATGGAGTTGTGGATCAACATGAAGGTGGGCAACACAAATGTCAACAAATGTGATAGAATAAGTATTGGGAATTGCGAGTACGGTCAAACATGAACCTTAATATTGTCAAACAAAAGCTTTTAATGTGATAAATAAAGATCCTAAAATCAAGGGCCATATGTGTCCAATTTGGAATTTTAAAACAAATACCACATGTGTTCAAAGTGACATCATAATTTCTAAATGACATTTTTAATAACATCAAACAAAGATCTTAATACCAAGTCTCTACTCCTATTGTGTGGTCTTGAAAGTCTTTTACTGCAATCACACATTCCAAAACAAATTGAGCGTCTATAGGGGTCCAAATAAGGGTTACTTTAGAGTGCATTTGTGATATTGGGTGCTTCTCCCTTCTAACAATTATTGTTGTTGGAACCTCCCATGCCCAATCTTCCCACTAGAAGGGTGCAAAAGCGTGCCATAGTTGAAATCTTGCCATGCTTACATGTTGTTAAATAAACTATAAGGTAATATTTCACAACATTTCTAGCTTGGACATGGAGTTTGCATTCGAATTTTGGTTTTTTCTTGTTGGGTTTGTGAGTTTGTTACTCTACCTTGCATGGTTTGTTCCAAAGGCAAAGTTTCAACCCCCTGGACCACTCAACTTTCCCATTGTTGGATCTTTATTTTATTTGAGCAAACTCCCACACCGTTCCATGAATGAACTTGCGAAGAAGTATGGACCAATTATGTACTTACGCTTGGGATACATTGATCACATTGTTATTTCAAATGGTGAAATGGCTAAAGAGGTGTTGAAGGTTCATGATGCGGACTTTGGATCTCGACCTCGTTCTATCATAGGCAAATATGTAAGTTTTGATTGGTCTGACATTTCATTATCACCATGTGGAGATCATTGGCGCCTACTTCGCAAGATATGCATCACAGAACTTCTCACACAAGCAAGACTCAACAATTTTCAATGCGAGCGCCAAGATGAGTTGGCCTATATGGTGGAAGAGATTGCCAAACACAACCAAGGAAGGCCACAACTTGTGGAAATGAGACCAATTTTGCATCAATTAACTAGCAATAATATGTGTCGAATGATGTTCGGTGCACGTCGCAAAGAATTGAAAAACCATCTTGGAAACAATTTTGATGATTTGTTCAACTCTCTTTCAGATATGGTAGAGATATTCACTAGATTTAACGTTAGTGATCTCATACCAATTTTAAAGCCATTTGACTTACAAGGTCTTGAAAGACGTATGAAGTCCATAAGAAATCGAATGGAAAATAATCTTTCAAACATCTTGAAAGAGTATCGAAAGGGAAACAAATTGGTCTTTGACTCCACCGCAAAAAGTTTTGTTCAAGTTTTGTTGAACCTTGACGAAAAACTTGATGACAAATCAATAATGGCAACTTTGATGGTATGTGCATTTTATTCTACCTATTTTAACAAGATGTGTGCAAGTTACATTCTTTACATTTATCACCATTTTGTCATGTTTTTCTTTTTAACTCACAAATGTTTGTTGGTTTTTTATTATAGAACATGCTTGGGGGAGGAACGGATACATCTGCAGTATTTTTGGAATGGGCATTAAGTGAACTTGTCCAGCATCCTGAAATGATGAAAAGGGCACAAGACGAACTTGACAAAGTCGTGGGCAAGCAAAGGCCAGTGCTTGAGTTAGATTTTGCCAATTTACCTTACTTGCAAGCCATTATCAAAGAAAATTTTCGTTTACACCCTCCAGGTCCCTTTTTAATCCCTCATGTTAATGCTAAAGATACTCATATTATGAACTACAAAATTCTTGCAAACACACATGTGATAGTGAATGTATGGGCTATTGGTCGTGATCCTGAAGTATGGAAAAATCCTTTAGAGTTCAATCCTGATCGATTTTACAATTCTGATATTAGTGTTGGAGGGTCAAATTTCAACCTATTACCATTTGGATCAGGTCGTCGACAATGCCCTGGTTTAAATCTTGGGCAACTCATGGTGCAATGCGGTTTGGCAACAATTCTTCATGCGTTTGATTGGTCTCCACCACCTAATGTCAAACCAAAGGACATGAATATGATAGAAGCCTTTGGACTAGCCACTCCACTAGCTGAACCTCTAGTTGTAATTGCAAAACCTCGCTTGCCACCCCAAGTGTACAAGCCATCCATTTAAATGTTGAAGGAGGTGAGAAAATTGTGTAACCGACAACATACATATATTCATGATTGTGCAAACTATGAACTTTACCCATGTATGTATGTCCTATAGGGTTAAATATTGTTCTTGTTTGAATGGGGTTGAAAATGTTTTTTCATTCAGTATATAAATGTTGCATTTTACCAAATCTTCCTTTGGGGCGATGTCCTTGGGATTTCATGAGGAATGGTCAAGTGCAAACAATTCATTTGGGTTCAAGGGATATGTAATCTTGACCCTCATAGTTCTACTAGGATTATGAGGATACTATGGGAATATTATTAATGTTGCAAAATCAAATCCAATTCTAGGCATGGTTGTTTCAATGGCAATGGCACAACCTTGTTTTAAGCCCTACTAACATAAAGGTGTTGATTTGGGTTTCAATAATTTTCTCATTCCTAACACGTCCAATGGAGTTTTAATTATCATTCTTAAATATTTTGAAGTGGGCGAATGATTAATAAAATGTACCCTATGTTTTAATTAATTAACTTATAATTTTAACCCAACAACCAATATATTGCACCCTATATTTTTACTCATGAATTTTCTACTTTTTTGTACTAATGTCCGCCCCAGGGTCTCAAATAAGTTGCAAAATACTTGGTGAGATATTTTCATTCTTGGACATGTGCAAACATCCACCATGGTTGGCACACTGGACATGTTGCACCCAAGCAAATTTGTATTGTTGTGTTTTTTCTTTTTTATATGTGTATTGATAACCTCAATCTCATATGCTTATGTGTAGACATATTTAAATATCCTACAAGAAGTTGATGTTATGATGTTATTCCAATCTAACTATTTTTAGACATAAACTCTTGTTGTGCTCCTTTTCTTATTGTTTAACAACAATAATGATTACAAATTGAATTTCAGGATGTGAGTATCCTATCGGATACATATTACATTTACTTACATGAATTGTCATTATGTGAGTTTTTTTTTAAAAATCAAATAAAAATAATAATTAACTATAATTGAATATAATATATCCAAGTGAAATAATTGGGTTATCACTAATTTGACATAAAATCTTTTGAGCCAACTATCTTGTATTGGGAAAAAAATGAAGCTTTATTTTTTGCAAATCAAAACAAAACTTATCTAACAAAACATGACATTGAAATGAGAATAGGGACCTCTTGATTAAACTTATGGTTCAACTAGATTTTGTGTGCTAGTAAGGCTTTACACACCCAATCAAAAATTGCTTCAAGCAAATTAAGTCCTAGTAATGGGTGATTGCCTTGTAAAAAAGCTCTTAAAGGAATATGAATATCAAGAATATGTGAATTCATTATATTCTATTCTATTTTATAAATAAATGAATACAAAAAAGGGTATTTATAATATTTAAATGTTAATTCCTAATAACTAATAGTAGTCATTTGACATTGACAGTAACATAATTAATAGTTAGTTTAAATACAAAATTTAAACTAAACTAGCCAATTACTTAGCTAGTACTAACTAATTAATGCCTATAACTATAATTAATTAATATTTATCAAGGTAAAAATTAAATATTAATAAATAATCTAGGTTCCAAATGGGGTTCACCCACTAGACTCATGTTTTGTTGTAGTAAGTGACCTCATGTGTCATAGTCGCAACAAGGCGTTTTCAATATATAATGCCTTTGTTGTTAGTGAGGCAACCAATGATGCTCGCCTCGTCGTGGTGGTTGTTGAACACCAAATAATAATGTGTTAACATGTTGACTTTATCTTCTAAAATAGTGGTGACCTCCAACTAATATGTAGGAATGTTAAAGTGGACAATCACATTTTGAACATCATGTGTGTCCACATCCATCAAATCATCAATTAGAAAAATACATTCATACAATGTTTTATTATTGTTATTGAGTTATGCATCATTGTCATGAATATGGTAGATCTTCAATAATCATTGAACAATTAATATGATTATAACAACAATTGTGTTGCCAATGGAAGGTCATCATCTTCCTAATCAACTACTAGAATGTGAAAAGACTAATCATCTAACAACCCGACATACAAGTTTGTTAAATGGGGAAAAAGAGTAAAAATTTGTTGTGTTTGTAATCTCTTCAAAGATTATGAATGATTGTAGGACTAAAGGTTATGAACTTGTATTGTATTTTAGTAGCCAAACATCGTGACTAACTTGCCGAACTTTTAATTTAAAAATTTATTTGCACCAAACACCATGTCTTGATATGAACCAAACTTCAATTTTATCATATTTAATAAAAATCAAATTGGGATGCCTATTTAGAAAAGTTTCTCCAAGGTTGAAATATTGAATTCACAAGTATAAAGTTTGAAATTGCTTACAACAAAAGTTTCATAAATCCAACCCACTTGGATATTGTATATTCCATTTTATTATCCTTCTTGAATTTAACACCACCACAAAAGGTGGGGAAATGTTTTTTGTTATACCCGTTGAAGACCTACCAATTTTGATTGTAAGGTCAATTGATCTTGTTGTTTTGGCAGGATGGTTTTTACAAACAAATTTTGTATGTAGTTATATGGAACTTAATTAGGGAAAAAAGACATCCCTTTGTTATGGAAGAATAGTTGTCTATGTATTGTACAAGCAAGGAGGATCATATATTTTGAACATCATTATTGCTCGTGTGATGTGAAGGTGATGTGAAATAAACCCTAATAAGAATAACAAGGCCTTCACCAATGTAAAAACAAGGAGCCCCATGGATAGGAACACAAAACCCAAGGACAATTATGGGTAATTTCCCTATTGTTTGGGGATTTTATGCAAAATGTTATGCAACCCCCAAGTTGGGAAATTGTGCCATGTAAAAGCCTTGAAATAACAAAGAGAAACATGTCTAAGGTTTGTTATAAAGGGTTTCAAAATCCCACCATGTCAAGGTTATTATAAAAAAATTGACAAGTCCAAAAAAATCATTTTCACTAGACCACCCATTGTGACTACTTGTCCAATTTTATCATTATTTGACCATTTATTGTCATGCACAAATAGCTAATGAAATCATTTACTAGTTATTTGTGCATAATTTCCATAGTGAAAACAATGATTGTGTTATTCATTGGCATTGGAATTTTTCCTCCATTTTGGATATTATAATAATGGAATTTTTTTTGACATGGAAAATATTTCATTCACCTTAGGCTACTTGCAAGAGTAATAAGATTGATTAATCATTATTTTAACAATATTGTAAATATTAATATCGAGCATAAATTGAATCAAGTTTTGATAAGAAGTGGACAATGTTATTTAGAAGTTACACCTTACACTTGCACAAGAAGAAATGTTGTCCTTTTCCACCCTCACACATTACGAATATTGTTTGATTTGATTACATTTTCATCACATTTGGTCATTTTAAGTGCCTTGTTGCAATGGTGAACAATCAATATTATTTATAATTATAACATTCACTACATTTTTCACTTATGAGTATAATTTGGACATATTTTATTTTTTAATAATTCCAAATTGTTGATGTGGAAGTCGAGGTAACATTTAACTTTATACACATTACATTATAACAAGTTAATGATTTTTTTGACAACTTTTTAACTATCAACATGGTCCATGAGTTGAACCATACATTTTTATCACATTGAACCATAGTTTATGAATTGCATTTTTACACTTAACATAATTTATTAAAACACATGCAATAATTTAAGACCTCACATTTTTTGAACTATCAACATTTGCACTTGAGTTGAATCATTCACTTTAAATGTGTTAGATCCATTATTCATTAATTGCATTTTGCATTCATCACAATTTTTTGAATGGATGTATAAAAAATTGGCATGTTTCACTTTTATATTTGAATTAGTGATTAGGTCAAAATGTTCATACATGCGAAGTTTATTCCCATTCACACCTTTAAATTATAAATTTTTAATGTATTAACTTGTATATTTGCATAAATTAAGATTCATATATGTTATCCCATTGTTTATTTTAAGCATCATGGGGGAGGACATCAACAAAGGGTTTTTTTCCAAAAAAATAAAAAAATTTCAAATATAAATTATATATTTTATCAACATAATGTTGAAAGATCTAAACATGGTTTTAATTCCATAATTGTTTTATAGCCAAATGTGGCTAAAATTGTTTATGGATGATTATCCTTTGAATAACATTGCAAAAGTGAAAAATCAACAAAAATTGGGGCAAATAATCATATGGGGAAAACAAAAACTTGCAATTTTTCAGAAATTGAAATATATTTTTCATAATGAAAATAACTTTGTTAAAAACTTAATGCAAACACTCTTGAATTCATATTAAATTGAATCCCATTTATGAAGATTGTTGGATAGTTGGATTGTTAGATTGTTAAATTCTTGAATTGTTAGATTTTTGGATTTTTTCATAAGACGTTATTCAAAATTTTTTTAAACTCTTCAATTGAATAATTTATAATTATAGTTATTTTTATGAATAGATCATCGAATAAGCTTCAAATTCATGTTTTCATTTTTGGCATTTGATTAATTTTTGAAAAAAAAAGAAAAAGAGTATGTTAAAGTTTGAATTTCCTAAACAATTTCATGTTGAACATAATAAAATTAAACTTTTTCTTTTATGTCATTGAAGTTATGAAATGTTTTGGTCGTTAAAACTTTTGTACATCTCCATGAGGTCTTGGGTACAAATTTTGGTGTATGTTAAAATATATATTGTGTATATGTACATTGATGTATCACACAAATATAATACACAAACATGTACAATGGTGATGAATAGTTTCAAATGTTTTATTGAAAAATCAAACATAGAAAAATTATGGTCCGCGACCAATTCTTTATTATAAAAAGCATTAAAAAAAGGTATTAAAAGTGTTAAAAAAGTTACATGAATATGATGTGTCACATTAGTCCACATCAAGTTACCTTGAGACCTTGTAATGTTCATGTCAAAATTTTGAAATTAGAAATTACCTAGTGCAACAAGTCATTATTCAAAATGACTAAATAAAATTTCACTAAAATTGTCCTAATCAACTTAGTCCTTTAAAAAAAAAATAGTATTACATATTAGTGAACTTTGTCCCTTTTCATTGAAAACATAATGAATTTGGGGAGTTGACAAACTCAAGATTTTTCCTTATGATATGTCAACATCTCAATGGCATGATGTATCAACTAGAAGTATGGAAAGTCACCATTAAGAAAAAAATGTGTGCAACATTTGACCAAATTTCAACCAATTGGTTACATTGGGTCATTAGGCTTATAAAATACACCCATTTGCTTGTAAGCCTAATTAGTTGGCTATTTAGCTCATTAGGCTAAAAAGGTTTAATTGGGCTTATTTAAACCTTAATCAAACATATTTTTTGAAAATCTTTTACACCATTCATTCATGATTGACAACTATATTCAAGTTGATTTCTTTCATAAGCACAATGAGAACTTTTTGTCATTACCATGTTATATTGAAGTTAATATAGATTTTTATAAAGTTTATTCATGGTGGTTTTTTTTCATTAATACCACAACTAAGGCCAATCCAAGGATTTGCACTAGACATCTATCAAAATGGTTTGTGAAGATGCATGGAAAGAAGGGAAGGGATGCCTTGCAGTTCTTCCATCATCATGTTGTAACAAAAGTGATGGTAAATGTTTTTATGTTAATTGTATGCTTTTTGTATTGATTGTAAGTCAATGTCATAAATGTTTGCAATAGTTTATTGAATGTCAATTTTTTAATATTGACATTGGTATGCATCATGTGTGTAGGGTGCATCACAAACTTGCCCCCTCCTTGTATGAATGCTTTTGCAACACCTTAACAATATGTTCAACGTTCAATGTTGATACAATCATTGATATGATGTCAAGGTGACGTTTTCACAACATGTCTTGAAATAACATTGATATTATATTAAAACATTTGACATCTTATCAATATTAAATCGATGAAAAAAGTATGATCAAAATTGGCATAACATATATTAATAAGTCATCAAATTGATGATAATATGTTGAAAATTCAATGCAAATACAATCATTGATACAATATGTTAATGGCATTATAACGACTAGTGTGAACCCCGTGCATAATGCACAGGTGTGTTATTTCAACAATGTTTGGTTGATGTTTTTGGTTTTTAAAAAAAATAAAATTTTTCAAATAATCGTTGG
>Ga0209611_10012810_pt1 | contig 11685 bp, 12 predicted proteins | sample S1TSphgellanicum_3_FD_187693 | JGI IMG/M metagenome (GOLD analysis project Ga0209611, IMG submission 187693) | Host-associated microbial communities from peat moss isolated from Minnesota, USA - S1T2_Fc - Sphagnum magellanicum MG (SPAdes) (version 2) | ecosystem: Host-associated > Plants > Peat...
ATTGGGGAGGTAGGAGGGGGATAGGAGGGGGGAGGTAGGTGGGGCAAAGAAGAGGTGAAAAAAAAAAAACACCTCGGGCAGGGAGGATGTTCATCCGCAAAACAGGCTGAACGGGCTCATCCTCAACTGGTGCATTGGTGGCTGCTAATTCACTCCAGCCCTCAAAGAGTTAGTTTGAGATTGGATTTACGATGGGGGATTAATGGATGTGTGGTTTGGTCATGTGTAAGTAGTCTAAGGCCCACTTTAGACGAAGGTCCAAGGTCCAATTTCCTAGCAACCAATTTGGACTGATTTGAAGCAAATTGAATCCTTGAGTTGGACTATACCTTGGTCCCTAGCCTGATTCTAGGTTCTCCAAATCAGGAGCTCCTTTTAGCACTGTTTTTTGGTCCGAACCAATTGATTTTCCCTCCAAAACAGGTGCCATGTAGGTTTAGCCTCAATTTGCCACTTTTTGGTCTTGGACCTTCGTCTAAAGGCCTTGGGACCAATTTAAAGCTTTTGATCAATAAGATTGCTTGAATTCATTGGTCCCTGGACCTTGGACCCTCGTTTAAAGTCGCCCTAAGTTCATTTTAGGCAGTCGAGGAACGTGGGGACATGCTTGAAAGGCATGGGGGGAGCAAAAGTAAAGCCCCTCTTGTGTGAGCATTCTTGAAATAAGAGGCCTAAGACAAGTCTGGCCAAGTATCTACTTATGGGGCTTTACCCATGGTAAAGCATGAGATGAACATTACTGTGTGTAGGCAAAATTTTGGGAGTAAGGCATTGTGCCTCCAAATCTCCAAGACCTAGGGGCCCAAAAGAAGCCTTTGCACAACAAGGGCTCCTAAAAAATGTCCCAAGCCCTAGGTGTCCAAAAGAAGCCTTTGCACAACAAGGGCTCCTAAAAAATGTCCCAAGCCCTAGGTGTCCAAAAGAAGCCTTTGCACAACAAGGGCTCCTAAAAAATGTCCCAAGCCCTAGGTGTCCAAAAGAAGCCTTTGCACAAGAGCACCTCAAAATCTCCTATGGGGCCCACCTCCACTCCCCCTCATGTGGGCCCTTATTCCAGTAATGCCCATGGGTGCACAAGGGCACGCCTCAAATTCTCCCAAACCCTAGGGGCCCAAATAGCCCTAAGGGCCGCAAAGAGCCCTAAGGGCTGCGTTCAGCCAGCTTGCTGATGCTTTACAAGCGAAGCAAGCTTGTGCGATTTCCATCTTCTGCAGTGGTTTAGCATCAGAAGCGAAGGAAGGTTTTTGTGGGTGTGTTGTTATTCTTGCAGACTTTAGCCTGGAGGAAAGCATAAGTGCCCAAAGGGCTGGGAAAATTCTTTTTGGCTTGTGAGAAGGGAGTTGGCATCCACCCACCCTCGACTGGAAGAAGAAAAAAACAATCGAACATGAAATGGGTACAGTGTGGGCCGGGGGATTTCAAGGGCGATCCTCCTTCTCTCCGCAGGTGGGTATTGGTATTGTCCCTCTGTTTTGTGCTTGTATCTCACTCCTCTCTCATTTCAGCTTTTGGTTAGTGAAAAATCTCCCGTCTGTAGGCATGAATTCCTCTTTTATGGAGGAACCACATGGAATGAATAGTTGGTGTGATAAAGGATGATGATGATCATAGTAGTAATTTCGTTTTTAGGGAAAGAAAAACAGAAATTGGATTTTTTAATCATGAAGGTGAGATCTGGTAGAAACTTGGAGAAATTAAGGGAAAGACTGTATGGACTGAATATCTTCACACAGATCTTTTATGCACCTGAAAAATCACAGATGGGACTGAGAAAAGGCATTTTGAATGAATTGTCAATTTGCTTCCATGGTGTTGGGTTAGTGGGCACTCGGCAGTTCGGGTAAGCGGGAATCGAGTGGTGGTTTTTGGTGGGCTGCATGAGAAAAAATTCCTACAGGATGTGGTTGTTCTGGACATTGGTAAGATTAACGGTTTTCTTTGATTTCCCGTGACTTCCGATTCATGCAAGATACTAAAGGAGGATTGGTATATGTTGAATTAGGGTTCCAAAAACTAGGGTTGAATGTTGCCCCTACAGATTATAAAATTGATTAGCGTGAGGGTGTATTTTGAAGTCACAGAACAATCAGGCTCTCTGACATAAGGTTTGGCAGACAACAAAGTTTGGTATGAACCGGAATGCACGGGAAGTGGAGATGGCCAGGCTATGGTTGGACCCAGCCCGCGAGCTTTTCATGTGGCTGTTGCCATTGGTTGCCACATGTTTGTGTTTGGTGGTCGCTCTGGTCGCAAACGGTTTTTAATTCTACACCCAAACTATGTGATCTTGCTTCTTTTGTCACAAATTAGGGTGCTGATAATCAGGTTTGAATGATCAAGGTTTTGCAAATTTTTTTCAAGTATTGCTTAACAGATAAATATATCCACACAAGAAAATGCTGTAGTTTTGAGGTCTTGGTGTGGTTGATACAGGCTTGGAGATTTTTGGATGTTGGATACTGGTGAGTGACAGCACTACGTACACATATCCACTCTCATTGTCATGACCACACTACTGGAATGCATGTATCTTGTTACTCATGTCAGAGATTGGTCTAAGGCGCAGGATTATGATTGTAAATGATCAGATGATTCTATTGTGATGATCCTTTGGTTTGGAAAAGATTGCACTTGGACTGAAACATCCACCATGATCTACTTGCTTTTTGGTCTGCATCCAGATACATGGGAGTGGGTAGAGTTAAGCGGATATGGTGATCTTCCACCTCCCCGTGACTTTGCAGCTGGTGCCTCTGTTGGCAATGGCAAACTTGTGATGTGTGTTTTCTCTCTCTCTCTCTCTCCCCCCCTTGCAGTATACTAAAGCTAAAGGCATTGAAGCTACCCATAGTTGTTATTGGAGTGCAGCTAATTCAATGAGGCTCTCTGGGATGTAGCCAACATGTTTGTTCTCTTTGTCCTTGAAGTCCTTGGGCCTGTGTCCATTCTAGATACTATGTTTCATTCTCCTTTTTGTTGTGGTTGGCACATCACCTACCCAGAGCTTCATTAAGACCATTCTTGCCTGCAGATATGGAGGATGGGATGGTACAAAGTGGTTGTCTGATGTTTATGTGCTTGATACAAGTACGTACAATGACCACACATCAACTTGTATGCTTTCCGTTGGCATCTTTGCAGAGTCACTGTATCAAATGAATCTCACATAGAAGAACTTGCTTTTGTTTCACTGAGTTCACATTTACAATTTTCTCCTGTCTGCAGTATCACTTGAATGGAGGCTGCTGCCTTTATCAGGGCCATCACCGGCACCCCGTTGTGGCCATAGTGCTACCATGGTGGAGAAGCGCATGCTCATTTTCGGTGGCAGAGGTCCAATCTTGTGTGTCCCTTTGTCTCTTTGAACAGGCATGCAGAATGTTTTGAGTTCAGTATTCAATTGGGTTGGAAGATTTTTTGTAGCCCAGAGATTTCAAGAGGATTATGAATGTAGTTTGATCCTTTATGTAGTTGGGGCTTGCAGGGGGAGGGGGTCCAATAATGGGAGACTTGTGGGCACTCAAGGGACTTTTTGATGAAGGTAAGATTTGTGGCACTTTCACTTCAGATTTCATTTTTGATCCATAGGTAAGCTTTAGTTTCATTGAACAAGGTTGAAAACACATGATTCTCATCTGTTATCCAACAGAAATAGATTCTCTTCAACATTTATTTTGATAGATTTTGTGCCTTGTGGAAGAAAGAAAAGGAGCCACCCGCTTGGACTCAGCTGAAGCTCCCTGGTTCTGCCCCAGCATCTCGCTGTGGGCACTCTACCACATCTGGTGGATCTCAGGTCTGCAGTTTTCTTAACTATAAGCACATGCCATTTTCTTCTTCTTAGATTTCTTGTTGGAGATAAATCTGTTGGTGATTGCTCTTTGGGTATCAAAGTACTTTCTGGCAACTGCAAGTCAGCAATTTCAGCAAGGTGAATGAAAGGGGTGTTGAGATAGAGGAATGAGAAACTGTCAGTGACTGTGGCTTGAATCTATTGCAGTTGCTGATCTTTGGAGGCCATGGAACTGGTGGTTGGCTGACTCGTTATGACATCTACCATAATGATTCCATGGTCCTTGATCGAGGTAGATTTGCTTTGTCTTTCCATGTTTTATGCTTGTTTGACTTGCAAAATTCATTACACTTTTCATTGAAGATATAAATGTCTTTTATGATGTCCAATACTTGAGGTTTGAGCTGTGTGTGCAGCAACGGTCCAGTGGAAGAAGTTGCCTGTAAGCAATGAACCACCCCCTCCCCGTGCATATCACACCATGACTCGTATTGGGCCTCGCTTTTTGTTGATTGGTGGGTATGATGGCAAGTCTACCTTTGGTGACATGTGGTGGCTTGTTTCTGAAGGTCTTTTCTCCCTTGCCCTGATCTTATCTTTTCAGGCTTTTTTTTTTGTTTGAGCCAATAATGTGAACCAAGGTACATGAATTTTGTTCTTAGGCCAACTTTCCTGGGATTGAAAATCTGAGGAATGTATTCATTTCCAACACATAAACTTGCAAATGATGCCAAGGCAAGCTGGAAATTGCTAAATCACAAGGCTTTTTAGATAGAACTGAAGTCTAGACTTTCGTGGCATGATGTGGATGCAGATGATCCGATTTCAAAGAAAGCAGTGCTATCTCCAGCTAGCAGTTTCAAGGCTACCGGTCCACCATCAACGCTTCTTCCTCAGACATTTCCTGATGTAATTTCCTTTTTGACTTATTTTGTCCCAATGCTGAAACAGCAGAGACCATACAACTTTGTTCACATTTCTTCTTTTCAAGGATAGCTATGGTTGGAAGTGTTGGTCCCAACCATAAACCAAGACTTGGTTTAAAATACCCATATTGAGCAATTGATGACTCAAAAGTTTCTGATTGGCACTTGTAAACTCTATATATGACCCATTTCTAAACATGGCATTTGAAGTTGGGTAGATTTGGTTCAGTCGCATTATATGTTATTTGACTTCATTTCTGTGTCTTGACTAAAAAGAGGAGTCGTCAAGGTCCTGCATCACCACTGCGTGAGCTACGAGAGCGTCTTGGACTGCCGCTTGCAGCAGTGGCTACATCTCCTTACACTGAAGTCATTGACAAGGAGCTTTGGACCTTGGGACAAGGATTGCTACCTGAGAACAGTCAATCTGCTCCTACTGTGGATGCTATTCTGAAGGTGGGTTTAGAATTGATCATGGTTCTGAGTGAAAATTATTCTCAAGCCATTTGGTCAAGTTTTCTTTAGGCTTTTTATGTGATCTGAGTGTCATGACATATATTTGGATGCTTTCAGACAGTGAGAGAGCATTGGAGGCAATCAGATGCACATTCAATTCAGCTGCGGGAGCTCAGCCCTCTGCTTCGTGACTATTGTCGCCTCTTGACTAAATTACACAGGTAAATTTCTGATTTGGCTTTCATGCATAACAATGGAAAATGGACATTCTTTTTTCATTCTTTTTTGTTGAAATGTGATGATGTCACCCAACTTCCATTGCACACTACTGGTGCATTGGACATTTGAATTGTGGTGGTTGTCCCATTCTACAACAGTTTGATGGCATTCCACATTTTCTTTGCAGAAGTGGGATATTGGAGTGTGAAGCTCTGCATGGTGAAGCCACCAAACTGCACACATACCGTTTCTACCATTTGCAAGATGCTAATCAGGTGATTTAAAAAAAAAACTGTATCCTTGATTAAATGCAGACCTTGGGGCACAGCTTTCAAGCTGATCATTGGATGCCCAGTTCATTTTTCGAGCAAAACAGGCCAATTTTTTGAGCAATGACCCATCAACATGGATGCCTTTCTGTCATGAGATTGTTGATCATTGCTTTGAAGGACAATTGTCACCTGCAAATATTTCTTCGTCACAAATCAATCACTTATTTTTTTGCTGTATGTATGTGCCCTTTCGTACTGCAATGGGTCCAACACAATTCTGACCTCTAGATTCTATGCTCCAGGTGCGAATGGATGATATCCCGTCACTCTTGACAGAGTACAAGCAGCTGCTCCATCTTCATGCTAGCTTGGACGAGACCATCTAGATCGTAATCTATCAGAATTGTTGGCTCAAACAAGGTGCTTCCTTTTACATGTTGTGGCATAAAAAAAAATTCACTGTAACTTCCTACCAAATATTGAACATTTAGGATAGGTATTGTTTCAAACATTGCCAGTCTTATTTCTAGGCTTTCAGTTTTTACTTGGTTTCATCCATCAAATTCAGAAGTATATGGCGAGCTCCTTGCTTGCACATGTAAGATGCTCAGCACTAAAGGTTGAAATGAGTGTTGTGTGGGGTTTTGTATAATAGGTAGAATAGAATGGCCAGAGTGAGACAGCACCCACAAATGCACCAACCACCATGCATGGATGGTGCATGGACAGGAAACTTTTTTTCATTGGGTTCTTGTTTTCCAGCTAAAGTCCCCATAGCTGAGGGTTCTAAAATTATGCCATGGGTTCTAAAATTGGGGTTCATCCAACTGGATGGCCTCAAAACAGAAAAATGGGGGTGGTGCATTTGAGGGTGCTGGGTTACACCTCTGGCATTTTTTATCCAGTAGCAAATTAGAGAAACACATCCATTGGACCAGGGTTTAGGGTTAATATTGTTTCGGAAAAAAATGTCCATCCACTGTGGTTATATCTTTTTTTTGCAATTGTGCCAGATGTAGGCAAATACCTTCTGGTCATAACTTACAACTGGTTATAAACTTCAGTTCAATTTTGTTTTCCTTCCATTGACATTGATAGTGGTTTTTAAATTTCCTCCATCTAAACACAAATTTCATAACAAATGCATGTATGAAACCCTAAACCGAATTGGCTTCAATACATAATTCTTTTACTTAAGGTTGGTCAAATTGGTACTGATAAATGTCATTTTGCAGGAGCTACAGATTGCAAGCAACTGAAAGGGCTCAGCTATCCGTATAAAAACTGCAGTTTCACAAGCATTCTGATGGCAGAGTGAGTCTACTGTTTATCTTAACCAGAACTGGTTGTTGAGGGCTGCCTCATGACATGATTGGCTGGCTTCACATGGATTATAAGTGATAACCTGTCTGCACCATGCCACCCAATTGGCTGTTGCTCATAACCTGTGTTGACCCTTGGGGGAGTGCATGCCATTGGCCTGTTTTCTCATAACCTCTGTCTACTACGACTGGTCGAAGGCAAGTGAGTGACCACTCGCCACCCACTGATGACTGATTATGTCTGGTAACTGGTTCGAGCTGCCCAGTTACTGCACATATTCTCACCGCTCCTGTTGATTGATTATGTGTAGTAACCTAAGAGCTCTTGCTGGATACCTAGTCCGTAGATACAAAAAAGATGAAGACTCACTTCTTGTTCATGATAACAACACACCTTCTATGGATGTCATGAAGGAACACAAGGTATGAGGTGTAGCAAATCATAGCAAGCAAGAACTGATGTATAAAGTTTTAGCCTTTGTCAAGCTCATGTTTTAGTGATTGCAGCTATGCTCTATATTGGAGCATGTCCCTGAACCTTCAGCGAATCCCTGAAGGTTTCATCATCATCATCCACAACCCCAAGAGGACAAAACAGTTCATAGCAAATTTGCAGGCAAAATCTTTGAACACTAAAATTGTCACAAATGGGAGAAAATTTTGAGGGAGAGAGAGAGAGAGATAGCCACACTATTCATTATCACAATGTTGAACAATTCAGGTTTGCAATCATAGTTGTTCAAAATAGGGTCTTGCTGGGTCTTAGAAACTTTATACCAGGTTGGGCAGGGTCTTAGCCGGATGTCAGTTCATTTTCATCCTAACAAGTTTATATGTCATATCCTGCATTGGACCTGGTTGATGACCGAGTTGACAGTTAATATCCGCCCAACACTGGTCAGTACATTTTGTATCCCACTTCAAAACAATTACCTGCCATTGGGTGAAGCTCGACCTCAAACATACCAACAGAGTAGGGGTGAAACAATGTCAGTCTAAATATGTTCACAATCCAGGTATGGTGATTAAAAGGGTGGAAGAAACTCTCTGCCAGATGGGTTGGTTATATTATTTCTCCTTTATTTATCCATGGGCAGATCTCGGTAAAGGACTTAGCTGCCCACTATTGATTTCCACCTTTTCCTCAGCTAGAGCCACAAGACATGGAAATACAACCACAACCAGACTTGAGGTATTTCTTTTTCCTCCTTTTATCCCTTTTCCCTCATAATTAAACCCTACAGTTTGTATACTCATTGCAAAGTTTGTGCAGTTCTTTTGAATTGTCAATAAATGAATATTGGCCTTGAAGAGAAATCAAGAAGGAAAAATAAAGTATTGATTTTCAGTCCTTGCTCTTGACATCTATTAGTATTTTTCTCTTAAAAATTATGTATAGGGTAAGGATCCCCATTGAGGCTCTTCCTGGATTTGAGGGCCTGGCTGAGGGTGATGTAGCCCTTGGCCAGGCCCTCAAATCCAAGAAGAGCCTCAACAGGGTTCCTTCCCCAATATAAAGAGTGACTTCAAATTTAGGGATCTTATGAAAGTGTAAGGTTCCTTACCTTACACTTTTGTAAGAGCCCTAAAATGGAAAATGGGAAATCCTGGCAGGAGAGGCACTTTAAAATACAAATACTAAATTTGAAAAGTTCTTTCTGTATCTTTTCCAATGTCCTTGATACAATCACCATTAGATTAGGGTTTTCTAGTACTTGGGCTTGCTGAGCATGTGACGAGGTTGAATGTTCACAACCAATGTCTGTAAGGTGTTTCCTTCTCACATTGGTTGCAAGCACCTTCTCCAAGCAGCTCCAAGTGTATTTGCTATGCCAATACCAATTGCTTTCTATGGCTTTCTAGTCAAAGCCTCTAGGGCACCCTACATGGAGCTTCTCAAAGCTTGATCAAAAGCTTCAAGCTTTACAAAAAGCAAATAACATTTTGGCACCAAGATCAACAAGTGTGTGAGGGGGTGGTTCAATTTTAAGAAGGATGAGAACCCTGTTGCACACACACATACTCACAACCCCAAAAGCAAAGCCTCCAATTTATACATTAACTTAATGCCCGGACAAAAACAATTCATAACTGGACTATTGATATTACCCAGTGTTGGGTGGGCGTTAGACACTACACATTCTAGGTCCTACTACTCCTCTGAAGTCATGGGTCAAATCTAGTGAGAAACAACACAACATACCCAAAATAATTGTCCTTAGCAGGGTAGGTCTTGATCATGGAGGACATGAATTGTGCAGTGCATAGAACCAAATAGGGTGCAGAACTGATGCTATTTCAGAGCCGCTCATTTAGGGGGTATTTAGTGTCCTCCTGATATCCATGGGAGATATAGCTACAATGGGGTGCTGCAACACTTCATCCCATTGAAAACCAGAAGTTAACAATTACTGGTTCCAGTCCAGGTTTCCTGCAACTGGATTGGAATTGGATCTGAATCAGAACCGGATTGTCTTTGGAAGAAGCAGACCTTGAATGGATTCCTGATCCTAATTTATATGTGAAACTGGAATCGAAACAGTTCTACTTTTTTTAATACCCGGAACTGGAAGTTCTTCATAATAGTAAGAACTGCCCAACACTGGTCAATACCAGGATCGGGCAGCTCATTGATTTTGTTAATACCTGTTGCTTCTGGTTTAAAAAAATTCAGAATTAGAGTACCACCAGGTTCCAAGTATTTGGAAATCAGAATCAAAGAACCATTGGTTCCGGTTATTCCAAACCCCTCAAAAAACCACCAGGTTTTATGAAAGAAGCCAGCAGATTTCATGCAGTTATTTGAGTTTTCAATTGGTTAAAACCAGGTTATATATATCTCTCAGAATGTAGGTATCTGATTTTTTTTGAGAACCATGATTATGAACAATTAAGAACCACCCTGATACTTGATGGGGGGTTTGGCCTACCAGCAACATAGGTACTTCCAACCAGTGATTTTTTTGGGTTAAAAATTTGTCACTTGGCAATGGAAAAAAGGGCTGCAAATCCTCCCAAGTCAAAACCCTGCAAAACTTTATTAAAAAACACACCACTGATTCAGAAAATGTACCAAGGTATTAGATAAAAAGGGAGAATTTAAAGGACATCAAGTTAGCAGAAACTAAATGTCAAAAGCTTTCCATCTCAACAATCCATAGGTCGGCTGTGGCAATGGGGATATGTTCTGAAAGGGTGGAAGTCAGGAAATGGCTAGGCTTGCCATTATGGCCTGATTTAAGATGGAAGACACTTGCATCCTTTCTAACATAATAGAATTTTTTTGACAAAAAAAAAGTAATCAAGATAGAAAGAGGAGGGCCTTCCCTTTTGAAACTCCAAATGGCATTGACACGACCCTGAAAGAACACATCAAACTCTTTGTGTAGACATTGAAATATCTCAAGTATTGAAGGAAGGAATTGATTGGTGAGAAATCATGATAACTTATTTCTTTGACTTGAGCTACAAATGATTTCTTTTTGGAGAACTGGTATAAAGTGACCATGTAACAAGTTTTTATTTTAGGGTTTTCAAGGAAGGATTTTTTTTTCCCGTTTGTGGTTGGTAGTGTTTACTCACAACGGCATGGAGACAAGGAAGAGCATTGATGGAAATGTGATGGTGTTTATGGTGTTGAAATTTTTATGTTGTCTTCTTTTATTTGGGATGTGTATGCTGATGTGGATATTATTGGACGTTGGATGATTGTGTGGCAAGGGAGTTGCCAAGTGAAATGTAGTTGGTGGAAATCTTATTGTGGAGTGGCAGAAGGATGAACAACAAAGCAAATAAGTGGGGAAGGTTTGGTTTTTTTAAAACAATACGTAGAGGTTTCCAAGGAAGGGAAGTAAAATTTCTATCTTCAACAGAGGTACAAAGAGATTTGTAGCGCAATGTATTTAAAGAGGTAGAAATTTGGTTTAAAAGTGGTTTTTGATGGTTGATAAAGGGGATGATGAAAATTTTAGAGGTCTCAAGAGTGGTCAGAAATCCTTTTCAATGTGTGCATGTTGGGTTGATCTGTATGTGAGTGTTCTTGGCTTACATTTCATTAGAGAGTACCCTGATTATTGGGAACTTTGAAAAATAGCCATAGTCTATTGAATTTACAAGGTGGATCATGTGAAGGAGGGTTGTGGTTCTTTGTAAGACTTGTGAAGTAGTCACCGAGGAGTTGATATGTGTTGTTTTCCTGCTTTTATGTGTTACCAATTTGAGAGATGGTTTTAGGAACACTAGATTATGCAATTTGTCTGAGCTGGGGGATTTATGTTACCAAATGTAAATAGGAACTTGGGTTCTTGTGGAAATTTGATGTCGTTTTGGGTTCATATGGTTTGAAGAATTTGAGAAGGAGAAGGAAGGCTTGTGGGCTCAAGAAAGAAAGAGATCAAAGTGATCTGAGCCCTTAAAGACCTCAAGCCTCTATTTGTTGAGAAAGGCAGTAATTTAGGTGGTCCCAAGATTTGAACCAGGTGATCACAGGCTCATGCTAGTGGGTGATTTTGAGTGTATATATACCATTCAATATATGTGTGTTTTGTGTTTTGATTTTCATGTGCCTTAATTTTTTTGTCACAACCATATTTTGAGGAAAAAAGATGTTGAATTTGCTAGATTTAAACAATAGCTCCAAGGATGTCACCAAAATAGGTATAGGGGGGGTTTCATAAAATTTCTACTTTGTCATGTAG
>Ga0209611_10012811_pt1 | contig 11685 bp, 4 predicted proteins | sample S1TSphgellanicum_3_FD_187693 | JGI IMG/M metagenome (GOLD analysis project Ga0209611, IMG submission 187693) | Host-associated microbial communities from peat moss isolated from Minnesota, USA - S1T2_Fc - Sphagnum magellanicum MG (SPAdes) (version 2) | ecosystem: Host-associated > Plants > Peat...
GGGGAAACCATGTGATTCCACAATTAATCACAAGCAAACAACATCACATGGGGAAACCATGTGATTCCACAATTAATCACAAGCAAACAACATCACATGGTCCCCCATATGATTCCACAATTAATCACAAGCAAACAACATCACATGGTCCCCCATATGATTCCACAATTAATCACAAGAAAACAACATCACATGGTTCCCCATATGATTTCACAATTAATCACAAGAAACAAAATCACATGGTGCACATGACATAAGTCAATGCATTATGGAATCCTACATCCATCTTACCCCATAAAACAATTACCTAAATAATTGTGCAATCAAATTACACATGAAGTTATTTACACCCATCTTACCCCTAAGTAATTGTGTAATCGAGTTACATATGAAATTACACATGCAGTCTCCTCCCTATATGCTTCTGAACAATAGGCTCCGGTGTAGCTTCAGTGTTTCACTTTCTAATTTATTAGCTATGCCGAGCAATAGGTTCTTAGTTTTTCTTATTTCTTTGCTTGACGTTGTCATCTTCCTTAGCTATTATGGATAGTGTAATTTGGCACTAATAACTTCTCTTTTTTTAATGTAAAATTTCTAGAATTTATTTGTTGATTTTTTTGAAAATTGAAAAAGAGAATTAAAAAAAAATTGATGAAAACCCGGGATATTTATTGCAACATATATTAGGATTTATCACAAATTTTCATTACTTTGGGACTAACAGTAACACAGATGAAATAGTGCTTGGGAGATGAAAGAAAGGCTCAAAAGAGGAGAGTAACTTTACAGCTAACCCTTACATGAAAATGACTTTAGAGTTGGGAAATATGGGTTGGAGGACAATGATTGAAAACTAAAGCATGAGTTATATGAAAGGATTCAACACTGACCTGATGAGCTTTTAAAAAAAAGATTTGTTTCTAGTCTCAAATTGAAATGGTACCATTTTCATTCATTGCTCCAAGGTGAAAAACTTTGATTGATTGTGTCACGGTAAAAAGGCCAGCCTTTAGTAATTTTCTGAATTTTGTGTTCCTTTAGTAATAGCCTTAGTAGTACTGAAGCCGACTAGCAAGGCTATAGCTAAAAATGGAGTACCCCCAGATGAATAAAAACTGACAGACAAGCTGGTTGCAAGGTGCATTTCCTGTCCAAGATCATGCTAATGAGATTGCATTGATGGTGCTTTCTAAAAAGGTGTTAGTAAATCCATAATTCATAAATTTTGCGACAGGCCTCATTGATTCGCCAAGATGAACGAGCGTCTGCAATTGTACCTTCACCATCTTGACTGTTCCCATTGGACTCCCAAAGGATTCCCAAGTTCCCAAACTGTTCCCAGATACGTTCCTCAACATGTTCCCAATAGCAACTCGGTTTTACCCGGTAGAACAACACAATTGTGCTTGTTTCTGCTAAGTAAAACGAACAAAAAAATTTAATTCAGCATTTTTTGATGTCCCATAATAATTTCAAACGCATAAGCTCTGGGGAGGAGAATGAGGATACCTACCAGCAGCACACTTTTAGACATGAAATAAAAATAATGTTTTGATTTATCTAATATAAAAGTAATTTCAAACTAGTCAAACCTTGCAACAAAACAGTGTCACTTCACACAATGTGTGGCACCAATGCCCACATAATGCTCATTTCCAGGTATTTAGGGCAAAGTAGAGGTCTTCATATATTCTCTGTTTTTGAACTGATGGAAGGAGCCACCTATCACTTTTTTATATAACATTTTTTAAAAATCACTGCTGGTAGTGACCATATTTAACTTGGGAAATGTCAAATTTAGATTTAGGGACGCTCATTTAGTCTCTGAACAGATAAATTCAATATAATGTTTAAAAAAAACCTAAAAAAGGGAGGATTTGGCTTCTGTCCTAGCGTGGGTTCCAAGTAATGGATCAAGGGAAACAGAGAACAAGACCAGGAAGTAAGATACCAAGTTGCTAATTGAAAAGAAAGGAAAAACGGCATGAAAAAAGAGCAAAAAAGGGATTAAACAAAAAATTTGTAGCATCAACAAATAAAAAAGCCGAGGAGAGCGAGTAAGTAAAACAAACAAACCAATTAACAAACAAGCAGTGCACTTGGATTAATGGCTGTTACGCCAGCTGGCTGATATAGCCTGTAGGTACATGACCACTGCTGTAGGTACCTAAGAACTTGTGTAACGTTCTGCAAGACTCTCATCTGCCCACATCTCTCTTCTCATAATATGAACTGCCAATTTTCACACATGTGAAACTTTCTCCTCACACCTAGATTTCATTAATGTTCGCTGACATTTCCAGTAGCTACAAGCCAGTATTTCATTTTTCTCAATTTCCTGGTGGAGGCTGGAGCCAAGGTAGCGAGCATCCCTAAGCAGATTCAGACAGATTTCGCCAGGTCGGCGACAGTCTTTGAACGAACTCCTGAAACTGCAGCCAGTAGACATAATTGCCGCCACACACTCCCCAAAAAAAACAATTTCCAGTCGCTTACAGGCGATTTCAAATGAATGGCCCCGTCTTTTTTCCCTTTGAATTGGTAGCCAGGGTTTTTTTTAAAGTAGAAATCTAGCAATAATTCGCCAGAAAAGAAAACGGTGCTACAAGCCTGCTGGTCTTCTGCCCTGGTGGTAGAGTAATAGTTCGCAATTTAGAAACGTGCAACTTGCAATTGTACCTTACAAATCCCAATAAACTTTTTTGGCATTCCGTAGAGGGAAAAGAATGGAAACCTCTAGCAAATTGAAGTTGAATGAACAAAACCCAGTCAAAACTCTTCAAAGGAAGTGTGGGTAGAATATTTCAATGTTTTATTCTAATTTTCCCATTGTGAAATCAGGATATTTTTTCAGTTTTGCCAGGTAGCTGAACATGCCGACCACCCAAATTCGGCTAGAGATAAGAGACAAAAGTAGGGTTTTTCAAACTCCACTATACACTTGTGACATAAAAGAACCAATGCTCTAGTTATGGCGAGTTCCACTTTCTTTTTCCGTCGAAATGTGGTAAATTTTCGCTTTTTTTCTCAAAAACTCCTTTGGACAGTTTGCAGCCCTTCATTTTTCATCAAGTGACGAAAATTCGCCATTAACAAAAAACCTGTGTGAAATAGGGGTATCTTTGTATTTTCCCATTCTTAAACAAACCATTTCATGTTTGCATAGGGGAAATTCAAAAATTTCTTGATGGTACCACAGGGAATCCAAAAAAAGTTATTAATTACAAGCTCTCCCTGTTGACACATCGGTAAGGAAATGGGTTTGAGCTATAAAGCTCAGCAAGTTTTTCTAGTGTTTGCAAGATGTCCAAGCCGGATTTTTCAGATTCAGAAGCTCGCTCGTAACATCGAACCAGCTTGTTAAATTGAGTGCATGTGTACCCTAATCTTCTCTATAGTAGTGGATTCTGAGGCTTCTGAGAGTGACGCATAGTCTTGAGAACGACTTTAGTGGTGGTTGTTCCCGTTTCGGGATTTCTTCAAGTATTAATGTCCTTGTTAGCTCGTCTAATTTAAGTAGGTGTCCTGGGTGTATCATCTGGCTCTGCTTCTTCTATTCTACAGCATTACCAACTTCTTAAAGTCTTTGTTTTCCTTCGTTCAAGAGGCTTTAGCTCTTGGGTACCTTTGCAAGTCCTGGACGTTTCTTTTGCTTGTTGTCACAGAAGCCAACGATATTCCAAGTTGTCGCTGGCTTTTTTATTATTTTATAGAGGGGCGTGGAGTTTCTGTACAGCTGCAGGTGAAATTCTTGTCACTTAAATCGTTGAGGATCATGTCTGGTTTTCAGGCTGCATATTAAGAAGCTTTAGCTCCTCGGTGGCTTTGCAAGTCCTAGACGTTTCTTTTGCTTGTTTCACAGACATCAACGATTTTCCTTCATCAGGTACTTTATTCTCTTCTTTTCACTGAAGAACCTATAATTCTTCTGTCATTCTTCACATGTTTTTACTCTTTCATCATTTGCAGAGTCTAGAAATTCTCTTATTTGGGTGTTGATGCATGCTCAGGAGAAAACGCCGACAACCTGCTAGTTAGTCACACTTCTATTTCAAATTGTTGCGCGCTTTTCTATTGTTTTACTGTTGGGCGTGGAGTTCGTGAACAGCCGCAGGTGAATTCTTTTCATATTAATCGTTGATGATCAAAACTGGTTGCCAGGCTGCATACTACATTCTTTGCGGCCTTTTTTTCAGTTTTTTTTGTTGTGCGGCAGTGGCTTTATTTGATTTGCTGACCTTTTAAAAATCGCAAATAATCCAGAGAGCTTGTCAAGTGATGCCAGCCCCAGTCTGGTTGTGACAAGTGGTACATCGAAAATAAAGCACAGAAGCAGCACCAGTACCAGATTGTAGCATGGAAACCCAAGTGAGCAGAGGAGTTGAAAGAAGAAATCTGCTAGAAAACAGTAAATTAAGGCTTTAACAAAATAACAAATTAGCGGCAAGCTCTTCTTATCGCTGAAGGATGCACAAGATGGACCTGCTGGCTCCAGAAGCTCCCTGATAAATTCAGGCGTTTGTTGGGTTGCGGGCATATGCAACTCCAACCTTCTCGCTTGCAGCAGATTGTGAAGCTTTTGAGCAGAACGTATAGTTCTCAAGACTTTGGTGGTGGCTGTTCTGATTTTGAGATATCTTGAAGCCGTTATGTCCGTGTTACCCCGTATGATGTTATTAGATGTCTTGGGTGCAGCCTCTGGCTCTGCAGGTTTTATTCTTGGAGCATTACTGGAGCTTCTTAACTGCGTTGTTTTTCTGTGCTGAAGAATCTTTAGCGTTTGGGTGCCTTCAAAATCCCTGGACGCTTCTTTCTTTTGATCTTACAAACGTAATCGATTTTCTTTCATCAGGTATTTTAAATTCTCTTCTTTTTGTCAAACTATATGTTTTTCTTTTTTTTTAATGCATTTTCCACTGTTTAATTGATTTGCAGAATCTCCAATTTTTCTCATTTTGGTGGTTAATGCAGAGAACGGCAACATCGTGCTCCTCAGTCAAACTTCTGTTTCGATTTGGTCCTTGTCGTTTAATTGCTTGACAGTGGAACGTGGGGTTTTTAAACCGCCATAGGTTAAATATCTGTCATGAATTGTCGATGTCCATATCAGTTTCCCGCATGTGACTTCCTTTTGTAGCCTCATTCTCAAATGTTTGATGTGCAACAGTTTCTGTATTTTCTGTACTGACCTGTTAAAAAATTCAGAAAGCTTGACATATCACTGAACAGTCTTTTGTTCTTCTGCAGGACGTGGGCAAGCATCTTGCATCTCGACAGCTGTGTTGTGATCTGAAGAAAGATGGCATCAAATAGTCAATATGCGTGGACAGATGCTTATCTTCCTACCATACCGAGCAACTATGACACTACATTCATGGATGCGTATCTGCGCGCTACAGTTAGCAACTATGACAAGCTATTTAGACAGCTTGAGTTGTTTAATCTTGCTCAAAAACAGTTGCTTCAAGCAATATGTGATGATGCCAGTGACGCCGTTTTAAGAGCACATCTCGACTCCACACTCCTGAAGATCACAGATGGTGCAAATGAAGAAGAAGGAGACTTTGCAAATTTCACTTTCCTACCCGTAAAAATATGGGAAGAGCGAAAGAGAGGAAAAGCTACACTGGGGCCTGAATCACCTGAAATGCTGGCTCGAGGTCGGGTATATGAGAAGGCGTTAGGAGTAGCAAGACTCAACACACGGGTGCAGAAGTTCCTGGTGATGGAGCTTGAGAAAGATGAATATTTAACTGACTATTTAAGCTTGAATTTTCCAGAATTTCGTTGCTTAAAGATTGCGTGCTGGGCTGCAACATGTAGCTTTGTGTACGTGGTGATGGCCCTGATAAACTGGAGAGGCCTGATAAAGTCGAGACACAGAGGCGGTCTGAAATTTTTGCACCGGGTGCTGACAATTGCTGTTGAGTTCGGGTATGTCGAGTTGGCTGAACGGCTCATGGAACTAGAAGAAGCCTACAACATCTATGGACCAAACACCTATGATTTTGATGATCTTCATTTGAGAGAAGATGGAGAGCATATTGAAAGAACATTTTTAACAACATCTGGCTGCTTGTATTACTTCGCTTTCAAATGTCGATTAACTCCTCTTAATTTAGCTGCCAAATTGGGGAATGTAGAAATGGTAAACACTCTTTTAGCGTGTAAGAGACGCAGTTGGACTAGATGGTATTCTATACCTCTTCATTGGGCTGCGAAAATGGGGCATGATGAAGTAGTCAACGCAATACTTCTTAACAAGGAAAGAGAATTCGATGTTAATGAAACCCATTCCATGGCTGTGGATGAATCCCTAATTGTGAATAGATCGTCATATGGGAGAAATTACACATTAAATCCGTTTGATGTGTCAAAACAATATGTACGTCTCTATTGTGTTGATAGTACTCCACTGCAGTTAGCTTCATTATATGGCCACACAAGTGTCGTGAAGGTCTTATGTCATAACCCAAAAGCACGCCTAGGAGCTACATTAGAAAACGACGTAGGCTTGACCGCTCTTCAAATTGCAACGGATATGAAGGGGGATGAAATAGCGAAGATCTTGACGGATATACCTGAGGTTGAGAAGCAAGTGAAAAGATTGTACAGGGACAGGCAGCTGCATGTGGATGCAGCAAATGCTATTCTTGTTGGAGCTGCCTTGATTGCAAGTGTGACATTTGCCGGATGGCTCCAACCACCTTTAGGCTATTCTCCGTTCTTTGGAAGTGCAAGCCCTGGTGCAGAATCTCCCACCCCGTCTGGGATGTACCCATCATTTGTTTCCGTTGAAGGCCATCCAATCATGAAAATATTCTGGGTTTTCAACTCGATGTCCTTCTTTTTCGCTATTGCAACCCTCATGGTGGGAGCAACTGCTGCACGGCCCCCAAAGAAACAGACATATATTGGAGAAGTGGTGCAGTCTTTGCGGACGTCACTTCGTTTAGCTTATGCGCTTCTGACTGTTTCAGTTGCATGTGTGATGGGCGCGTTTGCATGTGCTGGCTTTGTAGTGTTACCTCCAATTCGAAGCTATACCAGCATTATGCAAGCCACGGTGGGCATAGGTGTGATGGTAGTATTCCTAACATGGACATCATCTACCTTACTCAAGGTTCTATTCAAGGTTATAAGTAGAATTGAAGACGTAGTGGAGGAGTTTATCTATAAAAACAGTAAGTATGATGACATAATCCATGTGAAGTTATGTCAAAATAATGATCCAATAGGGCGAATCCTTCCCATATTACGTAGCTTAATAGACCTAATCAAGGAGAAATTACAAATAGATTGACTACTTGTCAATTTCTATGGAATGGAAGCGGAACAATGCAAACAGCATACGTTGTTAGTTTTTCCCATAGAGACTTGGAAATGTGTGGGCATATAATAAATGTTTTGGGAAGGAGTATTGTATGTTTAAATTCATCAAGCATTTGTCAACATGTCCATATGCAATATTGTACATTATGCCATGATCTCATTAAATTGGCCCTTTAATGCACCTACTAAATTACAACATGGTTTATCCTATGAAAATAAGTTGGAAAACATTGAAGCAATTGTAGCAAGTCACCAAAATGATTAGATTTTATGGGTAAACAAATGCAATTCAAAGTTACAATATTTTATGTAAACAAATGAATGATGCACAATTGCATTGAAAAGAGCAGCCAATGAATCTGTGTCAATATTAATATTGCACGGTTATTTGTTTTTTTAAAAACTAGCCATTTCAATGCTTTACAAATCGCATAATTGCACTACAACCAAATACTAAATATATTGCTAAAATCAAGTCCAAGCTTGTTCAATCACAAAAACCTTAATATTTGTGGCACAAAAAAATTTGTTCCAACCTTTCATAAAGATGAATGCTTTCAATAAAATTTGGTGTTAACATAATCTCATATGTTTTGTGTTTGTCATTCCTCTATGCATTGGAAACCATAAATACTTTTTAAAATCTAATATGAAGAACAAAGAAAAATAGGAATCCTTTTTATAATAATGTGAAACTAGAAATCTCTTGTTTTCAAATTATGTCAAATTTGCAAAGACCTCTAATGATGCCCCCATTTCATAAGTTGTCATGGTGTGTAAATGATGTAACCATAAAAATCTCTTTTATTGCAAGCAAACACAACAAGAAGAATTAAACAAAAAGGAAAATAGGAATGAATTGAATCCTAGGTCAAAAACCAACCTAAGTCTTTACTTAATTACAAACTTAAGTTTATTTCAATGACCAATAACACATGATAAATTAGATGTCATAGGAAATATTGGAAATTTGGTGGTTATGATTTTTTAATAGGGACGAAGTTTTGATCTTTGAAGAGGAATTGATACTCATTGTTTGATAAATGTGTTGATGATCGCTAACAAAGAACCTTAACACTTTTGGTGGCCCAAGTAAACTTGTTGATGCAAATATTTCAAAAACCATTTGGTTGTACATGGGTACCTTTGGTAATGTAATGAATATTTTGGTAAGAAATATTGTGTATTTAATTTGGTCAAGCTTTTGTCAACCTTACCACAAGTGGGCAATATTCTACAATATGTTTAGCATTTTGAAAATGGCATCTACAATTTTGGCATAACAATAGTTTGAGTATTACACCTTTATATTTGTCATGTGAAGTTTGTTAACTTCATTGAAATGTTCAACTTGTTTTTTTATATTTAATTTTCTACAATTGAATATGAAATCTACAAATAGAAACCCTAAAAACATTTTTTTTTTACATTATTATACACCATTAAATCCTCATACTGCAAAAATTGGCTAATTTGCATTCATAAAGAAAAATGGTAAAAAAATGAATTGTATATTAATGTGATTTTATTGTAAAAAACTTTCACTCCAACAAAACTAGAGGTTATAAAATAATGGGGGCATTATCACCATGATATGGTGATTTCCATTAATGTTAAATGAATCCTCTTATTAACCAAGAGGTAGGCATCACAATATTAAAAGACTAAAAATTCAAACCTCCTTATGTTTCAAGTTATAATAATATTCCTTATTAGGAGGAAGGCTTTTCATTTGGATGCCACTATAGATGAATGTTATGTTTTTGCATCCTCTCATTAAATTGTTTTTTGAGTGAAAATTGATGATGCACTTTGCTCTTGAGTCATAAGGTCCTACTAAGGATTGTTACAAATTGGTGTAACATCAATTTCTACCTTAAAATTAGTAAGAAAATAGAGGGACCATGTTTCAAATTTTAGTGCCAACCTTAACAACGAATTTTCTTGCTTAGTTATAATGCAATATGTTTCAACAATGTTATTACAATATGTAATATCTTGCATTATGCCATGTTATTTCATCACTTTGACCCTTAAATGAACTTGCTCAATTACAACATGGTTTATCTTATGAGAATAAGTTTGAAACATTGAAGCAAGTTAAGCAAGTCACCAAAATGACTAGATTTTATGGGTACACAATTATAGTTTGAAGCTATAATGTCTTTCTATGTAGACACATTAATGATCCACAATTGAATAAAAAATAATAGCAAACGATAATATATTCGCACTTGCAATGAATGGGCATGTCAAAATTAATATTGCATGGTTATTTGTTTTTTTTCAAAACTAGCCATTTCAATTCTTTACAAATTTCAAAATTGCATAATTGCACTACAACCAAGGCTACTAAATCTATTACTAGAACCAAATCCTACCTTGATGAATTGCAAAAGCCTTCATATTTGCAATGGCACAAAAATTGTTTTTACAACCTTTCACAATGATGGATGCCCTCAACAAAATTTGGCTTTCGCACAACCTCATATATTTTGTGTTTGTCATTTGTCTATGCATTGGAAAACCTTGAATACATTTAAAAATCTAATATGAAGAACAAAGAAAACTTTAAATCCTTGTTATAGTAATGTGAAACTAAAGATCTTTTGTTTTGGAATTATGTCAAAATTACAAAGACATCTAATGGTGCCCCCATTTCATAAGTCATTGAGTCTGCAAACGATGTAACCTTAAAAATCTCTTTTCTTGCAAGTGAACACAACAAGAAAGATGAAATAGAAAGGACAGTAGGAATGGATTGAATCTTAGCTCAAAACCAACCTAAGTCTTCATTTAGTTGCAAACTTAAGTTTATTTCAACAACCAATAGCATGTGACAAATTAGAAGTCATGGGATATAATGGAAATTCGGTGGTTATAATTTTTTTTAATGGATGAAATTTGGATCTTTGAAGAAGAATTGATACTCATTGTTTGATAAATATGTTGATGATTGAGAAAGAAAGACCTTAGAAGTTATAATGTCTCAACTTAACTTGTTAATGCAAATATTTCAAAATCCGTTTGGTTGTCTATGGATGCAACCAAAGACTTATGTTTACTAGAATGAAAAGTTAATTTCATAAATGTTGACTTTGATGACTCCATTTTTCTTGTGTTTAAATTATAATTTATGAAAAATTTCAATACCTAAATAATAATAATTATTCCAATGTGATGATGATGATACTTTTGAACTTATTTAACCCTTCTTAAAAAGGTTGATGTCAACAAATGCACATTGCAAAAAAATTGGAATGTTGATGTTGGGAAAATCTAAATTTGTTCTTAAACTTCATGGAATTGAATTTTGTGTGGAGCAATGTATGGGGAGAACTCATAGTTAATTACATGATAACTAAGTCATTTGGCCAAAAAGTTAATTCAAATATTCAATCTCATGAAAATGAATTTTGTGTGGAATAATGTATGGGGGAGAACTAACAATTAGTTACATGTTAGCTAAGTCATTTGCTCAAAAAGTTGATTCAAATCTTAAACCACATTGAAATCAATTTTGTGTGCAAGAATGTACAAAAAATATCAACAATTAATTACATGTTAGCCAAATCATTTGCCTAAAAAACTAATTTAAATTCTAAAAAATGGGAAGTGAATTGTTCACAAAATTGTAACTCCAAATGGCCTCTAAGCTTTAGAGGTGTCAACCTTGAATTTACATTAGAAGTTCAAAAAACAACTAGTGAAAGGGTAATGCTATAAAATCTTAAATAATTAAATATGTAAATTGATACATGTATGAAAATTGGATCTTGAAATGATGATGAAAACAATGAATGAAATCTTGTAAACAATTTTAAACTTGAAGAAAAGACACAAAGCCACCCTCTTTGAATTCAAAGTCAAAAGGTCAAAATTAAAATTAAAAATTAAAAATTACAAGCATCCCCACAAAATATCTAAATATAATCAATAAATTAAACACATATCTTAGTTCTTTATAATCTTGTAAAACCTTATGGAAGATGTTCATGCTTTACAATAGGTGACAATTGAAACATTTACCCCCTTGACTCAATGGTTTTCCAAGTTGACAATTCATAACCAATTGAAAAAAAAATTATCCCTGCCCATTGGTGTGGAAGCAAAAGCATATGCCTAATTCATGTGTACTCATACATTTGTTAAAGGAGGTGAATACATGAACATCCATTAAATCAATGGGTTGATTGCAAACACATTAACCAAGATTAACCATCAATGTCTAAAGGAATCCAAATTTGATTCCAAAAGCATTAAAACTATAAATAATATGTGGGATTGCAAGCCTACTTATTAACCAAGTGCTTGCACCTAGACTCAAATGTGAAATAATGGGAACTCAAT
>Ga0209611_10012814_pt1 | contig 11682 bp, 10 predicted proteins | sample S1TSphgellanicum_3_FD_187693 | JGI IMG/M metagenome (GOLD analysis project Ga0209611, IMG submission 187693) | Host-associated microbial communities from peat moss isolated from Minnesota, USA - S1T2_Fc - Sphagnum magellanicum MG (SPAdes) (version 2) | ecosystem: Host-associated > Plants > Peat...
TGAGGTGGAGAATTTACCTAGCAAGATGTACTAAATTTCAGACCGCACAATGTTTTTGAGATGGTAAGTAATATGGGAAATGACATTTCCACCAAATGTTGGTAGGTTCTTGATTTTAGGTAGGTTTAAGTCCAGGCTTTAGGGCATCTAAATAAACCAAAGGTTGAACATTTAGATAGAATTGGCATTGTAATTGGATTGGGCAATTTTCATAAAAATTGAATTAAAGGTTGAATAGGGGCCATTGTCTTCCCCCCCCCACCCACCACCCCTTTTAAAAATAAAACAAGCTTTGGTTCTCTCAATAGGTAAGTACAACTTTTCAAACAAAAAAAAGAAAACTTAACCTTATTTTTTAATGTGAGTAGTTAATTTTAATTATTTGCACATAATTAATATTAGATAATCTTTATCTTGAACTGTATGGACACATTGAACAAACTAATATTACACAAAAGAAGAAGAAGAAGAAGTAGTAGTAGATATGCCTAGTAATGAAGATGAAACTGGACAGGCTCCTAATTTTGTCAAGGAAAAAAAGATTGGAACTAGTTGTTGTAAAAATCCAAAGAAGCGATCTAAAGATTGGATTGGACGGATGGGTTTTAAAAATAAAATAAAACAAGAGCCATTCAAGCTTGGAGGAGCTCAAGGAAAGCCCGAGAAAACTGGTTCTTTTCACACTACATCTCTCTACATTTGGATCTTTGAGATTCTAACTACAATTGTTTCTTAGGGCTCGGTTCTTCTTAGGGTGCCAGCAGCTCCTCAGTATTCCTGAACACAACAAAGAGAATGGAACTGAATGGAAGTGATGACTATCACATTCGATCCAAGTTTAGGAAGTTTTACCTTATCAGAACTGGTTTCACATCACGTGAATCGGTTTCTTTGGTGAAAGTGTTTAGACTGTTTAGATTGGAATGGATTTTTTTGGGTGTTCAGAGTGTGGACACGGTAGGTTGATGTACAACATCATATCTATTGGCAGGGCCCATCGTGTTTGTGATGCCTTGTTGTGTGTGTGTGTGTGTGTATGTGATTCTCCACCTATCACAAACTCTTACATAATAATCTCATGACTTGAACTGCAATCTAAAGTGCAAAAGATCAGGCACACCTGGCAGATTTGCCAAGCAAGCCATGAGGACCCCGGCCAAGCCAAGCCACAAGAACTCGGGGCAAGCCAAGCCACACATGATGAGACATTGGCCGGGTCCACTTGGCAGAATCTGCTAGGTTCTGCCTGTTCCCTAGGGTAATGTGACATAGCCCAATTGAGTCGATTTTTTTGTAGTGTAGTTGGAGGGCACGCATTACAGCACAGAATTTTTTGTTTGCTAATTGGGGGTGGGCATTTTGATCGGAAAATGTAACACCTTGTTCCTTTGGGCGTTTCATTTTTTTGTTTGTTTGAAACACTTGCTTAAGAGGTCTGGGGTGGCAGATTATGTCATTTTCTTGACCACATTATATGACATAACCTTCTGGTAGTGATAATAGACTGACTAATACCCAAATTTGTCCACCCCGTAGACATTTTAATTCCATGGAATGGTGTCACCCTTGCCCATTATGTTGAGTCGAGTGTTGTGTCACCTGCGTAACTCACCCTAAAAGGCTCGCCTTGCCTGGTGCCTTAACAGAATGTGCAGGGACATACCATATAGCCAAGCACAAGTGAGGGTGATGATTGAGGATCACCTTGACACCTTCCCCACACATGTCTATTGCCGGATTAATTAATTTTGAAAATTTTCATTTCTACAAATAAAATTAATTTTGAAGATTCAATATTTTCCCTTCACTGGGGACTTTTTTTATTTTTATTTTTATTTTTATTTTTCGAAAATCTCAACATTTCTGAAAATAAATAAAATAGCTAGTTGTGGAAGCTGCCAAGGTAATAGGGTAGTAGTAGTAGTAGTAGTAGTGTGGGCCAAGTTACCTCTCAGTAAAGTGGGTACTGGTAGAAACTTGCAGCCGCCTTTTTTTTTTCTTTCCCCCTTTAACTTGCTAAATATAGCCAAAATAATAATAATAATAATTAAAGTGCCAAAAACAATTTCTTTCGGAGATTTTCAGTACCCAGAATTCAACCAAAATTTAAGAAAAATCACCAGATTTCTATACATGGTAATCAAGTAGGTAGCCAAAAATATAAAAAGGATGTTTTTATAAAAAATACTTTCATATTTAGAATGTAGCTAAATTTGGCAAAATAGATACATGATCCTGTGGCTAAAATCCATTTGGATAATTGCCATCACTTTGGCTACGTCACAAATAAATTCGACTCCCAGAAGAAAAAAATAATTATAAATAAATATAAATATAAATATAAATTGCTGGCACAAACACTCCAATCAACAACAACAACACATGAAAATCTACTAATAAATAAATAAATATTTAAAGGACTGTGTAACCGCCCCAAGCTGACGCGCAGCAGCCGCAGCCCAGGACATTTCTGAAGACTACTACCCCATCATCCCAAAGCAGAAGCAGCAGCTGCTGCATTAATTCATTGCAAAAAACTTGCACAATTTTCTTTGGGCTTGGCAAGAGACGATACTGGACTTTTGTGAAAAAAATTGTGTGTTTGTGTTGTTGTTGTTGTTGTTGTTGTTGTGGTGGTGGTGGAAGGTTTATCTGTGACTTCAAGTTTTGTTTGTTTTTCCTTTGCTTCTTGCAGAGCTTTTGTTGATCAGTATCTTCTACCCACATGTGTTGCTGTAACTGCAATGCTCATTTTCTAGAAGCTACTAAGAATTTCTGTGCGAAGGGATCCATGGCAAGGCAACCCTAATTATATGGGCACCCATCAGCAGCAGCTCCTCATCAGAAGGATGAAAGAAGGATTTGAGAGACTCTTTTGAATGAGTGGGGAACGACTGCAGCTCAAGTGGGGAGGGGAAGAAAGGAAGCAGTTTCTTTTGTTTTTGTTTTTTATCTTTTTTGTCTTTTTTGTGCTTTGGAGACGTTCTCATGAGCTTTTGTTAACTACTGTAGCAGCAGCAGCAGCAGCAGCAGCAGCAGTAAGTAGTAGGTAAGCAGCTGCGAGCAAATTCAAGGTTTAGCAGATTTTGGATTTTCTTTCTGGTTTTCTGGGCCAAGAATCAGCGTGTTGGATATCATCAGGTGCAGCTAATTTTTTTTCTTTTTAATATCTTTTTGCTGTGAAATTCATGCCTGCTTGAAAAAGGAAGGGATGGATGCAGGCAGGTTTCATTTAGATTTGGCAAGATCTTGAAGAAGCAATTGAGGAGGGGGCCAAGGTGGAAGCAAAAGCTTGGAGTACTGGAATAATTAGGTCAAGTAAGTAGAAGAATTGCAAGGAAGAGAACTATAGTAGTAGTAGCAGTAGCAGTAGTAGGACCACCTTTGCAAGCAGCAATTTACAACATAAAGGGGTTTAAACATTACTGGTCAGCACTGGATTCATCAGAGAGGCGGGAGCAACCTGCTCTGAAGAATATAAGCTTCACCAGGGGCAGGAGGAAGAAGAAAAGCAGCTTGGCAGGCAGCATGCAGCATGGCAACTCTGTTGCTGAGACGCTGGCCTGGTGGGCAGACCACAACCAAACCCTAAATCAGGGTTTAAGCAGCCCAACGATAGCACAGCCCCCAGTCTCCTCCCAAGTCCAGCAGCAGCTTCGGAACCTTAGAATGATGCATGGAGGAGGTGAAGGTGGAGGAGATCTCGCTGCTGATTACACTTTCAACCATGGGCCAAGGAAAAACATCAGAAAACCTCCGGCCAAAGGATCCAAGAAAGGATGCATGAAGGGCAAAGGAGGACCTGAGAATGCAAAGTGTAGTTACAGAGGGGTTCGACAAAGGACATGGGGCAAATGGGTTGCTGAAATCAGGGAGCCAAACCGCGGATCCAGGCTGTGGCTTGGGACATATGCTACAGCTGAGGAAGCAGCTCTTGCTTATGATGAAGCTGCACGAGTGTTGTATGGCTCTTGTGCTCTCTTGAATTTGCCAGATGGCTTGCCAGGAGCTGCTGCAGTAGCTGCAGGAGGAGGCGGAGGAGGAGGAGCTGCAGGATCATCAGCTGAAGCATCCACATCAAGCATGTGCCCCAGCACTCTTCCTGGTATGTGTCTTGCTTTGCAACTATCTCTCGCCCTTCTACAAATTATTTCTTTACGAATCTCTCTCACTCAATTCATTCAGTTTTTCTTCCAAGGGATTTGTTTTGTGTAGCATGTCTGTGTGCTGCTGAATGTCCTGCAAATTGTCCATTTGCTGGGTTCTTGGGACCTTGGTCTTTAACAAAATTGTTCTTCTGTCAGTCTTCTTCTACTTTTCTCAGGAATTATTCATGTCATAAGATTGGTGGTTGGAATGTTGCCAAGTGAATGAAACTGTCTTTCCCATGGTCGACGATTGGTGAAGTAGGAGTATTTATTTACTACTAGTCTTTGATATCAGTCTTTGTGCTAAGTGTTCTGTAAGTTCCTTACAAAATTCTTTAGGCCCAAAATCAGGAAAAACTTGTTACAAGCTGTAAAATTCTTATCCCTGATATTTATCAACACTTCAGAGCCTCATATGGAACCAGAAACCCAAATGTTTTGTGATGTGTGTAATATGATGGACAGGTGATCAATTCCCTCAAGATGTAAAGAGACTTCAGGAATTAAAGGAAAGTGCTGAGAACTTATCTAGCAACAGTGCAGCTTCAGCAACAACTCGAGACTCCACTGCAAACTTTGATACTGCAAACTCAGAAAGGTTGTCACAAAAGAATAATGTGGTGGTTGAAGAAGCAGATGTGATTCCAAGGCCATCTCCTCCTACATGGACGATGATGTCGTCCAATCTCCATCCACAAAGCCAGGAAGCTGATGTGGAGGAGCAAATTCAGCAGCAGCAGCTTCAACCACAGGGAAGAAACCTGGAGGAATCATTGCAGCAACATGACCTTGCTGAGAGTGACGATTTATTCGATAACTTGGACTTTTTAGATACAAAATTTGATGGTGCTGAGATGTTGCCGCAATTACTTGCTAGGAGTAACAGTAATTCAAGCACAATGACAAATACTAGCACTTACTCAAGCGATCTGTGGGGGAATCTTGCAAGCCATATAAATATCTCAGATGGTACAATGGACTCTGATGCATCGAACGAAAGCATGCCAACAGCACCAGCACCTAGTACAAAGGGTGGAATGGACTTTCAGGATGAATCTAAGGTTCAGTTTGTAGATGTTAAAGATGCTGCTGATTCCACAGGAGATTTAGAGTGTCCAGGTTCACCTGATGTGGAGATGCTGGAAACTTCACCCCTTATGAACAAGAAGCATGCATGGACTTCCCTCTTGCAAAGCCCAGCTTCTGCAAATTCACAACAAGGGGAGTGGACAGAGATGCTCCAACCCTCCTGGCTCCAAAGGTAAAAAGGAAAAAACCTTTTTGGAGAAATTTTCTACTAGTTCACTTATGTGTTAGATGACATCAGTGGAGCTAATTATATAGGAGTCAGATTTTTTTTTTGGGGTTTCTCAAAGGGAATCCAGTTTTTAGAGGCAAAAATTGTTTAACAAGGAAAAAAATTCTTGTGGGTCTCTTGAGAGTGAATAGCAAGAACAAGAGAAGGGCATGTCCCAAACTAGGATATACCCCAAGTTTATGGTCTATCTATGTGGGGAAAAATGTTCTCAGGAAGTAAAGTGGATGACAACTTAGAGAAGAGTTTCAGAAGTAATTTGTCCTTCTAATGGCTAATGGCTTGATCATGTGTAAGGACTGTAGCTTGTCCTTCCGAACCACCAAGTCAGGAGTGTGAATGAAGTTTATATTCTGAACACTAACCATTCAAACATTCAGAAGTGACCCTATACCCTATATTGTGCTGGGTAAGTGTTCTTCCCAAGTACATGTAACTGTTTCCTTGAATATATGTGCAGCTAGTGGTCTGGGTCAATCTTTTAACCCATTTTTTGTTTCAATAGCTATTCAGAGATGCAACAAAACTGTAGTCAAAAGTGACATCCACTTAGTCTCCATATCACAGAATTGGAGGGATCTTGAAGGGATCTTGAGAGATCCAGCTAGGAAGGAGGCAGCAGCTATTTTGCCATGGCCACCCTGACAGAGTACATTGCTTGACTTATGTTACATACTCTTTGAACTCGAAGTCACCTAGCCTAGTGTGCCCATTGCTAAAAACTGAACTCCATTGATGTGAACACCTATCCAGCATGGGTGGAGCAAATCCTCTACCCTCTTGTATATTTGTGCCATGTCTCCACATGCTGTATATAGTACTCTAGATGTGGGAATAATGATAGCAGATACTCTATTTTCGTGTATATAAACATCATTCAATGCATTGGGTTTGAAGCCAATTGGTTCTGCAAATAAGCTCTTTCACAATCAAAATCCCTTGCAATTCAACACTAACAGTGTTCTTATTAGGCTTCCTCATGCTCCTCACTGACCCTTCTTTTTTTAGTGCACAAATCAACCATGGATTATTATTCTCCAAATCTAACAAGATTTATGCAGGGAAATAGCAACAATTATAAATTGTCATTTGCTTGGTTCCTATGGTTCTCCCCTTGCTTCCAAAATTAAAAGATTTTGGTACTGGTTTTAACACTATTGACTTCAGCTCCTAGTCATCGCTCTCTAGCAAAGGGTTAGACTTAAAACCCTAAACTGACTTACAACCGAACTTGCCCCTTTAACTGCTGAAGCGCATCGTAGCTAGTACTGATGTTCAGCACAAAATCATTCAAAAGTTCTAGGCCAAAACAACAGAAACTTTTGTTGATATTTGTCAAAATTGTTGAAAATTGAAAACCATTCAGTTACTACTACAAATGCAACAACACAAGATTTATTTTGCATACTTATACATTAAAATTATGACAAATTAAATTTGAAACTGGCTGACCTTGTTTTCTAATATAAATCAAGAGTTGGCAAAGAAGTGCCAAGCATCAGTCTTAGGTAGTGTAGGCATTGTCAAACCTATTGGATATAGAACTCTTTCATGAATGTGCTTAAAATACCAACGCTTCCATCTTCTCATGAGGTTGATCCAACACTTCTACCAATACATCTTCATGAGGCTTGCCAACAAATCGTACAATTGTTTGCTTTCACTTGATTACTAGAGTCATGACTGTGCTCCAATTGTTCCGTTTTTATGTCTTTTGTAATCTTCATAGTGAGTACTCGTGTGATACTTCTGGGCTTGCACTGTAAGCAAGAAGTTCATGATCTTTCCATGCCTCCAAATTTGTGGTGTGCTCCACCAAGTCTTTACAAAAAACCAACTCAATTCCTTCAATTGATTTCCACTTAAGTAGCTATCAAATATTTTGCTCAATGGAATTTATGTATAAAATCATTCAGTATTATTTTTTCAACCATGAAAATGCAAATTGATTACCTCCTCCTTGTGCCTTTGCACTAGTGCATTAATGTATTTTGAAATATTAAAAATTAGTTAATTATTTTGCAAACATGTGTTCAAAACTGCCTTATACTAGGGTACAGCTTGAATGGGCCTCGGCCAAGCCAAGGAATGAATGAACAAAGAACCAATATTGTAGCCTAGGGTCAATTTCCACATGGACAAAACTTTTTTTTTTTTCAAAAATGAATTCTTTTTTATAAATTTCAAATTATTATTATTTCACGATCTATCTTGATATTCCCATTTGAGGAATGAAATTATTCAGATTGTGGGTTATGATAATTATGATGGTTCTCAACGCCTCAACTTCAAATTCATTTCATTATTTTAGAAATTATTGAATTACCAAACTAACCTCAGGGTAAAGTATCTAAAACCTATACCAAACAAATGAACCTCTAGAGTTTTTTCTGTGGTGAGGTTTTGCACTCTGGACACAAAAAATATTAGAAAAAGAAAATAAAATACTGTAAATTCAAAAAAAAAAAAACTGAAATTTCTTTTGCCAAATTTACAAAAGCACAAAAAAGGGAGGGAAAATTTTCTGAATTTTTATTTTTAAAAAACCTCTGGTTTCAATCAACAAAAGTGAGGAAAAAATATTTAAAAATATGTCAGATTGTTAGATTTGATTCTAGCGAGTAGCCTGAAAGATAAAAGGATGATAAAAAAATTATGTTTAATAATATAATTTAATAATATAATTTATTAAATATTCCTAGCGTTATATGATCCCCACTTTTTTTCCATCTCCTTATAGAGGATCACCACTTAGGCTACATTAAAAAATTCCAAAAAAGAAATAAAAAAAAGAAAAACACTGCCACACACACTCTACCTCTCTAAGCCTATAATTAAAGAGGGTACCAACAAGACTGCCTTTTGTACCGTTTGTGTACAGCCCTCTGTCCCCATCCGGTCGGGCTTTTTATCCCCTGTTTGCACTTTGGATCAGTTTTGTGACATCACCAATAGAGTGCATGTTTTCTACTACCCTATTTTTGCACTTACACTTTGCAAATGCCTACTTTTTATATAGTTATTTGCAAATTGTAAGTTGCCCAGTGGTTTTTTTTTGTTAATATATGTTTTAAAATTTTATGATGTTGCTCAAGTGGCTATCATCCATAAAAGGAATTAGCCAGATTTGAGGATAAGAAAATATGAAAGTAAAAAATAATCTAGTATCCTTCTATATTTTTGGCTACCTCCTAGAACTTAGGATAAAATTTGGAGAGTCTTTTTTTTTTTGAATTAGGTTTTTTGGGGAAATTTGGTGGCTTAAAAATTCAAAAAAACACTAAGATTTCATCCATTTGGAAAAATCGCCATTTGGTGAAATTTCGCCCAAGAAAAAAAACAATGAGGTGACCTGATATTGATGGCTGAAGTGAACCAGCACCCACCCATGGCTTGGGGCTAATTAACAACCACATTGGAAGTCATATCCCATGATAGCAGATGAAGGTCCTCATCCAATCCGATCCCCCAAGAGCCTTTTTTTTAATTGTGTTCCCAATGGCCATGCTTGCCAATCTAGTACCCCGTTGCATTCCCAATGACCATTTCTTACCTGGGGAACATCCATTGGGAACATAGTGGGCCAAAATGGCTCCAATTAACAATACATATCCTTTTCTTTAACATATTGCCAATGGTTGGACTATGGGGGTAGTAGAAAAAGATGAAGAACCTTGCCCCATAATCAAGAGGTCCTGGAACCAAACCCAGATTGCCAGTGTTGCTACAAGATTGTAGCATATTTGGCCATGGCTTGAGACCTTCGAAATGGGTATTGCAATAGTTGGATGGTGGTTGCAACCACACCATCAACATAGGTTTTGCAAAAGTCTTCATAAAAAAAATTCTAAGGCATGAGAACACAGTAATCAATCTCATCATCAACCACACCATCAACATAGGTTTTTGCAAAATTCTTCATCAAAAAAATTTCTAAGGCATGGGAACAAAGTAATCAATCTCATCCACCTTCTTGTGAGACAAGTAACTTCCCAATGTGGTTTGAAATTTGCCTCAGGCCGCCTCCTCCCCCCAGCCACCCAATGCACACCATGAAGGATGTGCAAGTGGGACCTCAACTGACTCATTTCCCCACTCAAAAAGAGTCACAATGTCCAGGGTGGTTCTTTTCTTCTTGGCCAATTCATTTCCAAAAATGGCCCAAAATGAGAATTTTTTTGGAGGTTTCCAAACACCAAATATGGAAATTTCTTATAGAAAAATCCCCATCTTACACGAAGTTCCAAAAGGTAGCCCACAATATAGAAGGATGTTTTTTTTTAAAAAAAATTCCTTTCATAAGAAATTTTGTTTTTGTCTTTATGGATCATTTTGCCTCCCAATGAGTCATGCTTGGCCAGAATGACCACCTTTCTTGAATAGGTAATATAACGTCATTTGCTTGAAAGCTTAAACACATTGCAAAATTGGAAAAAAACCAAAACAAAACAAAACACTACATGATTCTCACCCCTTTCCTAGGGTGTTGAAAATGATGCCTGTTGGTATGTTGCAGGTGGGACATTGTGCACCTTGTTTTTCTGGGGCCATTTGTGCATGGAGTGGAGTGGATGGGAGGGGAGGGGCTAGCCTTCTTTCAACAAAACCATTACCTGCTAGGTTGTGGTGGTCCAGATACTTCCTAAATATTACTAATGTAGCAGTGTTTTTTTTAAAAGCGAATTTTCTTTTTTTTTCCCCCCACAAACAAATCTGGGAAATTTTGGAAAAAATGTGTTTTTGTAGTGTAATTTGCACCAAATTTTCTTTTTTAGGGGAGCAAAATTCGCCAAATTTTGACATCACAAATATGGGGGGAAAAAAAAACGATGTAATGTAATACCTTTGCCATTCCAAAAATAATTAAATAATTTTCATTAAATGCTGATTTTCTTCAAAATTAGCCACCCACAATGCCTGAAGTTCTAGAAATTATGGTGCTATAGTGTACATGGCCATGGTCATCTTCCTTATTCCAGGTCTACATGTCCAGGTCTATAAAAGTGCCAAAGTTTCAGGAAATTCTTATTGTTACTGCTGGAATGAAAAAAAGAGAGATATTTAGATTATATTAATATTTTATTTATTTATTTATAAATTTTAAAACAAAATTCGACAACAAGATGCTGGAATGGTAAAGGTACTACAGTATGCTTGATAGGGTGGTAGGCCTACGAGAGCCCAATAAGCCCGGAGCCCTTCACCAAACGTAGCATAATATGTTTGCTTTGCTTATGTAAACAATTTTGGACCATTATGCTAAAATTCTGGACAATGAAAAGAACAAATGATTGACAACAACATCAAAGCTCGTTGGATGAGACAGTTTTCCAATTCAAAAACTCACATTCTCCACCCTTGTAGTACCTAACTAAAGCCATGCTCAGCTTTTTTGGGCGGCAGAAGTGGACGGAGGAGGGCATGTTGCCCTGAGCAACTTGTGCTCAAGCTCTCTGGGGGGGGAATGTAATGCTCAAAAAGATGACACACCTGTTAAAGCCAAGCATTCCGTTTTCTGAAATCTTTCCCCCTTCCCCTCTCTTGTTCTGTTCACATAAAAATAAACATATTTATGAATTTAATTATAATAAATTATGTCAATTAATAGTGAAACTTAATATTATATAATGACCCCATAGTGAAATAATTTTTATTAACCCCCTGTTCTCATCCTCTTTCCACCCCCATTTTTTTTCTTTTTTTCCCCTTGTGATACCCCTGAAGAGTATCATTAAAAAAACAAGGGAAAATAATCAGTGCAGGGCTTTCCAGGGCTTTGCATACCAACGAAACCCTCAGCCATATGCTTTACCAAAATTAGGCTCACACTTGGTATCACCTGGCACGGGCCCTTAATGCAGTAACGCTCTGGAGGTGCCTAGGGATATTTAAAAAGCAATTTAGATGAATTTCAGGGTTTTTACCATGGTACCAGTGTGAGTTCTGATCCACCCAAGGCCCATTGAGCAAGAAGTTATTTTTTATTCTCCAATTAACCAAAGTTTGGTTATTAAACATGGGTAGGGAGCACATCTTGTGTTAAGAAAAAAATTAAATCCAGTTTTGGTAATCTTTGTTGGGGTTAGTGATATACAAGGACTTAAAGAAGCTTTCGGGTTGAATTGTGAAGCCTTGACGAATCGAGCTGTATTGTGTTGAATTGTGAAGTCTTGAACAGAGGAAAGAGATGGACAAGGAGGTAGTTTGCAACTTTGGGGG
>Ga0209611_10012817_pt1 | contig 11681 bp, 6 predicted proteins | sample S1TSphgellanicum_3_FD_187693 | JGI IMG/M metagenome (GOLD analysis project Ga0209611, IMG submission 187693) | Host-associated microbial communities from peat moss isolated from Minnesota, USA - S1T2_Fc - Sphagnum magellanicum MG (SPAdes) (version 2) | ecosystem: Host-associated > Plants > Peat...
GTAAGTAAGTGGGAATATACATACATTAGCATGTGAGTGAAAATTATTATTGGGTATGTTTTATTGCCCACCGTATGCATCCAATTCAACCAGTTATATTTTCTTTTGAATAATGAGGTACTACACGTCTAGATTTATGGTATGCAAAAAATTGAGCATTGTTGTGTTTATCAATTGGCAATTTAATACAACATTAGAATTGGTTTTTTTTAACCTCAATAGTATTGTGATTTTGAATCCTTATAGTTGCACCAGGGATTTTTGATAACATTTTGATGAAAGTGAAATAACATGGATACAAAATGTTACAAAATCCAGGACAATAATTTGTGTCCCTATACCTTTGCATGAATTTTTATTTATTTATAAGACAATTGGGAGATAGTTGGAGACTTCTACATGTGTGGAATATAATATTGTTGATATAGTTTCCTATAAAAAGAATTTGGAACAATTGTTGCGGAATGTTTTCAACAACTAGATGAATGATTTGTAGTTGGAAACTAGTAGGTAGCACACATAATTGGTCATAGAAAGCCCATCATCAATAAGCACTACTAAAACCTTCACCATATATATGCACATGTGTATACCTACATATCAAGCAACATCAATTGAGCAATCATTGGATTGGTCAAATTGAATGAACTTGATATCGACTAATTTTAATGGATTTTCTAGTATCTTTCAAGCCTTGTAATTCATGATGTTTACATATGTGATACTTAAAGGTTTAAAATAGGTTGTTTTAATGGGCTTTTGTGCATTATTTAAAGGTTTAAAAGAAGCTTGTTAAGTTTGAATTAGCTTTCTACATTTCCTACAAAGGTTTAAATTATGGAATGTATAAGATCTTTATACTAAATTATATTCAACTTGAAATTTGCACTGAACAATTTTGATCATCTAGCTTCATAAATATCTAAAAGTTTAAGGATCTTTAATGAGATGTGTAGATTTACCAAGGTCAACTATATTAGGGTGAATGCATGGTTGAATGCTTCACTTTTAGTGTCACAATGATCATTTTTGCAAAGTGCATTGTGTTTATGATGAATAACATAGTTTTGAATTTGTCAAAATTGGTAGTATATTAACGTGATGATTATGAAAACACGTGTAAAACTATTTTTTGAAAAGAATGCATTCATTATTAATAACATACTTTTGAAGTTCAAAAATATGGATTGGACAATTGATTAATTGTTAATGAATTGAAGAATTCATATTAATTTCCACTATAAGTTTTTAATAATGATTAAGTATGCATTGAAAAATGAAATAATAAAATCAAGTGTGATTTCTTAAAAGCCTTACTCAAATGGTAATTATTGATTTTTGAAGGATCAAAGTTGGACCTTCTTTTCAATGATCCTTTTGAAATGGATTTTATTGTTATTTTTTTATAAAAAAATGCCTAAGGAACATGTTTTCAAAATCTCTATTGTGGCCTTCATTCATATGGACTTTACAAGATTTTTTTAAGGATTTCCAAGTGGCATCTACCATAACAAATGACATTAACAACTTTTGATACATGTTTTGACTCAAGAGGTTTCATAGGAGGGTGAACATTTGGTAGTCAAATATTATAATATTGAAAATTAAAAAATTAACAACCATGTCCATTGGAACACTTTTTAAAAACCTAGTTTGGACTTGTATGGAGTGTCTATTTACCAAAAATGGGCTGTTTAACCATGCATTCACCCTAAATGGGTCATAAATTTTAGTCATTTCAAGTTTTTTTTCTTCAAAATATGGACATATATTGATTTTACTTAGGGGTGCATGCACAAATGGGTGGATCAATTTGGGTGTCACACAAGCCAATTATGGGTGAAAACACGTTACACTATCCATAAAATGTTGTCACAAGGCAATTTTGCAAGATTTTGGAATATGTAATTGGCCATGTGATTAAATGTAATTGATTAAAATGAAAAATGACTTAACATTATAATGTTATATATTATAATCATATTATATGAATTTCATCGATAGTTTTTGAATAACCATAACATAATGGACTTTCAAAGGAGTACCCAAAAACTTGTAACAATCCATAATCAATGAGTATGGACTCCATGCACCTTCAAATAATGTTTTTTAATGGGTAAATGACTCAATGGTAATATGATGTGATAACATTGATACCAAGGAGGATTTTTTGGAAGGATTTTGATGATCAAAATTTTTTATGTACCTTTAATTATGGTTTTTTCTTATAATTAAGTCCTTTATTTAATGAAAATAATAGCTTAGAAGTTCATCTTTCAAATTTTAAATTCTCCATAAGGTAAAATAGGGTTGATTTTTTTAAAAAACAAAATTGTAAAATGACTTGTGTGATTCAAGGTATCATGCTTTCACACTACTTTCGCAATGTTAATTTAGGCAATTATGGACTTCCACATGTGCTTAAAAGTGTTACACCTTAATGTGTTTTCACCCTTCTACCTTGTGATTACCATTGCAATGCCCATGTCATTTTATAGGCCTTAAAATTTATTAAAATGGATTTGGTTTAAATATCTTAACTTGACTATCCACATGATACATAAAATCATTTTACAAATTTTAAAAAATTTGTAAAAGCCATGGACTTCAATTCAAAACTCATGGATTGCACTTTTGACTACCATTTTTATGTGGACTATGTTACAGTCCATTGACTAATGGGGTGTGTGTTAGGGACTTGGAATTAGTAAAATATCATATTAAAGAAGAATAGGAACAAAATAAATAATCAGTTGAATTTTAAAACTATATTTATGGACTTTTGAATGGGCTAATCAGGAGCATTTTTTCATAAGTCTATATCATATTGGAGGAAGAAATATTTTATGATTTTTTTGCTTATATGCTTAAAGAAATAGAAACTCTAAATGTGCCATTAATGACATGGAAAAAATATGGAGGAAATCAATGTGAACTAATGTAAACTAATTGTAATTTTTAAATCTTGACCATGATTTTGAGTAAATGGGGACTTTGGTTTTATGGTAAATTGGTCCACCCACTTGTGCACAATCCCTTTAATGTTCAAGAATGATTTTGAAAATGTATTTTGTAAGTCATTGATTATTTCATAAATACAAATTCTTTTACATGTGATTATAAGGAGAAAAATTACATCCACCAATAACTTAGTGAAAAACTTTTAAAACTTGAGGAATATGGACTAGAACTTAAGAATTGCAATAAATTGACCTTGAGCTAATATGGATCAAAAAATTGAATAACACCCCAAATGCAACTACAAGGTTACAAAAGTCATGTAATTAATGTGGAGAAAATACATCCATTCCAATAATGTAAATGATTTTTTTTAATAAACACAACAATGGTTTTTTTTTGCATAACATACATATCTAAATATGTAGTACTTCATTGCTTAGTAGAAAATATAATTGGTTGAACCAAATCCATATAAAACATAACCATTCATCTACACAAAAAAAATAGAAGCAATATATAAAAGGAATTCACTTAATGTACCTTAGCAAATTGTGCATTATCATATGTTATAGTTCAAAAAAAATGTTCATTACATATCACTAACATAAACAAACCCACTTTTGTTTATTTCATGTTTGCATTATCTATTCATTATCATGTGCTAACTACATGGTTTTTTGTGAGACCCTGATATTGCTTGGGTTGCTTGAACTTGAGAGCCCATGGTTGCTCGTACATGCCTTTACACTTAGCATTAATTGATTCATTTTGCATATCTTCATCTATCTTAACATGTGAAATTTCTTGTTGACCATCACAATGATGTGTAATGCCATGAAAATCACATTTACACTTATTTGTTTCATTGGGCATGCCTCCATTTACTTGAATCAATGCAACTTCTTATTGAATTTCATAATGACTTGCAAAACCATGAAGCATTTGCATATAATTAATTAATTAAATTTAGAAATTGAGTTGTCAATTGTTGATTGTATTCTTAGTGAAAATAAGAAGCACGGAATTTCTTAAATTTTGGGCTACCATTGAAGTTGAAGCACTCCCATAAGAATAAGAATATTGTGATGAATGGAAACAATACTAGAAATCAAATATAACCAATTTGCAAAGACAATGCCCCTCATGTAATAGATAGTAAACAATGTGAGTTCACATACCTAAAGATTGTACCTAGGTTTTGTAGTAGATGCAATAAGGACCTTTCTTTGTGTGGGCAAGATCATCCAATGTGGGATAGTTGCATTTCTATAACAAATATCATACACATTCTATAATGCCAACACCTTCCCCTTCCAAGGTATTTGTGCATTCATCATGGATAATACCAATTTGACCCATGTTTATTATATCATCTTCAACATCCTTTGTCTACATACATGATTCTATTTCTTGCCCAATAAAAAAAATCCTTGGCAATATCACATGTATGCAAGTTAGGGGGAAATTGAACTATAGCTAAAATTGTAACCATGACCAATGTATGTTCATATATTGTACCATAGGAAATTGGCATGTGCATTATATCAACTAAAGTGTCAAAATTCAAAGGGGTGAATTCTCTTGTAGTTTCCTTGAGTTAGCAATATGACACATTTAAATTGGTCATGTTGTTATCAACACTCCAAAGTTAGGATTATCCATGAGTAGAGAAACATTAACATGTACATCAACAATGTGTTCAAAATTGGGCTATAGATCTAGGATGCTTCAATGACATGTTCATGATTAGGTTGTTGGTGGGTCTAAGGCACTTCATTCCCATGTTTTTTTATGAAGGTGTCACTTGAATATAACATGTGCATGACATTAGTCCATGTGTTTGCTATTTGTTGCCATATTAATGGGTGAAAGGATGGTAAAGTATACACAAAAAATAGTGTAAGCAACAAAATATTGGGGTCCCTAAATAAAAATGACTAACAAATAAATGATTTTATGGGGATAATATATATATATATATATTGGTACAATATGTTAAACTCTTGTTTACATGGACTTCAAAAGTTAAATTATTATAATTTAATGTTTTTAAAACCACTTGCAAGTACTTGAATTTGATCTAAAATTTGTAGTAGTTTGAAAAATAAATTTCAAGTACTTAAAAGTACGTGAAATATTTTTGCAAATATTTGGCTTTTTTTCAAGCACCTTAATATTAATATGGTGAACCTTTATATAAATCGAGTTTTTTTTCATAACTAAAATCATCCCCAACCCTTAAAAAATGACATAATTGTTGGGGATACTTTTAGGGTACTTCTTCAAATCCAAATGATATGATAAAAATTGTTTTGAAAAACTGGAGGGAGGTTCTCGATGTCCATGAAAAGAACTAAATTTTTCATTTGTTTTGAAATGCTAGAAGAAGGTTAAAAGTTATAAAAATTGTTTTTTTGTGTTTTCAAATAGAAAACAAAATAATAAGTATGTACATAATATCTTGCTAGCACCCTAATCCTTTTGAAAATGTGGTGTTGTGTACTAATGGACCCAAGACATGTGTTTACCTTTTGACATTTTATGTCTTGTACAACCATGCAAAATATTTTGTTAGGGCGGGAGAAAGATAAGGTGGACAATTTTTTGCATCACATTGTAAGTTTTTCGAGAGTGTCATGCATTAACATGTCATTGATTTGCCATCAAATCATTAATATGCCAAATTTGCCATTGAATTAAGATCTTCAACTTGAATAAGAAGAAATTAACATAAAAATTATAAAATATATTCTCCAAATACAAAATATTGAACTTTTGAAGTTGAAAAATATGGACTGGTTTTTTTTATTGTGGCTTGATACAAATACAATATTTTTTATGAATTTTTTTTATAGGGACTCAATATATGATATATTAAAGTAAAAATAACATACATGGGAAAAAAATTAGAAAACATTTTAACCCAAAAAAAGACTTTATTTTCAAAAGTCCATATCATATTCACTGTTTGATGGATTTTAATATTTTTTTATTAACATGCATGTTAAAGATTTATCTAGTAGGGATTTTATTCACATAATATTTAATGTCGCATTAACCACATTTGATCCCCCACTTAAACAATGATATCACAATAGACTACAATTTTTAACACTTTTGAATGAACTTTTTATGGATTATTTATTTGCTGAAATTAGTCCACCTTAATTACCTTGCAACCACCTATAACATAAGTTAATAAAAATTCTAACCAACTATCCAAAAGTGACATGAGGTTTTAAGCAATAAACTAGGTCCCTAATATAACTATGACTAATAACCAAATATGTAACCCTTTTGTAAATAATTTTTGATAGATGAGTACAAGTCTATTGATATCGATAATAGGGTAGCATTTGGTAACTAGTATTCCACTCCAATAATTGGTTCACCATTATCAATTTAGGATAATTGGTCAAGAACAAAATAGACTCATTTGGGGTTATACATTACTTTGAAGTTCTTGCAAGAGTAATAACCATCTACTTGTTCTTCTAGTGAATATTTTTTTATTCACTAGATAGAATAGAGTTTGATGAACTAAAAAAAACATCACTACAAAATGTGGGTGCAATTCACTACTTGTCCCCATTTAGTGGACCGATGAATTCACTCAAAATCTAGTTAAATCATTTGGCGTACATGGATACATTTTGTTGTAGTGAATGTAAATGTGTTATTAAGAAGATAATGTTGAATTTTTTTGATAACATGAATCATGGCAAGTCTTTCTTTTTTAGTAGTAAAATAATTTTCTTAGCACTTGTCATTAGTCAACTAACATACTATATTGGAGGATCAATGGTGTTGTCTAAATTTTGAACTAATATAGCTCCCACAACATAATTGGATGCATCTATAAACACATGGAATTCTTTAATCAAGTTTAATGCAACCAACATTGGTAGATTGTTCATAGAAGTATTCATCCATTCAAAGGTTGCAATTTAAAAAAAAATCTCCAACCATCCTAATTTGATTATAACCATTGTACCCATCATAAATGAATGCATCCCATGACTTGCAATATTGTCAAGCACTAGATCCACAAAAGTTAATTAGAATGGATCTTTTATCATTTATGCATTAATTTTTTTCTAATTAAGTGGGTGCAAGAGTGAATGGACCAACACTTGGATTTTTTGAAATTTTATATAGAATGCTTGTCATTCTAATGACCATATTTGATAGGTAAATTTAATTTTTGTCTATAGGGACTTAGTTTAAGGATATCAACTTTAATATGTATATATTCCATTTATTAAATTTCCATAATCAATAAAAACACAAGAGATATGGACTTTCAAAGTCGAACATTATGGATTGTAATTTTGACAACATTTTTTAATATGGACTTTGAAATAGTCCAATCATTTATGATGTGTTGGTTAGGGGCTTGATTTTGGTTTGATAACATAGTCAAAAAATTAATTTTGAAAAGTTTTGCATGATGGCATTTGCAAGATTTTACCTATGGATTTTTAATTAAACTATAAAATAATATATAAAGCTTTTTCAAAAGTCCATAAAGTATTAAAAAAAAAGGTTTTAGGAATATTCTTGTGCACATGTGTTAAGAAAAAGGACCTCTAAATGTGCTTTAGATTAAATGGAAAAAAGCCCAAGGAACCAATGGAAAACCTTTGTAATTCATTGTAACCCACAAAAAAACCTATGTTTTGAACTTTAAAAATTGGTAATTTCTTATAGGCCATTGGTCCATTCATTTTTGCACCCATCTAGTCAACACAAATGCGTAACTTGGAATTCTTATTTTGCACAATCATTAAAGGAGATAACCATTTAGTAAAGGCATATTATGGTTTGTCCAAATCTTTTTGAACTTTTTGAACATAATTTTAAATTTTGCAATGTTGCCTTTGTTTGATTGGTCATGCACCAACCATGAGTTCAATTTTATGTTCACAATTTTTTTTGGTAACCCTTTCAATTCCTTGTAACTCCAAGCAAATACATCTTTAAATTTTGTTAACAAACCTTTGATTTCCTCCATATAAACAATCGATAGTGATGCATTTAACTCAATATTATTTTTAGGTCTTCTTCACTCCCTAAATTAACCTTTGGTTAGTTGTTAAAATCCACCCTATTATTTGTTTATTTTTAATGGTCACATCAATAGATTCATCTAAATTGAAAATTTTCTTAATTCATGATGATAATACCATATTGGATAGTTAGGTGATTCATTTGGTTCCATAACTCAACATTAGATTTCTATTAAAAATTCACTCATTCGAACTTATTTCACCAATTGGCCAAAGTTCTTAAACGATTTTGTAAAAGCATTCCTCATCATTATTGGTGAGACTATTTTTTCATTCATGATTATCATCTAGATTACATGGTTTCTTAGGTGGGTGAATAGAAATTATCTTCAAAATGTTCAATGTGACAATTTTAATTTTTGTAATAATCATCAAGGCATTATGCCCCAATCATGATAAGCTTTGACTTGTTTTTGCCAAGATTTTTCCAATAGTATGGAATAAGCTTCTTGTGCATCTTCCATTTAAACTAGTATTGTCACAATTATTTTATAAATACATCCTCCTAGCTCACTCTTTAAATTACATATTAACCCAATTAGTTGCACCTTCCTTTGGTCTGCAACCATCCATGCCACGAAAGTAATTGATTGAAGCTTCTTCAACCCTAGCATCCTTTTCAACACATTTGAAATGTTATTCACATTAGAATTAATAATACATATTGGAGTTTATGTTTTCTCACATGCACTTGAACAACTAATATAATTTCATCAAAATTTTCACTTCTATTAGTACATATTCTATAAGCATCGACGATAGGAACACTTTATTTGTCTTGATAAACCTTGAATATAAATCTTCTTAACTAAGGATTTTTTAAAATAATTGTCCTAGTTTGATTTCTAATTTCACATCCATAATTTGATTCCCCATTTTTTCTAAGTTGATATTAGTTTTTGTATTCCTTATTGACCTTTTAATCACTTTGATAGTTTTTCTTTTACATTTGGTTAGATCATTGGATGAGTGGCTCACTTTTGGTGTCATAACGACCATTTCTATAAGGTGCATTGTGTTTAAGTGCTTATAATGAATAACATCATTTTGAATAGTACATTAGCATGATGATTTTGAACATATTTGTAAAACCATATTTGAAAATAATGCATTCAATATCAATAATGGACTTTTTAAATTAAAAAATATGGACCAAATTGTTAATAAATTGAAATTTTCATATTAAATTTCACTCTGAATTGTTTATAGTGACTAAATATGCCTTACAAAATGAAATAATCAAATTAAGTGTGAAATATTTTTCTCTAAAACCTTAACCAAATAGTAGTTATGAACTTTTGAAAAGTCAAATTTGGACTTTGTTTTGAAAAGCCCATTTGAAATGGAAATTTTTTTGTTTTTCAAAAACATTTTTCTTAATGAACATGTTTTCAAAATCATTATTATGACCTTCATTCATATGGATTTTATGGGTTTTTTTTAAAGGATGTCTAAGTGGCATCCACCATGATAGTATGACATCAACAACTTTTGATATAGGTTTTGACATAGGTTTTGAAGGTTTCTGGTGGGTGAACATTTGATATTCAAAGATTACAATATTGAAATCTTAAAAATTAATAACCATGTCCATTTGACCACTTTTTAAAAACTTGGTATGGACTTGTATGATTTTTTTTAAAAATCACAAATTTTTTATACATGGTTCAAATAGGGTAGCAAAAAATATATAAGGATATTAAAATGTGTTCTTTTCTTATTTTGCTAATAATCAAATTTGGCTAAATCAACTTATGGATGATCACCACCTTGACTACATCACAAATTGGAAAAAAAAACGCTAATATGTAATGATTGATATAGAAAGAGGATTCACTAGTTATAACTTAAATGTTGTTCCTTTAAGTTTATTTGGAACAAAGATTTTCTAACATGATAATTGACAAAGTATTTAAGTTTGTGGAAACATTGTGCAAAGAATGTGAATTTAAGTCTTTATGAGATGCTCAGCTTCTTGTTCCATTTTAGATGAGTTTTTGGCTGTGTGGCTTACAATGATTAACCTTTGGTGTAGAAGGTGTTGGTCATTCCAACGAGTAGAATCTTTTGTGAAAGTAGCTTTTCAAAGGAACATAAAGTGGAAGAAATTGATATGCAACACAAATTGAAGCTAAGAACTTTGGATGCATCTATAGAATAAAAATAATGGTGAAACCTTCACACCTACCTATGCAACTACCTTTTCACCCATAAGTACCTGCTTCTAAATCTACACTCCCTTCTTACAAACTTACTTTGTCCCTCCCAACTTCCTTAGCAAAAAAATTTAGAACCCTAACTAAACGCAACCCTAACTTTTGAAGCGAAGATTTTTATGTGTGTTCAAATTGGTGAGGATATGGTATATTGATCCTTGACTAGTGGTTCTCAACAAATCAAAGAACTAGTTTTAATACTTGATCAATAATTCTCAAGTTTCAACCCATCATAAGAACCAATTTTTGGCCATGGTTTTAGAAAATAAAAAAACCTACCTAATGAATCCAGATGATCTAATGAATTAGGGTTATATTTTAAAACAAAAATCGTTTGAATGTATTGAAAACATTTTTTTGTAGGTTGAAAAGTGCAAAAGAATTGCCCCCAAAAAACCATTGAAAATAACCCCCAACTTCCCCTTTATTCATGATTCAAAAATACATGGGAATAGACATCCCAAGAAAGGATCCAAACTAAAGATGTAGCACCGGGTTATAAAATCATGCTCTATCGGTTTAGTTCCTCCCTCCCCTTGAAACCAAACCGGCCGGAGTGGTACTAAGGACTTTTTGTGGTTGCTCTATGGGTCTAGTTCCGCCGGTCGAAACCAAACCGGCCAGAGTGTTAGTAAGGACTTTTTGTGGTTGCTCTATCGGTTGGTTTAGTTCCTCCGGTTGAAACCAAACCGGCCGGAGTGGTACTAAGGACTTTTTTTTGTGGTTGTTCTATTTGGTTTAGTTCCTCGGGTTGAAACCAAAAACCGGCCGGCCGGAGTGGTACTAGGAACTTTTGTCATGAAGAAGGAAAGGCAGTGGGCGGGGTCACTCTCACAATTTTTTGCTTTTTGTCCCTGGCTCTTATCTACAAGTCTGACCACAGCATCCGAGCCGGCCATACCCACCAAACACATGTAACATGATTCCGATCGATCTGTCTGTCTGTCTGTCTGTCGGCTGAACAAAGGCTAATATGAACTTCCTTTTCTTGGCCTTTTTTGTGCCTTTCACTCCGTTCAAATGGTATTTATTATTATTATTATTATGAACCATAAAACTGTTTTCATTTTACAACCAATTTTTTTTAAAAAAATACAAACAACGCTACTCACCATGCTAACTTGAGACACAACAATTGTAAGTGCACTTACTTCCGGAACTCCTGGCTCTCTGGGGGGTGTTTGTTACCCTACATTATTTATTCTTTGTGATCTATGTATGTTAACGTTCACGGTAACCTATCCCTCATGCCTATCCCTCATGCTTTATGATGGGTAGAGCGAGCTCATGGGCCGGGGACGACATTCCCTCAAAAAGTAGAGCCCGACTTCATTATCAGCTTGTCCCGGGCCCCTTGTTTTTAGAATGCCTTCACCCTAGCGTTTTACCTTACACTTTTATTTGACATTCACCATGGGTTTTTTTTGGGGGGGGG
>Ga0209611_10012818_pt1 | contig 11680 bp, 9 predicted proteins | sample S1TSphgellanicum_3_FD_187693 | JGI IMG/M metagenome (GOLD analysis project Ga0209611, IMG submission 187693) | Host-associated microbial communities from peat moss isolated from Minnesota, USA - S1T2_Fc - Sphagnum magellanicum MG (SPAdes) (version 2) | ecosystem: Host-associated > Plants > Peat...
AACTGGGATTATCTGCAAACTGGGTTCTCAAGACTAAAGTATTCACAAAAAAGCCAATTAGTGGCTCAATTTCCAGATGATGGCGGTTAGCTATGGGAATACCAACTAAAATATCTGATTCCCCACTGTAGCGATGTAGCAAAGTCGCAAACCCTGCATACAAAGTCATAAATAAGGTAGTACCTGATTTCTGGGACAGCACACGCAACTTCTCAGTTAAATCAGTATGCAAACTAAAGCTCTGGGTTTTACCATGATAAGTCTGGACGTTGGGACGCGGTGCATAAGTAGGTAGTTGTAACAGGGATGGCGCTCCTGCTAGCTGAACACGCCAGTAATCAAGTTGAGGTGCTAAAACTTCCCCGCTCAACCATTGTTTTTGCCAAACCGCATAGTCTGCGTATTGAATCGATAATGCTGGTAGAGGAGATAGTAAGCTGGCGCTGAAAGCTTGATATAAAGCAGATAGTTCTGAGACCAATATTCCCAACGACCACCCATCAGAGACAATGTGGTGCATTGTACACAATAGCACATAGTCTACTTCTGATACCCAGATTAACTTACACCTGATTAACGGAGCTACTTCTAAATTGAAGGGGGTAAGTGCTTCTGTTTGGACTAACTGCTGTAGGACAGTCTGCCTTTCTCCACTGGGTAGCGCTTGTAAGTCTACCACCTGCATAGCAAAGGCAGTTGGTGGATGAATTATTTGTACTGGTGTGCTATTGATTGTAGTGAAGCTGGTACGTAAGATCTCATGCCGGGAGACTATTTCCGTAAATGCTTGCTCTAAGAGATTAATCTCTAAAGAGCCATTAATGCCAATTGCTATTGGGATGTTGTAAGTGACACTGGAGGCTTCTTCCAGTTGATAGAGGAACCACATGCGCTCTTGCGCCCAAGATAAGGGTAGTTTTTGCCTATCTTTGACTGGTTGAATTGGTGGTAGGGTAAATTGACTACCCGTAGTACGTAAATTGGTTAATACTCGTTCTAGTTGCGCTACTGTGGGAGAGGCAAACACTGTCCTGAGGGGAATTTTTACGCCAAAGGCCTGTTTGATTCTAGAGACTAATTGGGTGGCGAGTAGGGAATGTCCTCCTAGTTCAAAGAAATTGTCTTCAACTCCTACATTTTGCACCCCTAGAACTTGGATAAATATGTTGGCGATAATTTCTTGACTTGGTGTACTTGGTGCTGCGTATTGGTGATCTCTGGTGATGTCAACTGCTGGTACTGGTAATGCTTTGCGGTCTATTTTGCCGTTGGGTGTTAATGGTAGGGTATCTAAGAAGACAAATCCACTGGGTATCATGTACTCTGGTAACTTTTGCTTCAGCAATTCCCGCACTTGCTTACTTGTCAGAGTTGCATTATTAGTGATCAGATATGCAACTAAGCTTTTATTACCAGGAATATCTTCTCTTCCAATGACTACAGCTTGTTGGATTTGCTCATGGGTGTTGAGGACTGCTTCTATTTCTCCTAACTCAATGCGGAAGCCACGAATTTTCACTTGGTCATCGATACGTCCTAAGTATTCTATATTGCCATCAGCCAAGTAACGAGCCAAGTCACCTGTTTTATAAAGCCGTTCTGATTTGTCATGAGAAAAGGGATTGGGGATAAATTTTTCATTGGTACGCTGTAAGTCATTAATATATCCTATCCCCACACCTATACCTGTTATATGCAGTTCACCAATTAATCCTATAGGAACAAGTTGTAAATTTTGATCTAGTATATGGAGTCTGACATTAGGAATAGGTTTCCCTATAGGTATGGCTTTATTTAAGAACTCATTAGGTTGGTTGACTATGTAAGCTGAACAAATGTCTGCACATTCGGTGGGTCCATAAATGTTAACTATTTTTGCAGAACAAGAGGGAGAGTTGAGCCAACTTAACAAACTCAAGATGGAAGTTGGTTCTCCACCAAGAAATACATATTGTAGAGATTGGAGTTTGGCAAAACTATCATTGCTAAAGTTGAGGATTGCATAAAAGGCACTAGGTGTACAATTAACCCAAGTTACTCGCTGCTGAGATATAGTATCGAGAATGTAACTAGGATTAAATTCATCGGGGAGTAAATGTAATCTTCCACCTACGATCAAAGGAGCAAATATGTTCTTTTGGGTAGCATCAAAACTGAGAGACGAAATGATCACTGTGCTATCTGCGGAGGTGAATTGGAAATCTGAGATTAACCAACTGACCAAGTTAAGAAAACTATAATGGTATACACCTACTCCTTTAGGCTTACCTGTAGAACCAGAAGTATAGATCACATAAACTAAATCATTTGCACATACTCCAGAATCGAGATTCTCCCGACTATTTTGGGGAATCCCTTGCCAATCAATATCTAAACAAACTACCTGTACAGTATGTGATGGTAAGAACTCCAGCAATGACTGTTGGGTTAATAACACTTTAACACCCGAATCAGCCAACATATAACTCAGCCGTTCTGCTGGATAATTGGGGTCAAGAGGGACATAAGCCCCACCAGCTTTTAGTATCCCTAACAATCCCACCACCATCTCCAGTGATCGTTCCACACAGATACCCACTAGCACATCTGGTCTAACTCCCAAGCCTTTTAAGTAATGTGCTAATTGATTAGCTTTTTGATTTAATTCTTTATAGGTCAATTGCTGATTTTCAAACACCACAGCTACAGCATCGGGTGTTTTTTCTACCTGTTCCTCAAACAACTGATGAATACATTTATCAGTTGGGTATGCTGTGGCTGTATCATTCCACTCTGTTAACAACTGATGTCTTTCTGCTGCGCTTAACAGGGATAATTCACCCACAGGTTGTTGCGGATTTACTGCGATCGCTGACAACAAATTCTGGAAATGATTTGTCATCCGCTCAATCGTTGAGCTATCAAGCAAGTCAGCATTGTATTTCCATAACCCTACCAACCCCACCTCTGTTTCCGACATAGACATTGTTAAATCAAACTTAGCAAGTGTACTCTCTGTCTTTCAGGAAGTCAAGCTAGTATCAGGTAATTCTAATTTACCCATAGGCGCATTTTGCAGGATAAACATCACTTGGAACAGAGGAGAATAACTTAAACTGCTTTGTGGTTGTAATGCTTCCACTACTTGTTCAAAAGGTATATCCTGATTTTCATCAGCCTTAAGTGCGGTTTCCCTAACCTGATTAAGTAAGTTTAAGAAACTAGGATTATATGTAAAATTAATTCGATAGACCAATGTATTAACAAGTAAATCTATTTCTTGGTAGTGTGGGTTTGCTACTGGTGAACCTATGAGGATATCTGATTGTCCACTATAACGGTATAATAACGTAGCAAAGGCTGCTAGTGTAGTGACAAATAAAGTATTACCAGACTCAATTGAGAGTTTTTTTAATTTCTGGTTTAAGGTAAATATTTGTGTTTTACCTGTATAAGTTTGTATGCTAGTGCGCGGTCTATCTATGGGTAATTGCAATATTTTTTGCTCCCGTACCCCTCTGCTCCCCTGCTTCTCTTTGTTGACCCACAATCTTTTCTATCATAATACAGAAATCCCCCCCGTTATGAAGGTTGGTTCAACGGAGGAGAATATTGTAAACTTAGTCTAATAAGATTCGTAGAAATTAGTGATGAAGTTCTTCATGACGTTTTTCACGGCGGATGTCACGCTTCAATTCATGACGAGCTCTTTCTCTTTCTATATGACGAATTTCTTCATGGCGACGAATTTCTTCATGACGACGAATTGGTTCGCGGTGACGAAGTTCTTCGCGGTGACGAAGTTCTTCGCGGTGACGCTCAATTTCTAGACGGTGACGTTCAGCAGGGGTTAGAGCGTTAGCTACGGTAGCTAATGCGCTGGAAACAAATAAAACGCCCAATAAGCAGGATGAAACAATTTTCTTCATAATAGGTCGTACCTGTGGAATAAGTGGGGAATGAATCGCAAGATATATTTTCGAGAAAAACATACCTGAGGATTTTACTGTAATTAGTTAATTTCCCTTAGGAAGTATAACTGAATAAATTAGACTGTTTTGCTACAAAAAAAGTTGTGTTAAACCTGTGTTGGTTTAATGAATATTGTGTGTCTTTTAGCCGAAGCTATGACTCGTGGGATAAAAGCCAATCACGTACTTTTCTAGCATACACATAAACCCCCGTGATGAAGGTTGATTCAACGGGGGAAAATGTCGCAAATTCAGTTTAATAAGATCCGTAGAACTTAGTGATTAATTAACGATGCAGTTCATGGCGCTTGTCACGGCGGATGCGATGACGCACTTGATGAGATCTTATGTGATGACGCAGTTGATGAGATCTTATGTGATGATGCACTTGACGCACTCTTCTGTTATGACGGACTTGACGCACTCTTCTGTTATAATGTCCTGGGTGATGAATAACTACTTGGTGATGATGCCGTCTATAAGCTCTCTGTGCATGGGTTTCAGCGTTAGCTCTGGTAGCTAAGGTACTGGAAACGAGTAAAATGCCTAATAAGCAGGATGAAATAATTTTCTTCATAGTAGGTTGTACCTGTGGAATTAAGTAGGGAATGAATCGCAAGATATATTTTCGAGAAAAACATACCTGAGGATTTTACTGTGATTAGTTAATTTCCTCTTGGAAGCATAACTGATAAATTAGACTGTCTTGCTCCAAAAAAAGTTGTGTTAAACCTGTGTTGGTTTAATGAATGTTGTTTGTCTTTGAGCCGAAGCTATAATCCGTGGGATAAAAGCCAATCACGTAAATGAGAATTCACTTGCTCAGGGACTTCATCATGGGGACAATGACCAGCCTTGAGAAAGATTTCTGTTAACTGCGGATAGTATTGACGAAACTGCTGCGATCGCTCTGGCGCATTCATCCAAGGGTCGAATTCTCCCCACAACAATAATAAAGGAATTGTTAATTGCTGGAGTAGAACATCCACCTTTTCCCCTTGAGGGGTGTTGAACACAGAGACAAAAACATCAACTGCGCCTGAATCATAAGCAGGGCGTTGGATTTCAGCAACTAGCTGATCTGTAACAGCGCTTTTGTCTAGATAAACTTTTTCCAGAGTCCGCCGAATTACCCAACGTTGACGGACGTATTTGAACAGTAAAACCTGGAATAAAGATTGTTGAAAAATATTCTTGGTGATTTTATCCAATATCTGTTTTAAAGGTTTTCGGCTCAGTTTATTTGAGCTTTCTGGGGTAGAAGGTTGACTAAAAGGACCTGCGCTATTAAGTAATACTAAGCCAGCAACACTCTCAGGATATTTAGCTGCTACGCTCAAACAAGCATAACCACCCAGAGAATTACCTGCTAATACGACCTTGCGACCAATTACTTGCAAGATAAAATCAGATAACTGGTCACGCCATATATCACCACTATAGGACAATTTAGGTTTAGCGGAACGTCCAAAACCCAAAAGGTCAATCGCAAATACAGAAAAATCTGTCGCCAGTCCCAGAATATTTTTGCGCCAATGGTCTGTAGAAGCACCAAATCCATGTACTAACAATAAAGGTGGTCTGACAATTAACTCTGACTCTATTCCTGCTTGTACATAATAGATTTTGTGTCCGCGCCATTCCCAGTATTGTCCAGGAATGGGATTAGTTGTAGATTCCGTAGTTGTCAACATAATGCTAATTATACAAATCAAAGTTTATGGAGAAAATGACCAAAACAAAATTAATTACTGGTAAAACCAGACTATTAGGGGTGATGGGATATCCCATAGAACATTCTCTATCTCCAGTGATGCATAACCAGGCGATCGCTCACTTGGGGTTAGATTATGTTTATCTCCCAATGGCGATCAAACCTGAACATCTAGAAATAGCGATCGCCAGTTTTGCTGCTCTGGGAATTAGAGGTTTTAACGTCACTATTCCCCACAAACAAGCCATATTACCTCTATTAACAGAAATCAGTCCCCTAGCGCAAGCCGTGGGCGCAGTTAATACTGTCAGTTGGCGAGAAAATCATTGGATCGGCACGAATACAGACGTAGCAGGATTTATTGCTCCTTTACAAAGCTTACATCAGCCAGACTGGAATCAAACAACAGCAGTAATTTTAGGTAATGGTGGAGCAGCCAGAGCCGTTATCGCAGGTTGTGTAGAATTAGGTTTGCGGGAAATTCATGTGATTGGACGAAATTACCAAAAATTGGCGGAATTTCAGAGTAGTTGGCAAGATTCACCCTTGGCGGTTAATTTACAAGTTCATCAATGGGACAAATTGACCAAACTCCTACCATTAGCTGGTTTGTTGGTAAATACGACTCCTGTGGGTATGTATCCTCACACCTCAGATTGTCCTGTAAATCCAGAGGAAATGGTTTATTTGTCATCAGGAGCGATCGCCTATGACTTGATATATCTCCCACAATCCACAAAATTCCTCCAACTAGCAGAAAAACAAGGCGCAGTGACAATTAACGGTTTAGAAATGCTCGTCCAACAAGGCGCAGCCGCCCTAAAAATTTGGTTACAATTAGAAACAGTACCCATAGACCAAATGCGTCAAGCACTTTGGGATTATTTGTACTAATTCGATGACTGTAAGCGCTCGTACATGACACCCCCTTGAGAATTAAGCAGAGATAGAGATAGATTGGCATTTTCGCTGATTACCTTGAGGGCTTCTCTTAACTTCTCAAAATGAGATTGTATGTTAGTGTCACTGGTATTCTGTAATGCTTGGTCATATATTTGACTCAATCGGACTACAATTTTGTCATTATCTATAGTAAAAGTACAAATTTGAGTACCGCTATTACAAGTAGCAATTAAATCCGCACGAGCCTGATTTACTGAACTAGCTAGAGTTCGTGACTCTGTTTGCGCTTGTGCTAAACTCGATGAATAAGAAGTAGCCAAAGTTTGGGCTTGTTTATAAATTGAACTATCTTCAGGAACTTGTTTAATTACATCTATTGCTTGTCGCCAAGCAGTTACCGCTAATTGTAACTGAGTTTTTTGCTGGTAGGTCTTAGCTTGATTAGCTAAACGCATAGCTTTCTGATAGAAATCATGAGCAAACAACTCCTTATTGGCGCGATTACTTGCAGTTGTAAACTGTGGCTGGTACTTTGTTATTAGAGATTGAGCATTATTGTATTCTGCACTAGTTGTAGGAACGCGTTTTAAAGCATTAATTACCACTTCCCAACTATGTACTACTTTTTGCCAATCACCCAAAGATTTAGCAGAATTCTGCTTCTCTTGAGCTGTTTTAGCAATCTCTTGCACTAAAGTTAGTTTTTTTTGCAGTGATTCTTCTTGGAGATACATTCGGTCAATAGATGCTAATCTCTGTCTATATTCCGGTAATAGTGGATATACAAGTGTATAAAGATCGTCAGTTGGTTTAATTTTTTCTAGTAGCGTTACGGATTGTTGCCATAAGTCCTGTTGATTTTTTAAGTCCTGTGTGCTATAAAGGGTAGATTGACCTTTTTGTATTGCTTGTGCAGCTTTTTTAATCGCTGCTACTACCTGTTGAATTTTGCTTGATTCAGCAGAAAAACTATTAGTTAATTCCACCGCTAACTGGTGATTAGGTGACCATTCGGGGATATTTGCTAATGGTGGAGTAGCTGCTTCTATCTGCTCTTCAATTAATTGAAGCTGTTTGTCTGACTTAGCGTGGCGTAGTGATGTTGATAGATTGTTATGCAAATTCTCAGCAGTTTCTAATTCCTTACACTTGAAGACCAGACAAGAGTTAGTCAGATAGTAAGCACCCGCACCAAGAGAAGCGCAACCGATGACAAACACCCCTATCGCTATAGACCAGAAAATAGGTGATGACGATAGTGTGGAAAATTGCGGAAGTCTGGGAAATCTGCTTTTTTTTGTGTCTCGCAAATCTGGACCACCTGCAAAAGGGTCAAATTTCTCCTCTGGGATTGACTCTGCTGATTCCATCTGAAATTCAGGTGATTCTGAGAATTCTGTGGCGGAAAAAAATGGGTTGTACGACTGAATGGCTGCTTCGTGGGAGATTAAATCTGGGGAATCTAGGGGTTGAAAGTTGTTTTCATCGTCTTGATATTCTTCTTCAATCAAAGATGCGTCCGGTTGTTCTGGCTGTTGACGAGGATATATATTCAGAGAACACTTGGCGTAGGGTAATTTTTCACCAGTGATTCTGACAAAACACCGTATTCCTTCAACTGAGTAACTTAGTTGCCACTGTAGCACTTGCTCCAGTACTATAAAAGTTCTTTCCGTATCAATTACTTGATCTGGAGGGTGCTGGATTAAAACCATTAACTCCTCATTTTGGAGGACGCATTTAGCTTGTAAACCCTCAACAGATGGGAATTCTGCTACCAGGCGCTCCTGTAAAACATCACTGAGAAGTTTTATATCTTCTTGTTGTACAGCCATTTTCATAAAGCGTTACCGCTGATTTTTGTATAATAATGTAAGCTGGAATTAGCCAAGTAGGAACAGGTGTGGTTAAACAGCACTGAAACCCCCTAGACGCAATAAGTGTTTTGGCTAGATATTTGGCTATGACTAATTTTACAACTAAAATATGGTATAGAATGTATTTCAACTAGATTCATCAAAACAATGGCTAAGATTTTAGCTTCTACCACAACTAAAACGCTATTATACACTACCTTAACTATATTTATCACATTCCCATTATCACTTAACTCAACTGCATTATCCCAAACGAATAAGATTTTATTATCAAATAATACTCAAATACCGACAAAGAATGCACCAGTTGATTTGCAAAGACTATGGGGTAAGTGGGAAACACAAGGTAAATCAGGTACAAAGCTCATTTTAACTTTTACCCAAGATGGTAAATTGCTATTAGCTCTCATGGGTGCTGGTAATAGTGCAATTAATCTTCCTACCTTGTATTATCACGCTAATACCACTACTAAGCCCATGCAAATTGATTTAAAATCCTCTGATAATCAGCAAACGATATTAACAATTTTCGGTTTCACCGATAATGGTCAATTAAAGTTGCAAATGGATGGTATTGACTCTAGTAAACCTAGACCCTCAAAATTTGCTGATAATGCTCTTATATTGAACAAATTGCCTGAATGACAAATGCTAATATGAGCCTGATTTCCCCCGATGTCTGGGAGCCAATTGGACAATCAATCCCTCCCCTGAAATTAGGGATTATGGCTTCCGGAAATGGGAGTAATTTTGCTGTGGTGGCTGAGGCGATCGCCGCAAAAAAGCTAAATGCGCAAATTCAAGTTTTAATTTTCAATCATCCTACAGCTTATGTAGCAGTCAGAGCCGCTAATTTGGGGATAAAAGCTGTTTATCTAAATCATCAAGCATATAAAGTGCGCCAAGATTTCGACCGTCAGATTGTGCAAGTTTTGCAAGAATACGCAGTCGAATGGATAATTATGGCGGGCTGGATGCGGTTAGTTACAGAAGTGATCCTGGATGCTTACCCCAATAAAATTATTAATATTCATCCCAGTCTCTTACCTAGTTTTAAGGGAACGCGGGCTGTAGAACAAGCTTTAGCAGCTGGAGTCAAAATTACTGGTTGTACTGCTCATTTATTATGTTTAGAAATGGATAGCGGTCCGATTTTAATCCAAGCAGCAGTCCCAGTATTACCAGACGACACACCAGAAACACTCCATGGCAGGATTCAAGTCCAAGAACATCGCATTTTACCTTTGGCGATCGCTCTTGCTGCTCAGATTTAACATGCAACATTTTTTGATCAAGACCGCATCAATGCTAGAATCTTCCCTATTAATTTAGGATATTTTTATGCCAGTTCTAACTAACCCAATCAAATTTGGTACAGATGGCTGGCGGGGAGTCATCGGTGAAGAATTTACCTTTGCTCGCCTAGCCTCAGTAGTCCCGGTCGCAGCACAAGTGCTATTTGAGACCTATTCTCCTATAGTCAATAGTCGGCAAATTGTCGTCGGTTATGACCGGCGGTTCATGGCGGAAGATTTTGCTAGATCTGTGGCTGAGTCTGTTAGTGCTGCTGGTTTTGATGTCTTACTTAGCCATACTTATGCGCCTACTCCTGCTTTTAGCTGGGCTGCAAAACAATTTAATGCTTTAGGCGCTCTGGTAATTACAGCCAGTCATAACCCTGCTGCATATTTAGGATTAAAAGTAAAGAGTACTTTTGGCGGTTCAGTCCCACCAGAAGTTACACAAAAAATAGAAGCTGTATTATCCCAAGAATCTCCATTTAAAAGTAATTCCACCGCTAATTTAGGTGTAATCAAAGAATTTGACCCGTGGAATAGTTACTGTCAAGCGCTGAGTCAGAAGGTTAATCTTGATCAGATCAAACAGGCGATCGCCGACGATAAGTTAACCTTATTTGTGGATGTCATGCATGGCGCATCCGCTAGCGGGTTAAGCAGATTGTTGGGAGATGGAGTTCGAGAAATTAACAGCGATCGCGATCCCTTATTTGAAGGAGGTGCGCCAGAACCTCTACCCAAATATCTCTCCCGTTTATTTAGTGTGATCCAAAATCATCGTGCTACAGATAGCTTGGGTGTAACAGTTGGGTTAGTTTTTGACGGAGATGGCGATCGCATCGCCGCAGTAGATGGAGAAGGTAATTTCCTCAGTTCGCAAATTTTGATCCCGATATTAATCGACCATCTCAAACATAGACGTAACTTTAATGGTGAAATAGTCAAAACAGTCAGTGGTTCTGACTTAATTCCCTTAGTGGCTGATTTATATAATTTGCCAGTATTTGAAACAGCAGTTGGTTATAAATATATTGCTGATCGGATGTTAGCGACAGAAGTGTTATTGGGTGGGGAGGAATCTGGTGGAATTGGCTATGGAAGTCATATTCCCGAAAGAGATGCTTTACTCTCAGCCTTGTATGTCCTGGAAGCGATCGTCGCATCAGGTTTAGATTTAAGTGAATATCATCGCCGATTACAAAAACGGACAAACTTCATTTCAGCTTATGACCGCATAGACTTACCTTTAGCAAGTATGGAAGTGCGGGGAAAATTATTAAACCAATTGCAAACTGAACCTCTGACAAAAATTGCTGATCAGGCTGTCATTGATTGTCAAACAATAGATGGTTATAAATTTCGGTTAGCTGATAAAAGTTGGTTAATGATTCGTTTTAGTGGAACAGAACCAGTATTGCGCCTTTATTGCGAAGCAGCTTCCCTAGAAAGAGTACATGAAACTCTCCATTGGGCGAAAAGTTGGGCTGAAGCAAGTTAAATAGGAGAGAGGCTCATACCCCTCTGCTTCCCTACCTTTCTAAGTTTCGACAATTTCACGCATTAAACAAGCCAACTTATCCACACTTTCTGGAACAGCGATCGCCAAAGCGCTTTTTTTCATTTTGGCTAGTTCCAATGGCGATGATAACAACCGCAAAACTGCATTTTTTAAAATCTCAGCAGTTAATTCCGCCTGTTTAAATACCAAGGCTGCACCAGCTTGAGTAAATACTTTTGCATTATAGCTTTGATGATCCTCTGCTGCAAAGGGGTAAGGAACCAAGATGGCTGGCGTACCACATATCGCTAATTCAGTTAAGCTTCCTGAGCCCGAACGGCTAATGGCTAAACTAGCCCGACGTAATAAGGGAGCCATATTATGGTAAAATGGCATTTCTATATATTGTTCATGTTGAATACTTCCCACTTCTGGGTCTT
>Ga0209611_10012821_pt1 | contig 11680 bp, 12 predicted proteins | sample S1TSphgellanicum_3_FD_187693 | JGI IMG/M metagenome (GOLD analysis project Ga0209611, IMG submission 187693) | Host-associated microbial communities from peat moss isolated from Minnesota, USA - S1T2_Fc - Sphagnum magellanicum MG (SPAdes) (version 2) | ecosystem: Host-associated > Plants > Peat...
GTCCAAGATGGGGGGTAGCAATTGTGATAAAATTGACTGGCTCCAAGCCAGCCAGCTTTGCTTTACAGTGGATACTTCTAGCATTGGAATACCCCCGAAAGTGGCTACCATTTGAAATGTCTACTTCCGCCTGGGATTTGTCATTCCGTCTATAAAGATCTGCAATTGCGTATCTTGAAAATAAACCTCCCAAAGAGTGTGCTAGAAAAGATATGCGCTTCAAGCCCTTTGTCTGCCTCACAATTTGCCGCACCTGCACATAAGTAAAATCATTCGTCCTATTGCTTCAAACCCTAGCATAGCCCTAGCAGGGCCCTAGCATAAAAAATGACTGAAACTATGACTATTATTGATCAAGTGTGAGAAGGAAGGATGCAAGACGTTCCTGTGCAACAGGAACTGATATGGTACTGTGGATATAGATGAAACTAACTCCTCTATGGGACATGAAGAGGTTTTTTTACCTCATCAGCCAGTCGTTTGCCTCCTAAGTCAATTCCAACCTGTGTCTGCAAATATGGATTGGCTGCACTTGCTGAATTTGATGGAAAAGAGCTGACATTTGATGTTAGTACTAGATACCATGCTATGAGTGGGCCTCTTCTAGTATAGTACTAGAATTCAACTGATAAACATGAGATCTGAAATTATCCGATTTGATCCAGTACTTGAAGAGTATAGTGTGTCCTGATGACAGAATACTACCATGGATAAGAAAATTGTCACCAAGCTGGGTGTGTAATTTGTCTTCCACATGCTTCCAGTCTGTAGGCCTGAACCACAACATCAACATACTGGGCTTTGGGATGCAAGAAACATGGCTCATCATCTTTTCAGTGCTATGGAAACCAATATAACATAAGCACAATTGGGAAGTGAAGAGTATGAACTGAAACAATTACAGAAATCACAAAATTGCATAATTTCCATTAGAGCTCATGCATGCTAACCTGGCATTCAGTCCATGCACGAGAATAAGAAGATGATCAGCATGCTCCTGCACTGCCATTTTCATTCCCCTCTCATAGGACACATCTGCAACTGCCCTTATTGGTCTGCATGGATTTCTTCCTACCATCCATGACCTACCTCCCGGCCATGTTCCAAATTTCTCTGGCACATCAAACAACAGTTCATGGGAGCAGAAATTATCTCTCAATACAAAATCTGTGCTTGGCTTCATGTTGAGATGTACTAGGAATGTGTGCAGTCTAGATACCAAGACAGATTTGTGAATCACGCATCATTCTGTCTTCCTTGGAAATTTAGGCATTTGAGACCAAATTATCTATCCTCGTATGGAATTGATCCATTCTGTACTAGATTTCTCTGTTTTCTTTCTTCCTTGGAAAAGTCATTCAAGAGCGAATCAGCTATCATAATATGGATATGCACCAAATAGAATTCAAGTTCATATGATTGACTCAAACCTTCAAGAAAGATTTGATTCAGCAAGAACACACGTACCAGAGAAGGAACAAGTGATCACCCACGCCACTAACTCAAAACTGATGGAAAATTCGACAACAAGAACTCATGTGTTCTTCAAAGTGTGTTGTGAAGGGAAGAAGAAAAAGTAGTAGCAGCAGTAGTAGCAGTGAATTAAACCTCTAAATTTTGGAGAGGGCGCAGTAGTAGTACTGAAGACGCTCCTGAGCACGCAGCTTTTGCATCCGAACAAAGAGTAGTACTTCTCAGATCCAAGAGTAGTTCCCAAAGTTTGCGGCATAGTAACAAAATTCATCGCCATCCCCATTTTTTTCTCTGTTATCTCTTGTAGAGCACTCAAGCGACGTTGTATTGTATCACCAAAACTGGCATATTACATTAACAAAGTCGCGAAACAAAACGGCATCAGCAGCCTCTCACCAGGAGCTTTGCATGATGGCAATGGCAATCAAACCTGTGAAGAAGAAGAACGAAGAACAAGAACCAGGCTTTTCTTTGCGTGCCTTGGTTACCAACGCCACTAGCAACCTTTTTTATTTATTGGCGAAATTAAAAAATTCGAAATTCGAAAATCAAGTGATTTTGGAGTTTTGCAATCGCCAGAAGTGAGAATTGCCAGAATATTATTTATTAATAAAATTATCCGCCAGCTTTCTATACTTAGTTTTTAGGGTGTAGCAAAATAAAGAAACACGGTTAAATATTTTTACTCCACATTTCGTTTGTAGCCAGATTTGGCTAAATCTTCCTAGAGATGATAGCCACTTTTTCTACTTCTTCCTATGGATGATAACCACTTTGGCCACAAACAAAAATTCTTTTTAAAAAAAAAACTGGTGCTCTCTAGGCTAGGCTTATGTAGCTTACTTTGGGGCCACAAATTTGACGACTGAATTCAAAGGTGCTGGTCGGGGGCGGGAACCGGGAACCCCACCACAAGAAGCAACAAGGAACCTCAAGTGGTACTTCCGCCACCCAAGCTTTCCTTCTAGCTTGATTCCCTCGATATGGTAGGTACTAGGTACCTAGTAGGCTTTTAGGTTTTCAGTGGTTCTGGGTGGTCCTTTAGCTTCCTTGGCGTTGTTTTCTACTTTGGGACAGGGCCCAGTACCAGACTTTATGCATTGTTAAGTGGACAGTGGGGTCCTACCGGGCCTATTCCATAGTAAGTACAAGGTACCTTTGAGTTTGTGATAGCCTTGGGAAGCTCCCAGGAGCCGGTGGGTCGAGGTCACTTCACTTGTAGGGCTGATTCTGGCGACTAGTGAGCTCGCCTATGGACTTGCTACGAGTTGGAATCAGAGAAGAATGTTAAACACACCCATTGAACTCTGTTAAGCGTGTTAGAAAAAAGGCCGCCTACAGCACCTTATGTGGTTCTGTCACAAGGTTTAACTCAAAATCTGAAAACTTAGAAACAAATAGGTATATCTTATGCAATTATTTTCAACAGTAGGACGTAGGCTAGCTGTAATAACTAATAAGTAGAACCTACTTATTACCACTAGATCCTACTTCCCTAAAATTGGGGGTTCAAATCAGAAGATAAATTACAGAACATATAAAATTTCTTTATGTACAGAACAACAAGGGGTGTGTCACACTATGGCCTTGCCATTTACATTAAAAAGTATCTGAAGGCAAAGAGAAGAATTAGGGAAACTCAAATATTTCACAATGCAAAAATATAATCTTCAAATAGTCCGCCAAAAGAAACCAAAATCCTTTAAGATATCATAACTCTGGAACTAATCTCAAGTTTCAACACAAGCCAAAATATCATCTTTCAAAAATCCTCATATAAAAATAGACCTATTACCTAGTGGCCCAAATCCCTTAAGCTACTATACTCTATAATGAATCTAAACACAATATCCTTGCCTTGGTAGGCAAGGCCAACAAAACATGAATCTCATAACATTAACTGCATGATTCAGAACATGAACCATGCACAGCACAAAATGACAAGCCTGTGAAGGTCGATGGGGGAGTGGAACGTCCTGTGGAATCAGCCCTACTATAGTTAAAAATATCATGTACTTATCTCAGATCTGCATTAGTGGCTGGACTGAGTGGAGACAGAATCCACCACCGGTGCAGATTCAGCACAATTAATCAGTCCCACAAATGGCCTAAACCCTAAACGGCCAGTCCTGACTTTTGGCCTGATATGTCCTGTTTGTTTGAAGGAAACAGGAGCCTGGCTCTTGCTCCATCCATCTAGACGGCATGAGAAGACTTATAATTCAGCCACGAACCGACAAACATCCCATTGTCATCCGTCCGGCGTTCCGTTCCACCCCAAGAAGGAACCCCTAAAAGACCGTAGAACAGCCGACTCCTGATCTATCCTTAAATCCATCCATCTAGACCGCACGAGAGCTTTTTAATTTAACTGCAATCTGACAACCATCCTATCGTCATCCGTCCGGCTTTTCATTCAACCCCGAGAAGAATCCCTAAAAAGACCGTAGGAGAGGTCTCTCCCGACCTATCCTTCACATCCATCCATCTAGACTGCATGAGAAATTCATAATTTAACTACTAACTTTAATCCAGCCATCTGGACTGCATGATATCATTGCATAATTTAACTACTAACCGACAACCGTCCTACTGTCATCCGTCCGTCGCTCCATTCCACCCGAACGCGGAACCCTAAAACAGCGTAGGAGGGGCAAAAGAAGCTCTTTTGCTACCATCGCCAAGGTTATTGCTCGTCGCAAGGGATGGAGTCCGTCCAGTGCTTCGGCCGCAAGAAGACGGCGGTGGCTGTCACCTATTGTAAGCGGGGAAGAGGTTTGATCAAGATCAATGGCTGTCCCATTGAGTTGGTGGAGCCGGAGATTCTGCGATACAAGGCGTTCGAGCCCATTCTGTTGTTGGGTCGTCAGAAATTCGCCGGCGTCGATATGCGTATCCGCGTGAAGGGAGGAGGACATACCTCGCAAATTTACGCCATCAGGCAAAGCATCGCCAAGGCACTCGTGGCTTATTATCAGAAATTCGTCGATGAGCAGTCGAAGAAGGAAATCAAGGACGTGCTCTTGAGGTACGACCGCACACTGCTCGTAGCTGATCCGCGTCGCTGCGAACCGAAAAAGTTTGGAGGCCGCGGCGCCCGTTCTCGGTTCCAGAAGTCTTACCGTTAAGGTTTGAACTTCTTTTTGGAGGTGGAAGCGGGGGCGGTGGGATAAACGGCATGGAACTTTCTTTATACTATGCATGAGAGTGAGTGTGAGTAACTGGACGATTGCTTTGCTTGTTCCTGGGCCTAGGGTTTTGAGACTTTTACAAGCCCCAGGTGCTTTCATTTATGTAAAAGTTTTCCAGGTGGTTGCTTCCGAGAGGAATTGCAGATTACAAATTGAGATTTGGATGGCTTTGCAATCAGGTGCTAAATGGTCATGGATTTGCTTGTTTCCTAGTAATCTTGTTAGTCATGTTGTGCAATTTGAGTTCTGGGAAGAACAGTCCTTCTCCAGGACCCATGCTGCTGCTCCATCAATATGGATTAAAACCCCAGAGGACACTCACAAATGTTGGTTTGTTTGATGTTTGCCCTGTATCAATCAGGGCTCAAACATCACCTTCAAGTGTTCTCCAATCTGCAGTAATAAATCTTCTTGTGTAAACAGAACAATTCCTACAAGTTTTACATTGCATTCATTTAGCAGCCTACAGGCTTCTCTGGGAGAGACTTCAGAATCATGGAATGAAGTTTGGTAGTTGTGCTTGGTGTCCACAAATGCTTTGATTACTGCACATTGCACTCTGAAGTTTGGTCCAACAGAGTTCAATAATCTGTTGATCTGATAAACATAGAGCCAGATGGAAATTGGCCAGCCATGAGCTAGGTCCATTTCAATACTAGAGAAAACTCAAGTTGTTAGCACCTCATCAATGTTGCTTCTAAAGCATCACACTGTCAGTCTTGCCCAAGATATTTTTATCAAGAAACCAAATTATTTATGGGATTAGCAGAGGAAAAACTCCCCACTTTGAAGGAATTATGTCAATTCCAGCAAAACCAAGGCATAAGAATGGGTTTGGTCATAAATTTAACCTCAAAGAATGAGCCTCATAAACAACAGTGACAAACTGTGTTGATCATTCACTCTCTTAACCAGCTGCTGATGATGGCTGCAAGTACAATCTTTTGATTATCTGCTCAAAATTTTGGGCAAACCCAAAGTTTCTGTTGCCATTCAGGGGAAGGATTGGTCATGATGTTGGCGGCTAAGATACGAATTTAGTAACCAACTGCAATTCAAGAATGAAATGAAGTCTGCCAACCAAATACAAGGCCCGCACTGTTGTACCACGTGGCAGCTGCATGGTTGTTGCCCCTCTGACTAACATTTGTTGGGATAACAGTTAATCCAGCCACTCATGTATATCTGTGTTGGCTCTTACAGGACACATTTAGCAATGTGTAGTAATAGGGTATTTGATCCACAATCACGTGCAAGGTTGTCATGATTCCTCACCCCCTGACAATGGTTTGATCTTTGACAAGCTGCATGTTGAGTGATCGTGTCTAATTGCTGTTGTTTTACCATGTGCTCCTTGAACATGACAACATTACTGTCCATACTGTTTCTTTGCAAGGACTACTTTGCTTATTCACTCATGTTTTGTAGCTCTCTCCAGCTGTTCACGGACTCCACTGATCTTGCAAAAAGCTCAATCCTCTTGCACACTTGTGTTTGCATGGGTCGACCATTGATTAGTGCAAAGGTTGATGTCGGTACTCGCTTTTCACCAGCATGAATTGCCATCTTCTCCTCAATTGATAGAGCACTGCACTCCAGAACCTGCACACCAAAGAGATCAGCAAGGAGTCAGGAGACCAAACAGATGAGTGGCACTAGGTTGTAGCATGTTTGATGCGAATCTGCATACCAGAGAACTCATTTGGCAGGCCCGCTGCATAATCACCCTCAGGATGACTCCCTCTTCTTCCTGGAGATTATTACCATCAGCCCCCTTCACTATCCACGACATGTTCCCTGTTTCTGCTTGCGAACCTTCAGTTTCCACAGTAATACGCCCATGACAATGCACCAACATGCATAGAACTTGGTCCAGGGAGGCCTCCATTTCAGATCCCCCTTTCAGTACAGGAAAGATCCTGCTTGTTAGTATTTGGAGCTGTGCTTGTGTCTTTTCAAACAGTGAAGGAAACCCAAGCAGTTCTGTGGCTACTTGTCCAGTGGCCCAACAGTCTGCCACTGAGGAGCCATCATCTGCCATTCACAACAACTCTATGTGAGTTTCATGTTCTGCTATCCAAGTCATCACATAATATAAGTTCCAGAATTCCACCACACCCAAGTGGCCAGTTCAGTACATTCAAAAAATGGACAAATCCCTGGTGTGTTTGACCTACAACCAAGACAGAGGGTAAGTGAAAATAAGTCCAGACCTATTGTGAAACAACCCAATGTTACAGAAACACAATGCAGCATCTCTTGGCAATTCATAGAAAGCCAATCATAATCTAGGCCTGCAGATTGAAATGACAGGCTGCCTTGCCACTGTAGGTCAAGGTTCTGAACACCAACCACCTGTACACAAGATGGAACACTGATGAGATACTATTGGAAACAAATCAATAAGTGAAATGAAGCAATAAGAAAACCTCCCCCAATCATGCACTTTGCAACAAGATAAAACACCTAGTCACCTAAACTAACAAGATCAAATTTCGCAGAACAACATTGTTCATAGAGCTTAATAGAGAATTTTACCCGACAGTGCAGCCTCAGATATCTGCCAGATATATCTGTCGGATTGACAAGGTCTGAGAGTAGGTCCAACTTTTTGGGACAATCCAACAAATCAACAGGTCTCCTTTGGTATTTAGCCAATGCAGTAAGCAGGTTGTTCATTTGTGCACCCTGAGAAAAGACAGGAAGTCTTTCTCGAATGCTGTGTACTTCTATCAATGTTGTGGGGAGACTCTGTAGCTGTACATTTGGACTCCTGCATCAAAGATCCGTGGTAAGTCTTCCTTAAGATGTTCAGCAGACTGCCAAGAAGATAGCAGACCTAACTATGGTGGACATTTCAAAACAATGACAGGAGCTCTCACCTCTGTAAAAGAATGTGATGGAAGCATGCAATGACACCTGGTCCCAGACCAACAGGGCATACATACTTCTCAAAGTTGCAGTGAACTTTGATCTGATCAACACAGGCCACCAATCCATCAAGAGAATCCACTGTGTCAATTTCAGACAGGAGAGGAAAAGTACTGTATAAGATCCTCAAGAAGCTTCTCAGGGATTTTAAGACAAGGACAAAGCAACCAAAAGAGGGTAACAAGACAATTTAGGGTGGCTTGAGGAATGGAAATAGCTACAAAAAATTCAAAACATTAACTGTTGAACTTCAGGGTAGACCAATTTGGTCTGTTTTTTAGTGTATTTTGGACTTTCTCTCGCTTTTAGGGGTTAGCAGGAATGAGATTATGGGAGAATTATACATACAATCTGACATCCATTTAAATCCTGCACATTCAGCACCAATGGTTGATGCTCCATAAAATTATTGGAACTTGAGCTTGAAAATGGCTGCTTGAGCTTCAACTGGTGACCACTTGTCAATGAAGCAAACGAACCAAGGGGCTCAACTGATTCCACCTGCCCACAGACAGAGACTAATGCTCCCTGTAATCCAAAAATTCCAGTGCTATTTGCCCCAATCCCTGGATCAGATTTGTTCTCTGATGCCTCTTCATGGTTGCTCAGACTGTCACTGACAGTCTTGGCAGGATGAGAAGCACAATCGAGAGCCTCTCTCACACTCAACAACTGAGCAACTGCCTGGGCTTTCAATTTAGTGAGCAGGTTTCTGAAATACTTCTGTGATGTCTTCCCAACGGTTAGCACCACATCTTGGACTTGCATGTACTCATCAAGCACTGCAGTGCATGCATTCAAGTGCCTCATATCTGAGCACTGTTGCACTGTTGTTCCACTGCTGCATTTGCATCTAGTAATTATGCCTGATGGAGATCTGCCATGGGCATAGATATCAGTCACTGTACTGTCATTGTAGCCTGGAGGTTTTTGTTCTGCTTGTTGGAACAAGCAGTACAGCTTAGGCAATTTTTGACCAGAAAGAATCTCCAGGCTGTCTGTTGCAACCGCGTTTGTCCTAGAGGGATGGCCATCTCCACTGAAACTCCATGCCAGACTCAACAGAGGACAGCTGGCTCCTACAGTAAACTTTGCACGTTCTAGGGAATTTTTCAGATTGGTAGATGTTGGTGGCTCACTTCGCAAGATAGGGAGCAAATAGAAATGTCCCATATGCAATATCTGCAACAGAAATTGCTAGTTATTACCATATACACAGATCCCAAAGGCAAGAATCAACTTGCTATTCAGCTTGAGAAACTACCAGATGACAAGGAATGTGAGTCATACACACTAGATGCAAGGCAAACTGAATTACAACTAAAGAACAAATCTATAAAGTTCTGTGATGTACCTGGCTGTACTCACTTCCACTCTGGTCAAATTCAAGTATAACTTTCCTGAAGTCACAGTCCCTGATATGGCCCAAACATTCCTCCTCAGTTTGAGAACAGAATGCTTCACTTCCCAATTTTTCTTTCATCTTCAAGCAGCCTTTGATATCCAGGGAAGATGAATAGGTCTGGGCATGTTGTTCAACTTTCATCTTGGCTCCAGGATATTCATTCAGTAGGAAACACACAGAGCATCGGATACTGCACCCTGTAACCACTCTGTTCCCAGAGGCACTATAATCAAGATCTGCATTTGAGCCCTCAAATCCTCCTTCCTGGTATTTTGCATCAGGTCTCTTGTTCAAGTTGGTCATTCTACTATTCCTAAGATCCATCTGTATGTTGGCCATGGGCAGATAGCTGCACTCATTTGGTGCAGAGCTCTCCCCAACAATGCGGAGGCAAAAGGGAAGCAAAATAGCTTCAGCATACAATGTCCATTGATTGCCCTCTCCAGCTTCAACACCAGGCTGCATTGCAGACATCCAAACATGACATTGAAGCACTCAAGCCAATGCTGAGGGAAGGGAAATTTTGTGATGTCAACCTTGAAGAAAAAGGAAGAGAAATGGAAGAAGTTTGATGTACCTTGAGCCTGACTGGATGCTTATGCGTAACCATCAATATTTCAAACTGTCTTCCTTTCCAGGAGTTATCATGACCTTCTATTTGATTGAATTTTCTCAGCCAACTGGGATTGCTTGTACAAGTTTCCCTTGATGGCCATACAAGGTTTTTAAAGCAGGAAGCATGCTGTATTTGGAAATGCACATAGTATGAAAGCAGATTTGAAGGCTCCATCTTGAAGACCAGCCCCTTGAGTAGTGTAGACCATGCCACAGGAGAGTTTGACAGTCTGCCACCGTTTGCTTCTGCAGACTGTGTGGAAGTCCTCCATTTGCCTTCTACAACCAAACTAAAGGATGTGATCTGCAACCCCATTCAGACTTAGAGGGAGAATTTTTGTAGCCCACACATGGTGCAGACAACTGACAGATCTAAACCTTAGGGAGAAAGAGAGGGAAACAATAGAATAGGCTGGAAAACAGCCACCTGGTATGTTGATGACAGGTTTGCAAAACACTGAAGATCTGGGATCATCACATCAAGTGCTCCAGTGGCATCCACCAACTGTAACTTTCCAGAATTCTGGCACACCTGACATCAACACAAAATTTGTGAATATGCATAACACACCTCCAAATGCTTTTTGAAACCACCTTTGATGCAATGATCCATCCGACATTCATCATGATGTGGGTCACCCCAAAGTTGGAATGAACATTCATGTATTCAGTCATAGCATTGCATTAACATGCTTCAGGTGAGTTGAGCTAACCCTTAAAGATCCTATCAGCACAAGGCCAAGCTCTGCACTGGAAATTATCCGCCGTACATACTGGGCACTATTTTCACCTGTCTGCAAGCCTAGGCTGGGATTCCATTCACTGTGTGTGTCAAAACAATCACAATGTTTCTTCCCTGCTTGCCAGACAATAGAGTGTGGGTCATGCCACAGTGATTCAATATGGTCACAGAAATTTGAAATGGGGGGAACCTGCCACAGAAATTTCCAAGCACTATTTGTAAAGATCAGACTTGCTCACTTGCAAGAATACAGCTAGGACATGAATCGTGTTGAGCAACTTAATAATAGTCATAATGTAGAAAGTTGCTGGAGATCAGACAAAATACCTTTGTTGATAGTCTAGATGGAAGATCTTCTCCCAAGCGGCAAAAACGATTGTGCCAAAAAAACTCCTTGAACACATCCTGAGCTCATACATCAAAACTGTGCACACTGAAAACTTCCATAGTTGGTCCCTTTCCCTACCAGTTTTTGACAAAAGGCAACCAAAAAATACTCAAAATACTCAGAGATTGCTAATTTATCCTCTCATCCCTCCACTTTTTGACCTTCCTCCTTTCCCAACTGAGTTCTCTGGACAAAGATGAGATCGCAGGACCAGTAAAGAAAGTGCTTACTCGGTGCAGAGTCACAGGTGTGGTCAGAAGGATGGGAAGACATGCCTGTATTATGCCAGCACACTGAAGAATCCTTGCACAATGAAACCAGAAGTGAAATCAGACACTCTATAGCATGTTCTAAAAGCATGATTATTTCAAGCAGAACTGCTGAATCTGCTTATCTGCTATTCAAATTCTTATTGCACACACAGAAACTGGCATATACAGGCAATCAGAAAGATGTGAGAGTGAAGAATAAAATAAAGGGCCCCTCCTGTTAGACAGTAACGCATTGATATAATTGATCATGATCTGATAAGACTGGCTAGAATAAATGCCTTTCAACATACAAATAACTGCAAAATTTGGACAGAAAAGCAGAGGACAAAGCATAAAAATTACTGCAGCCTACCATGCTTATTAAGAAGAAGTGAAGTTGTTCCCAAGTACCTTCTTTGATCCAATCAGCTGCTTCTGAGTGTACACTCCTTGAAACTTGCACCTTAGGCTCACAATAACTTGCAACACCCTGTAGAATACTCAAAGAGCAATCAGACAATGGATATCAGAAGACTATCTTATAGGCACTGTCACTGAATATGATATGTGGCCAGAAACAAACTTACCAAAAAGCAGAAGCAAAAGGAAGGTGTTCCATGTGCTTGCTAAGATGATTTCGTGAAGGTTGCTGCAAGACTGGCCTGTTCAAACATGCAATCTGTG
>Ga0209611_10012823_pt1 | contig 11680 bp, 13 predicted proteins | sample S1TSphgellanicum_3_FD_187693 | JGI IMG/M metagenome (GOLD analysis project Ga0209611, IMG submission 187693) | Host-associated microbial communities from peat moss isolated from Minnesota, USA - S1T2_Fc - Sphagnum magellanicum MG (SPAdes) (version 2) | ecosystem: Host-associated > Plants > Peat...
CATCACAAAGAGCTATTCATTTATACACATAAATTTTACATGTAATTTAATGTTATTACAATTTAGCATAAATATTAACATATATCATATGTATGAAAAAAATCACCTATTAATTGTTTAGTTGAATTGAAAAATAATTGCCACAAAGTTGCAAATGAAATTACATTTCATCCATCCTTTAATACATTTTATCATCCATACTTGTGTTGATGTTGTCACCAAAATAATAGAACTTTATTTAATTTTTTAATTATGTGTTAATTAAAAAACCTTAAATGTTAAGAATATTCCAAGAATGACCTTTTAATCAAAACATGTTTTTCATTATTTACCAACATAATAGACATTTCAACTTGGAAATAATGTTGATGCCAAAAATATTAAGTGGAATATTCAACAAAATACCACCTAGTTGAAAATTGTTTTCAACTACATACTAATTTAATTGATGAATTGATTTAATTGGTAATTTCCATTATTTTATTTAAATTTTAAAAAAAATCTTGTTGCAACATAGTTGCAAATCATCTCTAGTTTTAAAATAATTTAGTTCAAAAAAGGGGGTTTTTTACAAGTGGCTTTAGTTCCTTTTCTTCATCCTTTTTATAAGAGGTTTTGGGTGAGGATGTTTGCCATGTTAATGCAATCCCAAGGTTGAGAAGTGTCTAGGTAACATTTGGGATCCTATTTTAGTGTTTCACCCAAAAGCTTTCCTATTTGCTTTGTTGTTTGCCCCCCCCCTTTTTTTTAGTGCTAGTTCACTATTTTTTATTCAATTTTGTTGGGAGTTTTTGAGAGGCTTCTAGGCCTAGGTTTTTTGGAATGCATTCAAATTTCCCTAGTCCATTGGTAGGTTTGTATCCCCATTTCTAATGGAAGGTTAAATCTCACTTTAATTAAGGGCTTTGATCCAATGGTCTATCTAGGGAATTGGGCTATAGTTCCCCTATCATAGCCTTTAGGTTCATGTTTGACTTTTGCTTGTTTTTATTGTAGATGATAGGAGCCAAAAGTTCAAGTTCAATATCCTTCCAAATTCATTTAAGGTTGGTGCATGAGCTTTTTCCTCTAATGGTGGTAGTGCGTGTACCCCATTCGAACAATTAATAGAAAGAAAAACATATTAACTTCAAGAGAATATTTTAGAATGATTGCATGATAATTATTTTTTAAACCCATTTCTTATTTGTCTTTTCATTATCATCAAATGCACTTGAAATCTCATGTGAGGCCAAGTGTAGTCACTAGCTATTTGCTCGCACAATGATCCTTTTATTTTGGTTGGCTTTAAATGTTTTTCCAATTACATTGCACACTTAGTTGGGCCTCCTCCATCCCTTAACCCTTGGTTTGTCACATTACATTTGTGGCTAACCTTTGGACCCTATGGGAATCCATTTTCATTGTTGTGCCCATGGTGAGGAAAGAATGGTTTCCCATGATGTTGTGTGGGATGATTTTTTATCTATCACGAGGGATGTGAGATTTCATGTTTATGTGGGCATATCCACATTCATCTATTGCTTGCTTTTCAATATTTATGTCAATGGGTTGACATTGTGGTTTTAGTGGATGGGATTTAGACATTAGTTATTGTCATCACTGTTGACTTCACTTAGACAAATTTGGTAACTTTATTTCCGAGGTTGACGTGATAATTGCGGCTTCAACTAAGAATGGCTCTTATTATGATCAATATGTAACATAATTGTTTTTCCTTCTCGCCATAGAAGTCTTTGGGTGTTTGCATCAACAAGTTGATGTTTTTTTTCGATGTGATAACATGGCATGAAAAACAAAAGGCACTTAAAGGCTTCCTTTTCCAGTTTTGTGTTCATTATACATGCAAAGGGTGTTGATGGCACAACAATGAGTGTAGGCAACCTATATTTCGAAGCTTGTTGTTATTGTAAGTGAGGGTTCTTCTAGTCTAAACATTCTTTAAGGTGTTTCTCCCTTTTCATTATCTAATATGTTTTTTACAACTAGGGGGTTTGGATATTTGATTTAAATTGTTCCCCTAATAGTCTGCCCTTTTTGGAAGATTCTTTGTTTGCCAAGACTTGGGTCTTTCCATCTTGTACCTTTTTTCCCCCTTTGTTGGTGCTTTGGTTTATTAATGTCAATTGGTAAGTTTTCATCATATGAATCACACTATGTCAATTTAGATCAATTCTATTAAATCATTTGTTTGGCATTATCAACACCAATGTTGGCCATTTATTGACTTTTAGACCTATCTAACAAATATCAATAAAATATATTTCCTTTTTTTCAAATAAGGATATGCATTCCAAAAAAATTTCAATTTACTACAACAACCAATTACACATTCATTTTTTGAAAAAAAATTGCTAGTTATGAATATGTTGGTTTTCAAAACATGATGAATATGAACAAAAGATATGCATATCAAATTTCCAATTATGTTGCTTACAAAAAAAACTTATAAAAATGAATATTTTGTGCATCAAAAGACCTCAAAAACTATAAAAAAAGGTTTGATTGCCTTTATAACCTCCATGTAAGTAATTATATGTAGAAGGAAGATTTCAACCTCAAAGGGGTTAAAACCTTCAAGCCCATTAAATAAGAAAAAATCCTCATTTTGTAACTTGTCTTAACTAACTAAAACTGTCATTTGGAACTATTTTGGAGACTTGCAAGCTTTCATGTTCATACTAAGTGTGATAAACATTTTCAAGGCCTTTAATAACAACTATTAACCCCTAGAATGATTCATCACACAAACCAATACAACAAAATTCAAAATAAAGGTGATTGTTTCAACAATAGCCAACATTGTGGCTTGAGGTATTTTTTTGTTGTGAAGTCACATAATTCTTCTTGCCTTAACAAATAATTATGGCATTTTTTAATTCAAGAGTTTTTTCAAACATAATGACCTTGCTAGTGAATTTAATTTCCATGAAAATTATTAATTTTTGATGTTGCATCCCACTTTCAAAACAAAAATGTTCACATTTTTGCCTCCATTCCCAAACTTATTGGTCCAAGTAATGGTTATTTGTAAACCAACATGAGTTTCTTTCATGTTCACATTTTTTAACCTAACAAAAAATTTGTCATCATTTGTAACATATTAATAAGCCTTAGACATTGCATGCCAAAAAATGTACTTTCATAAATCTTGAGAATTTTCAAACCTTCATAATCAATGATGGAATGTAAAGCTGTGATCATGGGTGTCAAATTAGTGCCTTCATCATTTACAAATATAAGCACCTAAAGATCGGACTTGTACATCCATGGACTACATAGTTGCCTCGTTTCGTTCAAACAACCCCAAAAAATATGCATGGGCACCCAAGTTTCATTCAAATAAATGATAACCAAAGCAAGAATCAACAACACCATGAAACATTTAGAAATCAAAATTATTAGAAACTATTATTGTAAATGGAAGAATTGACAAAACATGTTAATCCATTGTCTTCTTCCATGGCAAGCAACACTTCTTCAATAAGAAAAGATTGAGACTTGGAAATTGAACATGAGGGCATTGGCATAAAATAACCATTGAAACTAAATGTTTTTGCAAATGGAAAAAGGTTTATAACCCTTACAAATATAAATGACCAAATCCTCCAAACATATTTGTTGAACATCATCATTGTTTTGAGCGTTTGTCACACCAAAAAATGCAATTATTGCACAACCATTGGGCTTGTCCTTTTTTTCTTTGGTTGTCTAATATGAACAACAAGTTTTACCACCTTTTCCTTGAATTATTATTTCCTATAAACAAAGAACTTCAAATTTGTAGTTTGTAAATGAACATGCATGGGAATTATATCACTAACTTTGTTATATTTAATTAAACCATTATGAGCAGTAGATATTTACGTCAAAGCATCATCAAATGCTTGTTTAAATTTATAAAATATACATCACAACATCTGCAATTTCACCAAATCCACATGCAATTTGTAATTGATGGCAAAAAATTTCTAATAGATAAATAAACAATCATAAAATATCCAAGCTACAACTTGTGCTTTTACAATCACAAGTTGCAAAACATCAACATTCAACATGTTGGCCGATTGTAAATGCACATTTTCAACATTTAAAACTAATAAAAACCACATTTGAGTGGGGGCAATTGATGGAACATCTTCATCAACTCCCCCACATTATCAACAAACGACAATTGTCCTTTCCGACCATGGAACAAGAAAAATCTAAAAAAAATAAAAATCATTAGGACAAACATTTCAACAATTTTTCAAGCTCCCCAAAACAAAAAAAGACAAAGTGATAAAAAGTTTGCCAAGTTGTTACAAAACTCTATTGATTCACTAAGCAATAATGTTGCATAGAACTCCGTTAATTTGCTAGTAATGAAACCAAGTTGGGGCTACTCGATTTATTGCACAATAAAACAAAGTTTATGCCTTTTGATTCACCGAGTAACAAAATCAAGCCAATACCTTCCAATTCATTGAACAACAAACCCAAAATTGACAAACCCATAACCAATAGCCAATCTTTTTTGATTTGCCAAAAAATAGAACACAACCAAATTAGAACCCACTTGGTTTGTTGAGCAACAAAAACCAAACCAATACCTCCCAATTTGCCAAGCAACAAACCCGAAGTCAATAGTCAATATCTTTTAATTTGCCAAACAAAAAAACAAAAAACCAAGGTGGAGCTCTCTTGATTTGCCAAACAACAAAACCAACTCAATACCTCCCAATTTGCCAACAACAAACTTAGAGTCAACAAACCCAAAGTTGATAGTCAATATCTCTTATTTCGCTAAACAACAAAACACAAAACCAAAGCAAAACCCCCAAATTTGTCAACCAACAAAACCAAGCCAATATCTCCCAATTTGCCAAGCAATAAACCCAAAACTAACAATTGATCTTTCCTAATTTACCAAACAAGAGTACAAAAAACTGAAATGAAACCCTTTTGATTCATCGAGTAACAAAATCAAGTAGATACCTCACATACAACAAAGAAACAACTTGGATGCAAAGCACCACAAAAAAAAGAAAAAAAACCAAAACATTTATGGACTCAAAACCAACAACTTACCTAATTAGGAATGTAAAACACATTGCAAAAGTGGTAGATTTTTTGTGAAGCTTCAAGCAAAACAAAAAATGAGGCACCAAAACATGAAATGAAACACTTGATTCTTGTGAAACTCATAGCAAAAAAAGGACCCATTGTTGCAAAAAAACTCAAAAGCAAAAACATATGAAGTATGAAACTTCCAATATTACAAGTAGTTTAAAGCAAAGTTTTGAAATTGACTTTGAGACAAACAAAGTGCAAAGGTGCAAAGCGAAGTGCCAAAAGGAGATTACGATGGGTTCTCCCTAAATCTTAAGCGACCTAAACCCTAAATAAAATGCATATTCAACATTTTCAAAACACTAATGGACTGAATATGATTATATACAAGCATTGGACACATAAGGGCATCCAATGGTTGTGTGTAGAGCTGGATATCAGGAAGTTTTAAAAAATCCAGATATGGATGAATACATATCCAACTACTATCTGGATGCATAGCCGGATTTTTCTATATAACCAGCCAACACTGGTAGACACCAATTAGTTGACATCGTTCCGAGCTATGATCAGATAGGATTCCCCAAAGAAACAGTTTGGCATCTGATCAAAGTTTTCTGCCCTCATTCAATTTTGGGCATGTCCAATGTTCCACTAATTTTTTTGTGACGGGCTAATCAAAGTGGCTTCTTGCGAAAACCAAAAAGAAAAAAGTTTCAGCCTTGGAAAAGCAAGTTCTACAGGCTCAACACTTTGCACTCATCAGTCCACATGACCAAAAACAATTTACAACACAAAGAATACTTACATCCTCAGAATACACAAGAGTTGTTGATTATCAAGGGTTGTTGACCCGTGACCCATCTCAGTTGGATGGCAGTGCACTTACGAGACATTGTAACACTTTGAGTACAATAAATCACCTGAAGCTTGCAAGCCTTCAGGAATGGAATCTACTCCGCACTTCCAGAGTGAAGTTTTATCGAATCACAAGCATAATATGCTTACCCAGAGCAAATGAAAAGGTTATCAAACAAGCCAAGCAGTACATAGCAAACCCTGTAAAGTGCATTCCAGCATCTATGTAAGCAATAAAATGATCTCTGGATGAACAAGGACATGTGGTTATAGTAGACCGCAGGGGTGAACAAAGTACCGATTAACTGGTAACATGCCTAACAACATGATACTTGGCGTGGGATTTCTTGTCCCGATCATCAAGTACATGGATCTCCTTGTCTGTTAGAGCCATCTAAATCAGCACTTAAATCTTCAGGTTTTGTAGGCATTTTGGCCCGTGCATGACTTGCATCTTTTCCAGTGAAAACCACACATGAGCCACCAGACCTGTAGAATGACTCTCCATTTGGTACAATATAGATCTTTCCCCTGATTGTCACTAGGATTGGCAAGTTGGGGTCAGTTCCATCATACCGGTTCAGCTTGTTCTCATTGATGTTGTCAATATGGGCCATGGGATTTGAAGGTGACCATTGTAGTTTCAACAAAATGAAACATTTCAAGAATAACTGTGGTCATAATCTTGTGAGTGTCACCCAAAAAGTATCAGACCAGCCCTTACTTCCAACTGGCTTCATTAGCTCCCATCGGTGGGTGTTAACTGTAGATAACAACACAAAAATCTGCTCTAAACTTGACCAAAGAATTATACAAAAACTCGCAACCTGAGACAATCTGTTGCACATTTCTGTAAGCAACAGGAATGAATCAATTACAAGTGATGTTAACTAGTACTTAAGAGACATAGCTAATTAAAAAAGTTAATAGTATCCTCACCCAAGACTGTGAGAAGCTTGTGAGGGTAAGCTCCATTTCATTTTAGCTTTCAAGAGGATAGTGGTCGGGCTTCTTGCACCATATGCTTTCAAGAGTCACCACAGGTGACGATTTAGCTGAGGTACTTTGACTTTAGTCATTGTGGAACATATCTGCAAGATTGCAAACAAAACTCCACAAAAACACTATGAAGGCAGTTGTTGTGTCAGTTGCAGCAAGACTGAAATGAACATGACAAGTTTGGTTCAGTCATAAAACTTGGGATGGTGTAACAGAATTTACGATCGTGTAATTCAAGGTAAAGTTACATCATAAACATTAGTGTCAAATTTATCAATCAGTGTCAAGGAACACATTGCATGGCAATATTCTTGTGTCTATTTATTTGAGAAATATGCATATCAGGTACATGTAGTCCATATCAAACCTCATGTCTAAGAAGATTTTAAGGCATGTTTGGGTCTTTCTTGCTGAAGCAAATTTCATGAACAACTCCCTGAACTTCCCAGACATAAGCCAAACCAAGCTAAGTGCAAAATCAAACAACTATGCATGCACAAAGAATCCCTAACCTACTGTATGACAGGGACTAAATCTGATGTTGGCAGATAGTTGATCCTTAACATGCTCCACATGACTCTTCTGCAAGTTTGTCCAACAATTTTGTGCTAGACAAGCTTTGGGGCAAGGTGTCCACCAAGGTTCTAGCAAGTACTCAAGGATATAAGAGAGCATCCTTGGCACCTCTAGACTGGCACAAACCTTGGCAATATTGCTCGTAGTGCCTTCTTGCCTTTGTATGGTAGTTGATTGTGGTCTTGTCCACCTCTCCCCCTTGTATTTCAGTTCAATATGGATTGTGTAAACAGTAGACTGGCCTGGAGTCTATTTTACAAAGATGTGTGCACGCAAGTTGCAAGAAGTTACATGTGATCATGTTGCTTCATATGGACTGGAAAAGAGAAAAGAAGGTTCAATCATCCATCAAAAGTTGAAAGGACATAATGTAGCCTGCCTTGTTGTCCAATTGTTTCATAACTTTGAGATGCCACCTATAAAGATAGCAAATGTGTCAAAGAGAAGTGCAAAGAGAAACCAAGTGAATTCACAAGGAGATGCAAAATTTCCTTCATTTCTTTGTGTGCAAGTTAGTGTGGGGAACTATCTTAGTGGTTCAGAATGGATCTGTTCACGCATGATGAGGTTGATGGCTGGGTCAAGGCAGCATCAAAGCTGGAGGATTCTGCAACTGGCATGATATGTGTGCATTCAGCTTGATTTCATTCCACTTGCTGTAACAGGTAGTACTAATCAATTGTGCCTCCTAGGTCTCAGGCATTTTGCAGTTCCATTGCTTTTTGCTATTGAGATAATGTGGTTGAATAGAAGAAACAAATTGAGTGGCTACTGTACTGTTACTAATCCAATGCTTTTGTTCCACAGTGCTATTCATGGAATCACATGATTGAGGACTTCATCAAAAGCAAGTTCTATCCTTCTGGCCATTGAATTAGAAGTTCATATCTCTACATCTTTGCCGGTATCTTTCAAGTAGTGTGAGGGGGTGAGATCAAAAACAACTACACCAACATTGAAGTTTACACAAACTCATGACTCTTCCAAAATATCACTACTCCATAGTGGAAAAGGATAATGTTTTTACTGTCTGTTGTCACTTTGTCAATGTGAGAAACACACTTTGCAACCATCATCTAAATTCTTTGCATGAGGCATTTGAATGGCTGTCCTCCCATTGTTGAAGAGAACCCCCGAGTGCAATTTTTCAATTTACCAAGTGAATCTGAGATCAAACCTGCACAGACAGAATCCAAACCTGTGCTCATGCCAAATATCTCTTGCAAAGTTGAACTTGAATCCAGAAGTTGCATTCCTGCAAACAGTTACATATAAAAAGAATGACTGTGCAGACCTAGAAGCCTTCAGACAACCATCTTCATACATTGATTGTGACAGTCATGACAAGAAGATATGATCTCTGCACCCAACATTTAGGTACCAGGGCTCCATGTTGTTCCATAGAACCATTTTATTCATTCTGCAGAGTAGTTGTAACAAAGAAATGAAGTTGCAACATCTATAGTCAATCAATGGAATTCCACTGTACTTCTACCTGAAAGAGATTTCTAACTCAACAATCAAGGAAGGAGATTACATGCCATTTATCAGTGACAGGAAAGTTCAGAATGTCTTGTTGAAGGGTATTCTGTTTGAAGCCTTTGCACAAACAAGAAGAGCATTCTGTGCAAGCTTTAAAATTCTCAGGTTGGCCCTTCCATGTCTTCAATACTCTGTAAGAGAAGGACACATGCCATGGGTTGGGGCTCTGGTTCTCAATGCATTTGAGTTCACCGTTGCTTCCACCTCCAATTTGCCCCCAGATAGAAACTGTACATCCAGATTCATTCACAAATCACAAACCCTTCTCCCACATAGAATCATGCTTTCATGCAATCATGTTCTCCACAATTAGCTTATTCAAACTGGTGTATAATGGGGTAGAACAGATGCAACAAAGTTTCTCTTTTGTAGATAATAAACCCTTGACATTCACGGGTACCATAATAACTTACCATAATGCCTGGGACAGACGGTAGCACTGGTCTCTTCAACAATGTGAGATTATTTCTCTGCCACTTTCTCAGGTGTTGCTCTCTCAGTGCACTCTGCTCCAGGGGCAACCATGCTGGGCTTCAACAGAAGCCCCTCAAACAAGACATTGTTGTCTGTCAAGAAGAAGAAGAAGAAGAAAGAGACTTTTGACCAAACCTTCTGGGAAACCTCCAAAGTTCTGTCCATGCCATGGCTCCCATCAAGGAGAATCTGAGGTTCCAGAAGGGGTACCAGTCCGTGGTGGACAAGCTACTGAGACTACGGAGCTCAACAGAATACGACGCGAACAGAGAAAACTCGTACCCCGGTCTTCACAAGCTCCTCATCGGACCCATGAGCGTGCACGGAGAGGCCGGGTTCTGGAACTTAGCAGCTGCCGCAGAAGAGACTGCTTGACCACCTTCCCCTGCAAACTCCGATTTCCCAAGGCTCATGACGGGCTTGAATGCGACGCAAGAACAGAAACCCTAAAGTTGGAATACTAACAGAAAAACGCTACAAAAAACTGTACGCGTAGAAATCTGAGAGTTTCCCGGCTCCGTCTTCAAATCCTTGATTCTGAACAACAACAAGAGAGGGAAGAAGATGGACGTGGTCACGGAAGCAGCTCGCCCCTCTTCCTCGCCGCCCTTGGACCTTCCGGCACTCGAATCGTCAGTGGCAGGCTTCACCTGGTAAGTTGCTGCATTAATGTCGCTTGCTTGTCCATCTCCTGAGAGAGAGAGAGAGAGAGAAACCGCAGTAACGTGCAGTTTTTCTTTTTAACCGGAACCCCGGAATCGTGAGCTCCTTTAGAGGTTTTAGCTGTTTGGGATGAGAGAGCTCTGAGAGTCTGTTGCTGTCAAAGCTTGTAAAAGGTGAAGGAATTTTGTGTTCACAAAGCTTTGTCATACAACAAACCCTATAACAACAGACCCTCGAAATCAAGCTTTAGGGTAAATTGTGTTTACAGTTTGATGAAAGACGGTGATGCCAGATTGCTGAACCTTAATGTCAAGATGGTCAGTGAATGTATGTTACTTGTGGATTTGCAAGAAAGATTAGGGTCTATGAAGCAGGGGAAAATTCAGGTTAGGTGATGGAGGAGCTGATGGGGGGTTGGCCATGGAGGATGATGGGATGAGCACAGCAAACTGCAGGTGAAGTATGCGACAGAGGAGATAGCAACAGTGGTGATGACTGCCCTAGGTGTGGACGAGGAGGTAGCAAACTTTATTATTCGCTTATCGCATTCCTTGTTTCTCTTGCAGTTTTGCTTGTAGGTCCTAGAGCAGACAAGTTTGATGAGCAGTCAATTGTGATGCTGGACAAAGATTGTGAAATCATGTCTCATCAGAAAAGTTGGATGCTAAACAAAGATGGTGAAATTGTGTCTCATGAATACTGAGTGGAATGGAGTGAGGACTGGGGATGGCTGGGCTTGCAGTTGCAACCTGACAAGGTGCGGAGGGAGATGAAAGTGGAGGGCCAGCTGCTCTGCATGTAAGTTGTTCTTTCTGGTCTAAATGCACATTTGATCTTGTCAAACTGCATGTTGTCAGAGTGCAGAGATACATATTTTTGCAATTTCAAATGCATATTTTCTGTCTAATTATTTTCTATGATTGCACTGTCCTTCCATATTCTCCTTCATCTTTATGTAGAATGAATCAAGGGATGATGACTTTGTACAAGAGATCCAGAAGTAGTAGGAGTGCCAGAAGTGCTTGTGATCACCATGGTAGAAACTAAGTTGTTAGATTGATGCACATGGCAGAACTCTGACAGGAGTTGAGGCCAGGTTTTTGAGAGCATCATTCAATGCCTTTATGGATGTGATGGTTCTGGCTACACGGACAATTGAGGAGTTTGGTCCTCCAAAAGCTACAAAATAGCAAATCTTGTAGGCAATGGTAACAGGTGGGAGTGTGCTAGTAGCCATCAAAACCTTTTGCCAAATGGCATATTGCAAGTGGACATGTTAGGGTGGGCTAGCTGCCATACTTGCCCTCTTTGTGCGCCAAGGATTTGACAATGTGAGACAAATGCATTTGAATGTGGCATGGCCTCAAAAGTGGGCATGTTTCTTTAATGGAAATGTGTGCTGTACAAACTTAAATCAGCTAGATTGCTAGTCTGATGACTGTCTAAAGTCATTATATGAATTTGAATACCATTTTAGACAAGTGTATCATGTTTCTCTTTGGGCATAGACGACAAA
>Ga0209611_10012825_pt1 | contig 11678 bp, 12 predicted proteins | sample S1TSphgellanicum_3_FD_187693 | JGI IMG/M metagenome (GOLD analysis project Ga0209611, IMG submission 187693) | Host-associated microbial communities from peat moss isolated from Minnesota, USA - S1T2_Fc - Sphagnum magellanicum MG (SPAdes) (version 2) | ecosystem: Host-associated > Plants > Peat...
CAGATTCGCCTGATTGTTGGGATAGGCGAAACAACCGAGACCTGATCACTCACCAATTCTGCATCCTTCTTCCTGCGAGCGAGCTTTACTAAGTTCTCCAAATGCTCCAGCTCCCCAGGAATCATCAGAACGGTCTCCATTGGACTAAGAGCAATCTTCCCTTTTATAAAATGTGAAAGTATTTTTGATTTGGTCGTGGTCTCCCGATTCACCCTCATACCTTCTTCCTCAACTTCTAGAGAGGGGGCGTTGGTCGTTGGTGCCACCTCAACAGGAACTCGTCTTTGTGGTACCCGAGTATATGAAAATACTTTTTCGTTGCCACACAACCTGTTGAGTTGCTGCAGCGTTGCTTCTTCATCACTCAGCAGAACTTCTACAAAGTTTGCCGTCCCAGTATGCGTTTTCTCATCCCTGGGCTTCTTCCAACAACGATCCTCCGAGTGCCCCAGACCTGTGCAAAAGGTACACTTGATTCCACAATTCTCTGTCCTATGCGGCATATTGCACTTGGCGCATTTTGGCCGTGCTTCATTGCACCTCGGATAGGTGGTGGCCCTGTGATCTCCTGCTTGACAGATTTGGCATACTCCTAACACATTGGAAGAGGATGCAGGTGCTGGAACTGGCCCATTTCCCTTAAAGAAATTAATCAAGGTGCTATTTAAAGCAGTAACCTGTTTCTCCATAGTGTTCTCTTCGGTCCCCTCTTCCCGTTCCTCCTTGAGAGGCTCGAATGGTGTTTCACCCAGTTCTCCTAAAACTCTCTCCACTTCAATCGCAGCAGCCACCAACTCCTCGATGTCTGCAAATACTCTCACAACACATAATTTCCGGATTTCTGGCCTTTGCCTGGCCAGGAATCTCCTCCTCTACTCCACGTCTGGTATTCTGCCTCTCTGGAACAACCTATCGAGGCGCTCAAAGTATTTCTGAACCCGCTCCTTGGGTTCTTGTTTGATGACATCCATTTTCATTCGAATGTCATCAGCATCTATATTACCATACTTTTGGACCATCAAAGTCCGTAGATCAGTCCAATCAGTGGGCGCGGGCTGAAGTCTTCGAAACCATTTTTTCGCACGACCACGCAGGTTCAATTTAGCAATTTTGAACAACTTATCAGGCGTCAGGTCTCGGCCGCCATTGTGAGTCGCTCAGCCCAATTGGTGACATCTTCGTACTCACGTCCCCAAAACAGATCGTCCATACCTTGGGGACTCGTCATCTTCCAAAGGTCCTGCAACACAATAAAAATATAGCACCCCTCCCACACACGGATTTCCAACTAAAAGACAGATGCAAGCAAAACTAGCCAGAGCCTTGGTTCTTGCTCCTGACTCAATCTCGATTTGTGGCGCGAAAGCAAACAATGTCCAGATCATCCAGCGAATTCAGACTGCTCCCCTTCATGTATCGGCCTTAATGGTGTAATGGTGGATGGAACAGTAGTGAACTTCTGCTCATCCATTGATTCTTGCTGGAATTTCCATACTCCTTCCTGGCTTTGCCAGATTCTCCAGCTGATGAGGCGGGATTTGGAGCCACTGTGTTCCACTCGAAGCAATCGATCCCCTGCCTCAAACAAATCCTCTACCCCAGGTATATACAATCGCACAAAATGGTTAGGTGACACTGCCGACTTAGGGATCCAAATGTCTCCTAGTCGTGGTAATGCACACTGCCTCTCAGCAAATCCAAGAGCTACTCTACGCAAGATAGGTGGTGAAATAGAAGTTGTCTTGTAGTTCTGAGGTGAGTGCCCACCCTCTTGTTCCATCAATTACTTTTAGCCAAACTCGGGCTCGTGTGAAGAACCCACTGTGCGCTACTTCTACAGCAAGATCTCCTATTTGAGCCGCATCAGGATCTATTCCTACTAATCACACCACTCCAAATCCTAAGAAACGTAGAATCACTGCCCCTCTTTGTGGGCCATTCTGAACGATGAGGAAATCGAACCTACGGACAATGTTGAGCTCACGATCCTCCTGGTTCACATGTTCCACAGGGACCGCCTCATCGCCAAACGACGACATGATCTTCTACGATCATCCTATCTATTCCCCTACAGGTTCTACCAAGGTTGACAACAACGGAACTATGCTCTGATACCAAAAAGGAGGGTCCAGAAAACCTGCATCAATGACGCGATCTCCCACGGACCCTGGTTTTCACATTCTGTCAATCCACCTCAAATCCACAGACACCTAACCTTTCCTGACTTGGACTATCTTCTTGCCATCGCTCACGGATCTACTTGCAACTTGAAGACTGACAGACCCAACAACGCATCACTCGACACAACACACAGCTCTGGTCATACATTACACACAGATGCCTCTGAGGAAAAATGCTCGGACATCATTCATGGATTATATACATAGTCTGAGAGCGCAAGCACTGCCCTCAAACACAATTTCTTACAGACCAGAGGCGCTGATTGTCCCTCCAATTCTTCCTCTCTCTCTCTCTCTATGTCCTCTTGTAGCAATGAGCTAGACCACACATCAGACGCAACGGAAAATCACGATCCTGGCCAAGACTCTCTGCTACCGAGCTACTCACTCTTCTCCTTCTACTAGCCTCATCACAACATTGTCTGCTATTCTCCAAAAACAGACCGTCCTTACTGCCGATGACTCCCCCTCCAAAATTTTCGGGCCCCTCTTCCTTTTCTTTTTTTTATAAAAAAAACAGACTTCTGATCCTTTCTTCTAGTTCTCCGTTGGCTTCCTCCAGAAGCTTCTTCCAATTTTCCAACGCCGTTCCATTCCCCCCACTCCGTCTTCAACCTTGCCACCTTCATAAGTCGAGCTCCATCAATGCCAGCCGCCATGCCCAATTTTACACACACCACACAGCTCAGAAAACAAGGCAACCATGCATTTCCATGCAACAATGATGGGGCGCCATCACAACAAGTCGGTTGATGCAATTATGCCTAAAATCCAGGATTAGATCAGATTGCACACTAGTTAGACAACCTCCTTTCACATTACACCTATATCATTAGGGATTTGCCTTATAAATCCAACTTAAGGTGAATATAATTAACATCAAAAGTTATGTGACTTGAAAGTATCATTTTCTTCCTAAATATTTAGTCTAGCCAATAGAAATTAGAACTTCCTTCTTCTTACAAACAAAGCTACCAAATTATTTTATTACATTATGTACACTTGGTATATTTGGCATCAAAAATTGAAGCAGATTGTTGAGAATCAACAAGCATCATATGTACAATTACAATACATACAATTTTTATATTTAAGCGGGTTGCAATAATTACATTTGTTTTAACTTCATGACATAATGTTAACATTACGTAGACTGCACATGTTGGTTGGGTGGGTAGGTAGGGGTGAGGTGAATATAATACTAGGTGGGTGGGTGGGTGTATGGGGGAATGGAAATAATTAGTTAGGTAAATGCATTAGGGGATGAGGTTGTTTATTAGTTGGGCAGGTCAGAGTTGGGAAAAAATATACATGGAAAAGGTCAACAACAAAAAGTGTTAACCCTAGTGCACTAGGGGATAAATTGAAGTCTAGGAGCAAGATGAAAAAAAACACCCCCATCCAATCTAACCAATGGACAAAACATTCCAATTAATGTGGTAATGCGTGCTAGTTCACTCTACCATTTTATGGGTACATAGGTTATGAAATGTTACTTGTATTGAATTCAAAACAATGAAAGACAAATTGATATTTAAGTTTTATGTGAACTCACAAATGTCATTTACACATTTCTCTTAAGCATGAAGACTAAGCTAAATTGGCTTCGTGAGCATGTGGAAATATTGGAAAAGCAAAACGATTTTTTCAATGATGATGATGACATTCAAATTAATAAAGTTAATAAATGTGGAAGCTAAGCTAGAAGATCATACAATGTAAACTTTGGAAAGATAAAACTAATTAAGAATGAAAATATTGTTTTTAAAGGAACTTGATCATGCAAATTAAAGGAAACACTCTAAAGACTTGTAATCAATTTTGTCATTTTTTCACAACAAAAACATAAGGAAGCTTCTAGACTTTTATTTGAAGAACATTGAAAACCACTCAAAACAATGTATGTAAATTTTTGAAACACAAACAAACCCATTGAGACAAGCTGAAAAAGATCCATTAGTAGTGACATTATGCCCAAGATACATAATCCAATTGTAGTAAAACATTGATAATTACATAACCCATTCGTGCTAAAGGATTACAATTTTAATGATATGATTTGTACATATTAATGAAAATGGAATATATGTTACCATTACTTCCAATCCCAAAGGCTTATTATTCACTTTTATGCTTATGAACTTCCATGGGATTTAACATAACATTTTGATGATAGGTGCCAAGATCACAACAATTTTTTTTGCAATGTGAATGATTAAAAATTTAAAGTTCAAGGAGTACATGTGATAACATCACATGTGAATACATCATTTTTAATTCACCTAATGACAATGGAACATTGGAATTGAAGTATGGATTATGAAGCATGTATGCATTGTGGTATTATTCGGTCTTGGCATACAAAAATTGTCCATGAGAAAATGTTTTAAATGATTCATTTTTTAATAGCATGTGACATATTTATGACATTTTAAATAGGAAATGAAGAGATACCAAATTGTCTATTCAAAATGGACTTTTCAAATTAAGAGCTACAAACTATGTCATTATCCATAAACTTGTGGAATGGACTCATGAAACACACATGACACATGCAAATGGATGCAACTTTCACTACAAGGAAAACCCAAGATTTGCAATTACGTTTTCAACTACAATTTGTAATTACAAATGAAAAACCTAACAAATTTCTTTTTGGGGAATTGAAATATATAATTTGCAAATGAAAACCATAAAAGTCAAAAATAACATTTCAATTGCAAACATTAAACATTTGTCAAGACCATGGCAATAACCACTTTCTATCATTTTAGTTACAAACGACAATTACCATTATAGTCAAAAGTTGCTTTCAATTATAATCAATAGTGGATGAATTTTGTTTGCTAACATTACATGACATCACCAAATCTTGAGTTGCAAATTTGAGTATGTTACAACTAAATTGAACAAAAATTTCAGCCAATAATTCAATGATTTGTGATACATTCACATCTATTGGCTAAACCACATGACACTTAAACTAGGTCATTTAAAAATAGGTTTAAGTTAAACCACATGACATTTAAACATAAGCCACCTAATTTAGGATAGGCCACATGGCACTTACACATAGGCCACCTAGGCTAAACTATGACATGTGGCACCTAACATTATTACAAAATGTGGGTATAGTTAATTAGTGTTTGTTTAGTGGATTAGTGATTCATTCAAAATCCAGTGATAATATTTAATGTACATGAATGCATTTTGTTGTAGTGTAAACATAGGTCACTTAAGCTAGGTTAGACCACATGGCACCTAGGCTAGACCTAGACATGAACCACCTACATTAAATTGCATGGCACCTAAGCTAAACTAGACCCCAATAACCTATGTGGCCTCTAGTCCATGCTTAGACTTAATCCACATGGAATTTAAGTTATGCCTAGACCTAGGCCACATGGCATCTTAAATTAGCTTAAATTTAGGCCCCATGACAATTAGCTATAAAAAGCTTATTTCATTTTGGGTTTAACATTTAAGGTTGAATATTTTTTATTGTTTCATTTCAAATGGCTATCCCATTTTCATGTTTTTTGTGTTTTTCCAACATTTTTAGTGCACATTGTTGTATATTTTGAAATGGAAAATAAACAACATGGGATAAAACATTTTGGTTATAATATAGTTACAACTACACCCATTTTAACTACTACTAACTACTTACTAGCTCCCTATTTAACCTAGTCTACTAATTAAGTAGTTAGTTATAGTACCTAATTACCTACCTAATTTAATTAGTACCAATCATAGCCTAGCCTAACACCTATTAACCTAACTTACTACTAAACCTAACCTATTAATTAACATAACCTATGTGGTGCCTAGGCTAGGCCTACAATTGAACAAAGTGGCATTTAAGGCTTAAATCAATTAGGCCATGTGGCATTTATAGCTAAACCACAACTACCACATGGCACCTAGTTAGGGTTAAATTTTGGTCATGCCATCTCTCACATAAGCTAGGCCTAAACCTAGGCCACATGGTACCTAATTATAGGCCTACATTTAAACATAGGCCATGCCATGTGACACCTAGGCTATTTTTAAACCTATGCCATGTCTATGGCATTTAGGTTAGGTTATAGCTTAAACATAACTCATGTGGCACATAGCCTAGGTCTAGACCTAAGTCACATGGTCCATAGACCTAGGCCACACCTAGGCTAGGCCTCAACTTAAGTTAGGCCTTGACTTGGACCATACCATGTGGCATTTAGGCTACGCCTAGACCTAGCCCACCTATTTTAGGCTTAGACTTAAGTAGCCTATGTGACACATACGCTAAGATAAGTGGCACCTAGGTTAGGTTTACACCTAAATCACATGGCACCTAAGCCATATAAATTACCTAAGTTTGGCCTAAACTAAATAGTTTATACTTAGGCCATGTGGTTAAGCTAAGCTACTTATATACATCCTAGATTTAGTTATTTAAGTGAGTAGCTTAATTTAAATAATCTACATTCCTAAGTTAAGTCTATATAGTAGGCTGGTAGCTTAGCATACACCTATGTATACCTATGTAATAGGTCACCTAACCTAGGTATATAAGTAGCCTTAAAAGGTTTAAAACATTCTACTTGGATGGAAAGTTGCAAATGTGCACAACATTTCATCTATAGAACATGAACTTTTTCATCCAACCTTAAACCAATATTACAAAAATAGTTGGATGGACAACTTGTGATGATGCCATGTCATTTGGAAAAGATCCCAAGTTGGTGTTTCAATTATGAGTCAACTAAGAAATTTGTTGATGCTGAAAATATTCATTGATTTAACACTTAAACAAAAATCATTTATAATTGATCACCAAATTAGTAGGTGGATTGATTTTTGGTAATCACCATTAATTTATTTAAATATAAAAAATTGAAATTATAACACAATTCAAAACAACATGCAATTGAAAACTTTTTGCTTAAAAAAAAGGCATTTTCTCTTAGTGTTTATATATCTTATATGATTTTATGAGTATGACATAATTTTCAATTAATTTCATGAAATTAAGTATTTTACAAGGTTTTAGAAATGTATGACTTAATTTATTTTTTTAAGTCCTTGAAAATCACATATTGATGAAATTAAAAATTGAAAACATTGATAATAAATAGGATTTTCATTTTATAAATTTGCAAATTGTTATTTTTTTAATAAAATGGTTGTCATTTTGAAATTATGCCTACTTATCTCACACTATGAAAAGGACAAAATATAAACGCTACATCTACTGATTTGAACCACTCTAGCATGCCAAGACCTTACTATAAACTAAAATTGGTTATATGTAATATGCAAAGCACTATTAATCAAACAAATATTACAAGACTACATTCACCATGGCGACTTTAAATGCGCATGTTAAAAACACGATAGAGTTTGCAAATATTGTTTAAAACAATTAGAAACATACTTTGGAAAGGTGCAAGGATTTGCTAATGATGTGAGCCTAGAAAGGATTGTGAATGTTATGAAATGTTGGTTTAGAAACAAAATCATTAAATACATGGCTTGATCAACATAGTTAAAGAAAGATCCAAAAGATCCTTGAATACCTTAATGCCAACAACACAATAGACACAACATTGGTTGTCCAAAATTTGAAAACATTTTCATTCAACTAGATTAGTTAATTATTAACAATGTCTTCCACATCGATTAGGATTGGAAATTACCAACTAATATTTCACAAATCAAAAAATATTATCATTGTTATTCAATGGTTAATTTATTTTTGATTGTTCCCCATGCCATTATTTTTTTCTTGTTTATTTCCAACCTTTCACGTCTTTTCTATGTGTTTATTTGTATTATTTGATGCCCTCAATGATCCTAAATTCCAAAACATTAGATTGAAAAATTTATGTTCATTCCTTCTAGAATTAATTTTATTGATTTTGATTCTACACTATATATTTTAGCCCTAGCCCACCCTTGTCACTAAGTCCCACCTAGAGCCATGTCAAGGAAACAAAAATACATCCATTTGTTATCCATAAGGGGAAGGTGTCATGATGGTCACATTCAAAATCCCCATTTTCATGGGATGCCATTAGGATGAATTTCATGATTTTTAAATTTCATTATCCATGCACCTTCAGCCTTATATGAAGATGCCTTAATTTATGTGTCATTCCATTGTTATAGTGTTTTGATCTTTTTGAGTATCAAATTTACATTTTACACCTCCAAATCAAATTGCCCTTTCATTTTCCAATTATTATGTCTTTCCAATTTCTGATGCAAGTGCCAATTAGTTTTTTTTTGGTTATTGTTACATAAATAATTTTTTTATGAGTTAATTTTTGGTATATGTGTTCAACTATCAATTTTTTTTATAATGTTTACCTTTTGGGGCTCATGTATGTTGTATTTCTAATCTCATATTTTTGTTACATTACAAGCTTTCATCTTCATTCTAGATCTTTTTCATTCCTTTTTTTTGACATTCATGCTCAAGTTTATAGTTTTTTCAAATTTTTTTGGACTATTTTATTTTATTTTTGGATTCACATTTGGGTTCATCTCTGGGTAGAGGTGTTGTGGATTGGATTCAATTTTTCCAAATTTCATCATTTTCCAAAATTTGAATTTCTACAAACATTAGAAGATTGAATAACAAAAGGGCTAAACAAGGAATGTGCCCATAGGGATAACATTTTAAGAATAACACAAATTTCTAGGTTGAACTTTAGTTACACCATTGTTGTTTTGTCAAATTTCATTGTTGTATTTTGAAAAATTAACATTTAAACGTGAGTAAAAACACCATTTATCGATTATTCAAGCTTTAAGCCACTTTAACATTTCAAAGCTTAAGGATTTCTTAATTCATGAATATGGGACACAAAAGGACATCTGAATTTATATTGCCATTTAATTTATATTTCTTGATTTGGGTGCAAGTTACATCATTTAATATGGATTTGCACATTTTCAATAGATAATATCAAAGCTGAAATATTCAATTTTTAATTAGTTTTTTTAGTCATGCATATAGTTGATTTAACTTAGTTATGAAATTTCTAACTTTTGTTTTTACAATTATTGAATTATTTAATGTCGATATGGAGGGTATTGGTAAAGTAAAAAATTGATTTGGTTATGAACATTGAATTGTGGCAAAATCTGAATGAAATATTTGGAAAAACTCAAAATGAAATTAAAATTTTGAACACATATGTTACATATATTTATTTCTTTAAATACTAGGGATTAACAGACACCTTATATATATTTTTTGTTTTAAAAAAATGAAATTATTACAAAATTAATCAAATTATAATTTATGCCTAACAACTAATATATGGGACCTTGTTTTTATTCATGTATCTTGTAAATTCCAAAAATAGTGTCCACCCCCACCCCCACCACCCTCCCTCCCCCCTCCCTCCCCCCAAGCAATTTGTATGTCACATTTTTGTTCCATACTTTGCAAATGTTGTTGAATGTTTATCATTGCCAAATGATTAAAGAATGATTTGGTTAATTGACTGCTAGTCCATGCACAAATCCAAGAAGTTTATTTCATGGATGAAGAATGAATATTCATATATTTATGTCTTGTTTGTGTTGGCTAATTACACATTGAGATTAGAACTTGTAGATGTCATTTTGCAAAAGACTTTTAAGTGTGTCACTTCATAAACTGTTTCAAATAATGGTTGATAGCATCCATACACAAAGAAATGAAAAACAAGGATTTTGATGGTCATCTTGAACTTCAAAGAAATATGTTACACAAGAAGTTATACAATTGGTTACTAAAGATTTGGAAATGCTTAGGTTTTCAAAACCAAATGATAATGAAAGGTTAGGGTAAGTAGGGTAAGGCATTTGATAAAAAAAAATTCAAGTTGAAAATTTATACTAAAAAATGAAAATATGCTCAAGAAATGATTGAAATGATTTTTTTAATTTTTATGAAATTTGTAACATCTATTAACATTGTCCAATTTGAAATTGAACTTTTTTCTTGGCAAAACATTCTCAACATTTTAGTAGACTAAGATGTGAATCACCATTGATTACACATTTTCATCACTAAACCATTTTCAATTGTGTAATATGTCACATTAATTTTTGAATGCAGTGAAAACTGTAACATTCTAACAAGATTTTGTGTACACCATAGTGTGCAACCACCTTTTGGTTTAAGTTAAAAACATAAAAAATCTTAGAAAATCCCAAAACAAGTGTCAATGGATAGTCAAACATGTTTTTTTGGCAATATTATTTCTTGCACACATGCATCTAGAAAGCTAGACATTTTGAACACATTGAACATAATTTTTTGTCAAATGGTTAAAAAATGAGTCCTTTACTTTGTAGCCCTTTCTTTAAAAATTTCAAGACTTTGATTTAAATTTTTTTTTTCATCAAGTTCATCCAATGAACATGAAATTCATAGAAGGGGATATGTTTTGTTTGCACAAAAAATTTGAATCAATTATACTACTTTATGCATTCCTTTTGATTATTTTTATAAAAAAATGCAGTTTAACCACTTGATATAGTTAGTTTAAAAGACTCAAAATAACATTTACATAATATCCAAATTAGTTTAAAATATTTCTTATTAATTTAACAAGATATCATTTTATATATTGACATACAATAATCCATTACAACTAAAATAATATAAGATAAACAAAAATCCACAATTGCTATTTGTAGTCCTTAAAAAATAGGTCATTCCTTTTGGTATCCCATTGTGAATACTCCTAGGAGATGGAGGAGACATGGACATAATTGAACCAATTCGAAGCAAAAAAAGAGGAATATCATCACAATGACATTGAAAGCTTGTTAGATTTTCGACAACACAATCAATGGTTGCAAAGAAACTTTTGAAATATCAACAAGATATTGAGATGAAAATTGAAAATGTTATGTCCAAAGTGGTGAATGGGAACATAGGTTTAAAGGTTGATTTGAATGTAGTGTTCTTGGGTGGGGGACCAAACAAAGTGGCCAACTTTTCACAAGATGTAAAAAACTGAGAAAGTCATGTATAAATGCAATATGTCTTTGTTATACCTGATAAGCATCTTGGTGTGAAAATTTACTATTATTAAAAAAGTGAGTGAAATATGAAGTTGAGTTTTAACCTCTAATAAAAATATGTTTCCTTTCGAATTTAATTATCTTTGTGTTTTCAGGGAGATAGGAGTGAAGAATTCATGGGAATTGAAACTGGGAGTATGGTAACACACTAAGAAATGACTACTTTCAAGGATGTAATATAATAAAGTTATCCGTAACCGTAAAGTCAGGCGATTATGGGGTGAGAACGGTCAGTTTCGGCATAATAGGGCATCAAATGCATAACTGGGAATGAAATTTTTACAAAAGGAAATAACTGAGACCCAAACTAAATTTTCCACCAATTTTGGTGGTAAACTGAGTTTCATCCTCTCTTTCTTTTTTCATGAGCGCCTCCACTACTGCTACATATATTTTCACTGCTCCTACCTGTACAACTACTATAAT
>Ga0209611_10012827_pt1 | contig 11677 bp, 4 predicted proteins | sample S1TSphgellanicum_3_FD_187693 | JGI IMG/M metagenome (GOLD analysis project Ga0209611, IMG submission 187693) | Host-associated microbial communities from peat moss isolated from Minnesota, USA - S1T2_Fc - Sphagnum magellanicum MG (SPAdes) (version 2) | ecosystem: Host-associated > Plants > Peat...
ATTTAAGCACAATGGGCTTCAAATATCCTATCAAAGACCATGCTATAAAAGGTATGATGACGCAAACATTCAAAGATGGAATCCTAAAGTCAAACAATTTGTTACCTAATGAGTTATTCAAAAGCAAGAAAACACGCATGTGTTGGGGCCGATAGAAGATCACATGTTGTTTTGAAGTGTTCTTGTTGACTTGTGTTAAAGCTTCAAGAAGGGAGGGATGTTGATCAACCATAAACATAACAATTATGATTGAAACTCCAAGGTCCCAACTCCCCAAATAGGCTATTGCGATGATGGTGGTTGTTCGTATGAGCTTAATGCCACCAAAATCTATTAGGAAATAAGCTTCTTTACAGGCTATAACACCTTTTGGGCTGTTAAAGGATCCTAAACCTAAAAAGCACCCAAACATTTGAAGGAAGGAGGAGTAAAAAAAAATAAGGGACTTTATGAAGGTGGAAGTGGGAGGTGTGCATCATAATAAATATAATGGTCATTGCAAAAAACAATGAGTTAGAATTTTAAAGGCTACATGAACATCACCAATTATAAGGAAAAGGTCAACATGCCAAACATCATTTAGAAAAGACATTTTTGATGAGGATGATTTGAATGATGAAGTGTTTAATGGAACCCCTAAGACTTTAATTCCTTCATATGGGGTGTCAAAGTCAAGCGATAGACAAAAAGGAGACCATGCTACACATTTTTTAGGTTGGATAGAAAAACCTATCGCACAAAGTTCGATTTGGAAGTGCACATATTTAAATTTGATACAATTGAAAGGTGGCTTATGATGTGAATGTCATCTACAATGGATGGAAATAGATAAGAAGAAAAATGACTAGCTATCGAACGTAAAGCCTTAAAGTGAATTAAAGCAAATAATGTCTTTCCTAAAGGATCACCTTTGATGTGCCCTCAAATTGGGCCTCTTATTGTCCTAGAATTTTGGATGCTCACGTCTCTTTAAAATCAAGTTGTTTATGAAAATTCGAAGGCAATATATTATAGCCCTAAGAAATATCTTTCCAATGGTGTATTGCACGCCCTAATCGAAGCTCATTTGACCCTTTCTTTCAAAGAGTTTATGATCAGAAGTCAAATTCTCAATTTGACTATCGCCCCTTCTTTTGACCATAACTCATGCAAATCAAGTTTAAATGAACAATGTGATGGCACTTTAAGCATCTATGATTCAAGAAATTTTTAATGTGTGTCCCAGGGGTTTAATTTGGTATTTGTTTACCTTTCTAATCAAGACTCTAAACATTCACAACTCCCACACAAGTGCAATTCCCAAAGTGGGAATGCACTTGGGAGTCATCAGGCTCCATTCCTTACACTTTCCCCCATTTTTGAGGGTGTGTTTCACACCATAACACATTATTTTGGCCTCATGGGCCCTTGCACTCCACACTTAGTTGCAAACCCAATGTTAGGGTTGCGACAATCTTGATGAATATAGTAAATGGGATGGTTGTGACATTACCTTCACAATTACAATAATTATAAAACAAGGGCGACTCAAATGCATAAAATGCATGAACAAAGGGGATGAGTTATATGATGTCCCCACCTACTACATAAAGTTTTTAAAGTGTGACCCCTTTTGACACCAAATTGAAGGCATTCACCACATCCAACTAAAAAACAACCAAGTTGGGGTGAAGCTCCAAAATGCATTAGATGCCATGAATTACTACTTCACATTCACCCTTGTTTGTAACACCAAATTGGTGAGGGGAGAAATGTGTTGCAAAGGCATCACAAAATTGAATGCATAAAATGTGGATTATGAATTGATACAACGTTTCCCCCACAATAATGGGATGAACTCCACTTGAAGGCTTGGTCATGGTTAACATGCCCCAAAGACATGTGCAATTTGATGTGAAATGTGATCTTGTGCAATATGGGAACAAAGCTGAAACAATTGTGGGAATTTATTTGCAAAATTTTATGGGTGAAAATAGTCCCGAAGGTGTTCAAAAACCATCCCAAAATGACCACTTACAAATAAATGTGACATGTTTTAGAATGTCAATTTGAAATAATTAAATGAAATCTTAAAGTCCTAATCTAGTTCATAATTTTCTAGGAAAAGCCAAAAGGAGCCATTTGATTCAAGATGTAAAACAATGAAAATTGAAGTGGTGTTGAAGGATGCAAGTGTAGGAAAAAATGGTGCCAAAGTGCAAGTTGCTCAAAACTATTCCTTTCCATGTTTAAGAACTAAATTATGAAGAAGGTACTTATGAACTGAGAGATCAAGTTGGGGAGGAAACACTAAACTCAAACTTGCCACCAAAGCCTAGGTTTGTACAAAGAATTCTTCTTGTAGGTTTTCTAAGTCACTTATTAAAACATTCTTGAATCGAATTTGCTCCCTTATGCCTTGTTGCCCCAATACAAGGAGACAAAACAAGACACCATTGGGGTAACAAAATGAGCAAATGCCAAGTTGTTACATCATAGCACATGACCTTAAACCCAATGGAAAACGAAATGTCATTTGTACATCATGTCATAAAGCAATAGGGATGTGGTTATATGGTCGAAGATAGTGAAAGCCTATATTAAAAGATTTGAAAGACATGCAATGTCAAAACCTAAACCTAAATTAATGTAAGCGGGGTGGGAACAAGGTAGAATATTGAACCGAAGCGGTCACAAGGCAAGTTATCGCATGAGCTTAAAGCCTGAACCTAAAGCTTAAACTTAGAACTTGGGATGGTAAAATGTTTTTTCCTCTATAAACATGTAAGTAAAACCCAAGAATTTAATTGCAAAATGAATGTTGTACAAGTAAACCTAGAAGCAAACATGGGATGAATGTAAACATTCATCCTCATTATGGATGAATATTTTATTTAATCATTAAATTTTTATGGATAATTTTTTTTCCATAATTTTAAATAACTAAAATTTCATGAAACATAACATATTTTTATATGATATAACATTTGTTGAATAATATAATGTAAATTCCATTATGGATGTATTTCATGGCTATGGTTTAAAATGCCATTATTTTCAAAATGTCTTAATTATATTACTATTATTATGCTAACATCCACCCCATATTTGTTTTATTTAATTCAAATAATAATAATAATAATTTTCCGGGCAAATTAACCCAATGTTGTTGACATCAATGGGTTTTGAATGTTTTATATATCTTTAAAATATATAATATCATTGGTGATAATGGGTTTTTGAAATAAATTAAAATTCATTTTTAAACACCTTAATTAGCTTTCTTCAAACAACCTACTATCATGAATGACAATGGGGTTTTTTTAATAATCATTTATTTTCAAGGCACCCCAATTTTCCATGAAGTAAATATATAATGTTGTTGACAACAATTGGGCCAGGGGTATTATATTTCTTGAATTGCTTAACATTGTTCATGAAAATGATTTCTTAAACAAAATTTTTAAAATTATTTTGGTCTCATCATCATATTTTTCCTTACTATCACAATTTTATTATCCATCATTATTAAATGACATTCAAATTTGAAATATTAATACTTGGAAAACACATGAAGATGGACATAAATCATTTTGAATTTATTTATCTTCCAATCATGGATGAATTTCATCCAATGATTTATTTATTTAATCCAAATCATAAATGAAATTCATCCATATGAAATCATTCATCTATGGACATATTAATCCATGTAAATGGATTAATATCACATTAAGTTTTTAATTTCAAACTCAAAGTTCCAAATTTGAGTTTTACACTCATGCACAATGACACACCCCCAAACTCCTTGATAGACTCAACTACAAGTCTAAATGTGAAAACCATGGAAGGATAAAGAGCTGGGGCACACTCCTTGGCTTGTAGCACTTTGGGGGTAAAAGGGTGTGTTAAAGCTTCGGAATAGGACTAGGATGAATGACAAACACGTCAATTATTCACACAAACCCACATAAAGCAAACAACAAGTTGGTTAGTACATAGTCAGAGCACTTTTAGTGCACGAATGAACCATGGACAAACACGAACTCACAAGACTCACCGTGGCTTGGACTTGGGGGTAATCACCACCTTCCCACTTATAGTATTCTTTGTGCTTGGCCATAGGGCCAGCACCCAAATGTCATTTTGTCATGGGATTCCCAAATTGGAGCTTCGAAATTTTCGAAATTGGGACTCCCGCAACTTTGGAAGCCCATAACTTTGTGTGCAAACCCCTGATTGAAGTGAAGTCTAAGCAAAATTGTAGCCCTTGTCAAAAGTTTTCCAATGGTATGTGGCAAGCCACCTGCATGCAAGGAAATCAGGACGACTCTCGACCTTTCTTTTGGCCATAACTTGTGTTTTAGGTATCTAAATGGGTCATGTGAACCCATTTTAGACATCTATGTTCCAAAAGATTTCCAATGATACAAAAAACTCTTCAATCTAATGAATTCAAACCCCTGAAATTGCTTTCTGAAAATTCAAAAGTCCCTCGAAAGTCTAACTCCCAAAGTGGAAGCTCATTTGGAAGTGTGAAGGTCCATTCTTTCACACTCTCCTACACTCCTGGGAGCATGAAATGTGATTCCTGGGCTTCCCACTTGGCCCACACCTTTGCAAGCCCTTGCTTTGGTTGCGAACCCAAGGTTAGGGTTACAACACACAAGCCATCCTTAAATGGTCACACAGGTTTGGATTAGAAAAATTGGATGGTTAACGGGGATGTTGGTGATGGGCTAACCTTTGAATGGTAAATTGACACTCACATGTGGGGCAAGAGGCTTTAGGTGGAAGTTGCGGGCGTGTTTGGGAAATGGGGGTAGGTTGGAGGTCTAATCATGGGCAATGGTAAGGGCGAATAAAATGAAATAAGGAAAAGATTCTACATGTGCATTATCAAAGGGGTTTGGGAAAATGTAAAGTTGGGACCCCACATTTGCATGAAAGGCTAAGGGTTGATAGGGGGAACTAATAGGTGGTGCGTGGTTTGTTAAAATAGTAGAAGGAACTAGTGAGTGGTTTGTGGTTTGCATGGGAGATGGGGTGAAGAATAGATTTGTAATGGTAGGTGAAAAGGTAAATGGATGATAGGAATTATGATGTTTGTTAAGACATTATGAACTAGGGGACATTGGACGTTTGGTGCCCATAAGGAAGGAGGTTTACTAGGAGCACAAGCCCCACTTTCTAAAAACTACCTATTGTTATAAAACAAACTTAAATTTACATAGTTAACCGTACAAAATTTAACGAATGAAAAGGATAAAGATGGAAAACCACCATGGGTTCCCTAGTTAGCGTGCTATGTCAACACCAAACCCCAAATTTTCCATAGTTTTGGATGCCATCATAACTACTCTACTAGGTTCAACGCAACATATACACCATAATACCAAAATATTACAATCTTCACACATTTTCCCCAATCTTATAAAACTTGAAACAAGCAACACCACACAAAAGTTCCCTTAAAAACCACTTTAATGGTCTAGTTACCTTCAATTACAATCGAAATTATTATTGCTACCACCACTTTTCCTCCGCTTCTCTCCCCTCTCTTCTTTTGTCACTCTTTGTCATGTTTATCCTTGTCTTGGAATTGAAATGTTTATTGTTTCTTTTGTAATTTAGCATTTAGCATGGGGCAAAGTCAAGCAATTCATTTCCTTAATGCCTTCAAATCAAACTCCCTCAAACCTAGGCTACCCAACACTAAATTCTTAGTAAGCACTAGATGCACTAAAAATCAAAACCCATGAGCTCTTCCAAGGTGCAATAACCCCGCAATGAAACCCTTGTTTATTGAAACTTGTTTATTGAACTCAATGCATGATGAAAGAAAATGAAATCAAAAAGTGACAAAATTGATCTCCAAATTCATGTAATGTGCATGATGTTCATCATCTTAATCCCCACCAATACCTCCCTTGTTATTTTTGTAAAGGAAACATGAAGAATAAGCAATATGGCAAGCTTTGAGGGCGGTGAACAATGCTTGGATCTAATGGCAATTTCGAAGACTAGGGCGGCCAAGGGAAGATGTAGAACTTGGACCAAACTTTGGACTAACCGTTCAGCTTGGAAATCGAGTGCATAAACAATATGCATAATTAAAAGGTGAGTTCCTCTTATGTAAAAATCATATGGAATTGACAATGGATTCCATATGATTTTCACATAAGGGGAATAAGGTCATGTTTCTTGTGTCTTCTATCCTTTTTGCCATAATAAAACAAATGGCCTTTGTATTTTGACTTTGCTCTTGTTAGAAATGTTGGACATGAAATCTTTTTGAGATGTTCATGTTGTGAAAAACTTGAACTTGCATGGTTAGCTCACTAAACTTACATATGAAAATACACTACAAGAAATCTTGTACTATATAACTATCCAATTTGCGACTACGTTCGACTATCTATCATTTGTATTTGTGTTTTTTTAATTTCACAAGTAGTAACCGTCTTTTTAATTTTCATATTATTTTTGCAACTATGGTGCAATTACTAAATTTTTCATTGTTCCATATTGACTTTTTTTTGAGTTTTTGTTCCAAGAATAGGCCCTTATGTTCATTTAGTTACAAATTTAGTTGAAACTTAGTTATTTTTTATGGTGTGCCTATACATATTATGTACACCAAGGTGTTTTGAACTACATTAAGAATATATTTAACATGTAGTTGAGGTACATGAAACATATATCAAAACTTATTTAATATATTTAAATGTATTTAACCTATATTCAACGCATATTACAAATATATTAAAATTAAAAAATTTCATCTTGATTTTATATTATGGTTTGTTTACAAATTTACCATGTATATTTTAATGTGTAACTAAATTATAGTGGCATAATGTCGACCCAATAGTGATATCAAAAATTTGATTAAATAATGTAAATTATGGAATCATAATTAATTAAATAAAACTGATTTATTATTATTTTATGACTTAAAATTTTACATTTATATTTTATTATTGACTAATAATTAATAAATATTGATCAAATAATAATAATAATAAAATTGATTAGAATGAAAACTATGATATATATATACATAATAATTTAATCGAATAATTTAACCATTTCAAAATTTTATAATATAATATTCAGTATCTGCTTATTTATTTGATCATTAATAACTATTAATTAATTAATAGATATGTAGCTTATAAAAATATTAATTAAAATTTCAATTTTTCAATTATTTAATTATTATTAATGATTAACTAAATTGATTGCCTATTTAGTTGATAAGCTCTGAATTAATAATTAATGTTTAATAATCAACTTAGAATTTATTATATTTTAATTAATACCTCAATTAGTAATTTAACTAATATTCAATTAATTATTTGATAATTTTTATCTATTTATCAAGAGTTAATGTAAATAGATAATAAATATTAGTTAATTAATAGTTACATAGCTTACAAATATATTGATTAAACTTTCACAAATTCAATTATCTAGTTATTATTAAATATTAATTTAAAATATTTCCTATTTAGTTCTTAAGTTCAGAATAATAATTAATTTCTATTAATCATTCTATAGTTTATTTAAAGTTATTAATAATTTAGTTAATAAGTTAATTAATATTAAATTAATAATCTGATAATTCATATTTACTAATCAAGAATTATGGTAAGAAATCATATAAATAAATAATTAATAGTTATGTAGTTTATAAAAATATTAATTAAAATTCCATATATTCTATTATTTAATAAATATTAATGACTAACTAAATTGATTTCCTATTTAGTTCATAAGTTGAAAATCAATAATTAATAGTTATTCATCAGTTTAGAAATAATTGAAAGCTAACTAATAGTTCAATTGATAATTTAAATAATAAATACATATACTGAATTAATTATCTAATAATTCAAATTTACTATTCAAGAATTATGGTTAATAAATATTAAAGTAATCTATAGTTAGTGAACTATCAAAAATTAATTAAATAAATATTTCTAAAATATATTATTTACTTAATATAATTATTAAACTAATTATCTTTTTAAATTATATTTATTGACTAAATAAGTTAATATGTTCATAATTTAATACTGAATATCAAATATTTCGTATAATTATTATTTCATAATTATTTTTATTAGACATTCAATCAATTGCTTATTTATTTATTTATTTATTTGATAACTAAAATTTAAAAGGTTGAATGTCAAAAAAAGAAAATTTATAATTGATGAATTATTGTTTAAATTTAGAATTTAAAAAATAACTATTAAGTTCATGAAATAATTACATATTGTTTGTGAATTCTGAATTAATTAATTAGTTAGTAAAAAGTATCAAGTGAAAGTGAATGTTATTTATAGAATTAAATAGTTAAAGAATGGTAGGTAATTATAAGTAGGTTTATAAATGGGTGGGTAGGTAGGTAGGTAATAAATTAGTGGTTAATTATTTAATTAGTTAGCTAACTAGTTAGTTAATTAGTTTCCTATTTACCTATTTAATTATATACTTATATAGTTTACAAAATAAAAAAACAAACACAAAACATATGGGAAAAAAAATTTCTAGTTGTAATTCAATTTGCAATTAAGGTGCAATTATAAAATTTAACCCATATGTTTTGTCCTCTAATCTCATCTTGGAAACTATATAAAAATAGTGCATTCTCTTATGTTTTCACATTAAACAACATGTGGCATTGGGGATGAACTCAAAGAAGCTTAACCCTACAAGCAAAACATAAAATCAATAATAATATTTACATGCCTATTTTTTAACCCACCTACCTACCTTCTTACTTACTTACTTACCTACCTACTTAAATAGGTAGGTAGGTAAATACATAAGTTATAGTTACTTACTTATGTAAATAAGTATGTAGCCTAAGTAGGTAAGTATGTCCTACCTACCTAATAATCTTATGTACGTACCTACATACCTACTCAAATAAATATTCATTTTTTTCCAATATATAATTAATATGCCATGTGGCAAATTTTGATTGCACCACGTGTCATAATACATGACTATTTAAAATGCATGTTCATAATGGATGGCCAAGATCAAAGTTTGAATAATAAAATAATCCTCATTCAAAATCTTCATAATGCCACATGGTGGATTTTGGTATTGCCAAATGGTACCATCACAAGTCATTGGAATTTGAGGGCATGGATTTTTTCAACATTGAAAATTATTGTCTTAAAACTACCTAAATTTAAAACATGTGGCAAATAATGTGTGGACATTTGATAGTTGTAAAAATATTTGCAAAAACAAGACAGTTGCAAATGTTATACTGATGATCAAAATATGAACATGTATACATTGAATGTATACATCATCCATGCAACTAGATGTTGGGTGCAACTTCACTTATGCAACTAAAACAATTTTAGTTGTAAATGTTGGTTGCAAATGTTTTATAGTCGCAAATTGTAATTGCAATTTGACATTTTTGTTCTAGTGACAAAAGAAAAAAAATCCTATATATTAAAAAATAAAGGATGGGAGCCCATCCACAAGAAATACAAGGCAAATCAAAGCAAAAAACACGAACCACAAAAAACATAACAATTAAAACACTAGTAATACACAAACAAAATAAAATATTGTAAACCAAAAAATGTATCATCTACCATAAATCCATTGGTCACAAAGGTGCATTTACTAAGATGTTTGCTAGCACATTAAAGAATCGTAATGGGCTATGTATGATGGAAGGCTATGGACACACATTATCGATAATAAGCATCACGGGAATTTAAAAAAATTGTTGATGACAAGCTATAATGGCTTAAGCACAAGTAGTAGAAAAGGAATTGAAATGAGAATGAAAACAACCATAAGTCTCTATGGCAAGGGGAATGAAGTTGTCCCCTAATGTGCACTCCACATATGAACATGTTTTCTTTTAAACAAACTATTGCTACATATGTTGTCATGGATTATGTATGTTGTATTGTATCTAAGGTTAGATCAACTATGACAATATTCGTTAAGGTCTAAAAGTTGTTTATAGTGGTAAGAATATTGATTGTCATTGAGTGTGACAGGGAAAAGGAAGGAAACTTTTCTCTATATGTGTGTTCCACTCTGCAAAACAATAGTTACAGCGATATCCCGAAAAATATCATGGGATGTAATGCGTTCATTCCCACACGAACATCAAAGCAAGTGGATACCCAAATCATAAATGGTATGTTCACACTAAAAACATGAAAGATGTGTAATTGTAGGATGTGTCAAACCAAGGGAAGTACATAACGTTTTGAAGAAGTGAACCGAGGACAACCAAAATGCAAGCATGGTAGGACGAACTAATAACCAAACGCCTACAACTGGACCTACATAAGATCATAGACATGCTCATATGGTGTCTGAGGGAACATATATTAGAAGTGTGGCAAACATTTGCTTATGTAGGTAGTCCATCAAAGAAGCCTATAAATGAATATACAATTATACCACAAGAGTCTCAAAGGACGGGACTTGAGAATTGACAACTAGGGGTAATAAAATTTAGCCATCTTATAGTGCCAACTAGAAGGGGGAAATGTTAGTTTCAACATGTGCTACTACATATAAAAAAATGGGGTGATCATTTTGCTGGAAATGAATCACAAGTGTAAGAATGATCAAAGCCCAACATCCCAAGAAAGTAGGGACAACAAGTCAAACCATTTAGAGGAGGCCAAGCCCCCTTGAAGAAGCAAATAAAATTACCTGATGATAAGCCAAATGACCATTGTAGTGCTGAAAGATCATGTGCCCAATAGCTTTTCCAACATAACCATGGTAAGCAAATCAAACTTTGCATAATGTTGCAAGACACTTGGAGACATAAATATAATACACAATAAATAACATGGGTGTTGGGCATAACATAACAAAAACATCCTAGAAGTTGCTTGTGGGTTTATAAACATAGGGAAACTAACTATGGTGTTGAAATCCCCTTGAACCGCATGTGCAACAAGGATTCCACAAGTGGCATAAAATCCACCAGTGCATTTAGGATATGAAAACATGTGTAAGGTGTAAAAAAGTTGAAAGGAAGTGATGGGTGAAAGCACACTACAAGGGGGCCAACTTGGGTATTTTCACAACATGTATGTAATGTATATTTTGCAAAACGTGTTACACTTAATTTTGGGTTTCAATTTTGGTTTCTAGGCTTGATATTTTGATTTTCACAAAGTTAATGATATTTAATATTATTTGAAAAAAATTTAAAGATTAAAATCAAGGAATAATGGGTGTATTTATGGTATATGCAATATAATAAAAATTGTTTATGTTTTTGGACTATGCTAGGTTTGGGTTTGAATTAGTCAACCAAAAAATGTTTAAAATGAAAATTTTAAAAATGACCCACTTCACATATCTTGTCATCTTCCATTTGAAAGTGATAGTTTGTTAAAATGTTAATTTACCACATACTTATGGTCATCACCCCCATAAACATTTGTTTGTAATGTGATAATTATCAAATTCTTCACATGGCTTATAAACTTCAATAATGAATATTCTAATCATATGGAATCACAATGTTTAATAAATACTACAAAATTCATAAATACTACAAATCATTTCAATCATTTTTTGAATATATTTTCATTTTTTAGTACATTGTAATTTACATATTTTTAACACAAATATATTCTAACATCACATCATATTAAAATTTTAAAAGTAATTTTTA
>Ga0209611_10012828_pt1 | contig 11676 bp, 8 predicted proteins | sample S1TSphgellanicum_3_FD_187693 | JGI IMG/M metagenome (GOLD analysis project Ga0209611, IMG submission 187693) | Host-associated microbial communities from peat moss isolated from Minnesota, USA - S1T2_Fc - Sphagnum magellanicum MG (SPAdes) (version 2) | ecosystem: Host-associated > Plants > Peat...
AGATTTGATTGCAGAGAAAAGAATTCTTATCTCCATGAGATTTGATTGCAGAGAAAAGAATTCTTATCTCCATGAGATTTGATTGCAGAGAAAAGAATTCTTATCTCCATGAGATTTGATTGCAGAGGAAAATCTCCATGAGAGATTCATGCACAACAATAGTATGGGAATTTTGACTGCTGCTGAAAACAAACAAACAAACAATCCAGACTCTTCCGGACTCTCAAAAGAATGTGTGAGAAATGAGAAGAATAGGATGTCTGAATGGAGAAACAAAAGAATTTATGAGAGAAACACAAAAAGAAATGTGCGCGAGGAAGAACCTTCAAAAGAATTTCTGAGAAACAAGAAGAATGTGTGATGAAGAAACCATCAAAAGAATTTGTGAGAAACAGAAAGCATGTGTGATGAAGAAGAACTTTCAAAAGGATTTTTCTGAGAAACAGAAAGCAATGTCTGAAGAACCACCTTCAAAAGGATTTCTGAGAAACAGAAAGCAATGTCTGAAGAACCACCTTCAAAAGGATTTCTGAGAAACAGAAAGCAATTGTCTTAAGAACAACCTTCAAAAGGATTTCTGAGAAACAGAAAAGCATGTCTGAAGAACAACCTTCAAAAGAATGAATTTATGAGAAACAAAAAGAAATGTCTGAAGACCCATCAAAAGATTGAATTCCTGAGAAACAGAAAGAGATGTCTGAAGAGCCATACTAAAGAATGAGTTTCTGAGAAACAGAAAGAGATGCCTGAAGAACCATTAATCAAGAATGAATTTTCTGACAAACAGAAGAGTGTCTGAGAATCAAAAAACAATGTCTGGAAAACAGAAAACAATGTCTGATGAACCAGAAGAAAGAAAGAAAGAAAGAAAGAATTCCTTTCACAGAAACAGAAACAGAATGTATGAGAATCAGAGCGATGGATTCTGAAAGATTGCAATCCTCATTGTGATGTAAGATTGTGTGTATCCTAGCAAGAAGAGGAACAGAAAGAAAATAAGTGGAATGGGGTGCTTGCCATAAACTCTCTCAGCTACAGTGCTGCTGATGAGAGTCGCTGCTGCAGATGACTCTCAATTGGGATGATCGACACGGCATTCGCTTATGGGTGAAGAAAGATGGATCGATCGCCGTGCTCGGTCTGGAGATTTTCTTTCCCTTTTTCCTCTTTTTATTTTTTGGGGGTTTTTTTGTTGCTGATCACAAAAGCAACACATTCTTCTTCTTCACATTTCTCTTTCTCTCTCTCACGCTCTCTTGCTTGGCTGTTGGTGCTTCTGCGTATGTCCTCTTCCTCCTCCTCCACACCACAACAACTACTACACTACATAGGTAACTCTCGCAAACAAGAGGGAGATTTAAGTGACTGAGTTTTCCATGGATTCTATCTCTCTGGGTTGGTGCTCTTCCTGAATTTGCTCTGAGGAATTTGATGAAATTCTTCTTGTTTCGTGTTTCCGCATCTCTCTTGCACCCACCCACCCACCTACCCACTCACCCACCACTCTCAAATAGGGTTGTGTTCTCTTTGAATTCTTTCTCTTTCACGGCTTTTTGTTTTCTCAGTCTTTCTGCGTGCGTGGATGGGTGGGTGGGTGCGTGGGTTGCTGGTGAAGATCTTTTTGTGACTACATGTGTGTGAAGCAGGAAGGAAAGCGGTGAAGAAAGATTTGCAGCAGAAGAGGTGCTTCTTGTTTTGGGTTGTCGTCGTCGTCGCTGGTTGCTCTCTCGGAATTCGAGAGGTGGGTTATTGTTTTTTAAAAATCTCTTCAGTTTCCACTGGCTTCGCAATCCTTTTTCTTCGGAATTCTTTGATCTTGAGGGATTTGGAGAGAGATCCGTTGAGGAAGAAGCAGTTGATCATATGTAAGAATACTTGTTGCAGCAGCAAAGCATCAGCAGCAGTGCATGGTCTTTTTTCTCTTTGAGATTGAGCTGTTGCATGGGCTTTTGCAATTCTTGCAAATTGGGATTTCATCTTCTCTTCTTTCTCTGTTAGAGATGCAGTGCTTTGCTTTTTATTCTCTCTGAGATTGGGCTATTGGAGATTGGTGGCAACTCCTTGCTGCTCTTTACGATCACCACCACCACCACCACCCACGGACATAATAACATCTCAATCAGCAAACATAACACAAAATAGGGTTTGGAAGATGGTGAATCCTGAATCTGAATGTTGATTTTCTTTTTTTCATATCATGAGAGAAACAAAAACCTCTTGCAGCTAGCTCACCTGATTGAACCCACATGCACATCTTCCACTGCATTGACAGTGAAAATAATTAACAGCAATTTGCAAAACCTGTGAAGAAGTTGCAAAATATTGTCTGACACATATGCATACAATTTTGGTAAAGAGGGATTTTTGAAGCAAATGGATCATACCAGAGAAACTCTCTCACAGATTGCTCTAACTTTTGTAAGTGAAGAAACAGCAAGGAAGTGAAAGATGGATGGAGATGCAGTAGCAGCAGCAGCTGTTGAGTCAGGTAGGAGGCGGCTACAGACAATATGCAACCACCTCCACTCTCCTCCCTCTGGTAACTCTTCTTTTTTTTTTTGATTTCCCGTGGGATCTTAGAATCCAAGTGTGGGTTGAGAGGCAAGACGGATACCAGAGGATTCTATAAACCTGCAACCATTGAAGATATGCCATGGTTGGGTGGTGGTTGGTGGTGCAAATTGGCAGGAGAGGGGAGTGCACAATTGGAGAAACAGCCAACTGCTGCAGGGTTTTATCTTGGTTTTCTCTCATGTCTAAAACCCTATTTTATTCTGTTCTTATTGGAAGTTTTTGGTCATATCAACATCAAAATCTTCTATGGCAAAAACTAGCTTGTGAAATCTCTGAAGACATGTGTGGCTGTGGTTTTCTGAAGCAAAGTTTCCAACTTGGGTATGGTGTGTGTTTTGTGCAGTAGATGGTTACAGCGTGGTGCTACCTGAAAAACTGAGCACTGGAAAATGGCATGTGTACAGGTATGTGGGGAATATATCTTCTCTGTGGTGTTTTACACAGTGAACAAACCTTAAGCTTTTTGAGTTCTAGAAATTCTGACAGTGTTGTTACATGATATATATATGCCTTCTCACAGTTTGTAGTTTGTTCACAGATCAGCTAGGTCCCCTTTGCAACTTGTGGACCATTGGCCAGAGCATCCCGAGATTCGAACACTTCATGACAATTTTGTGTATGCCACTTGCCTTCAGTCAACCCTTTCTCTTTGATTTTGATATATCTGTGAAAAATGTCTGACTAGATTTGTGGACTTACTATGTTCTTACAAGACACAGTATTCAAACAATCAGAAGCTCTTCTTCCTCTCAGTTTCAATTTTTTTGTGCAAAATTGTGAATGACACAATCGTAGTCGGGATTGGGTTGGTTTTTTGAAGCTATTCATCTAAGGCATATGCAGATGAGAAGTGCTTGGGGAGTCGGATCCGAGATGATGGCACAGTTGGCGAGTAATTACTACCTCTTAAAAAACTGAAATCTTTGATTGGCTTTTTTTATCATCCTTGCATTTTTCCTCTTTTGTCTCCAGCTGGAAAATCCTGAAGTCCATCCACCTGCAGTCATTTTGTTTTCTTTTTTTTTCCTCCCCCTGTCTTTCCTGGCATTAGGGAGGGTGGCAGAACCCTTTGAGGTCATGAGAGTTGTTACAGTGTTTTGGGTCATATACTGGTACTAGTGATGCTTTCTTTCCTTCCATCTTTTGGCTCAAGTTCTTGTGTTGGGATGTGGCACACCAATTGCAGGTACCGATGGATGACATATGGGGAAGTAGGGGCAGGACGGACAGCTATTGGTTCAGGTCTTGTCCAGAATGGAATCCCAAAGGCAAGCATTTAGAAGATCACATCCCCTCTGAGAATCAAATGGTTTCATCTTCTGCAAACGGATCTCTTGTTTCCAGAAGTGCAATTTTGATGTTCCCTCATTTTGCATTGTTTTATATTTGTAGATGCAGATTTTGTATAATGGCTTTTGTTTCAACTTTTGGGTAGCTGGATTATTATACACTGATGGTCTACACCCACCATTGGAAGCTAATGATTTTGGTTGGTAGGGTCTAGCATTTGATCAGGCAGACTATGAAACAAGTGCAAATTTTGGTTGGAAAAATGGCAGGGTTCATGTGTTGGCTTGTATATGATCAATCGCCCAGAGTGGGTAGTCACGGAGCTGGCATGTGGGTCATATTCCTACATCTCTGTTCCTCTGTACGACACTCTTGGTAAGCTGCCTGCCAGCAGGGGTTAATCAGCTTCAATTGGGCTCTTTGGATATAGCATAGGTAATCCAGATTTGTCAGTGAACGAGTTTCACACTCAGAACCTACAAAGGAATTGGTAGTAGTAGAAAAATAATTTTTATCTTCTTTGTGTTTGTGCGTGTCTTTGACAGGTGCTGATGCGGTGAAATACATAATCAATCATGCTGAAATTACAGCACTTTTTTGCACACCTGACAAGCTGCAGAATGTGAGTTAGCCACTTGCCATTGCTGCCCATTGAGAGGCCCATTGAGAGGGCCATGTTGTTGTGATCTCTGCACCGTCATTTCCTGTTTATTGTGGGCAAAGGAGTAATCAATTGTTGTGTGCCTTTGGGGTATTTTGGAATGGGATTGTGTACACAGCTTTTGCCTCAATTGTCGGAACTTCCATCAGTCCGACTCATAGTTGTAAGGTTTCTTCCACCCACTCTTTGCAAAGTTGCTCTTTCTATGTGTGGTAGTGGTATTGTTGATTTTATCAGAAATGGTTTTTGTCCTTGTAGCTCCACAAAGTAAAGCTTCAAACTTAGCTTATTGCTATCAAGCCAATCAGTTACAGACTCAAAGTTGTCATAGCCTATGTCTTTTGCTGAGGAAGAAAACATATTGAGGCATATTGTTGGTCTTGATTTGTGAACTGTTGTTGTTCACCTATCTATCCTTAGGTTGTTGGAGGTACAGAAAGTTTGGTGCCATCACTGCCTTCTCGATCAGGAATTGACATTGTTCCCTACTCTCGGCTCAAAGCTCAGGTACTGATTGCTTCCTACAGCTACCTTCAGTGGTAATGCTCTACTTCTAGTATTGCTTCTATGCATTTGTTCCTTTCAAACAAATGGGTATATGTTATTTGATTGTCAGCATTTTACATCATAAGACATTTTACTGGTAAGAAGATTGTGGGTTGGTGATTTCTGAATGGGGAATTGATCAACCGAGTGGGTGGGTGGGTGGTTCTTACAGGGGCTAGCAGATACACGATCGTTTATTCCTCCTCGGCCTCATGATGTAGCAACAATCTGCTACACTAGTGGCACAACCGGTGTTCCAAAGGTACACACACACTCAAATGTTTTTTTTTGCCAGATGTCTCATCTCTTATGAAAGAGGGCATGGTGGTGGCTACTGTTTACAGCGAGATGAGAAGTCTTTGTGAATTGATTGTTCTGCATGTGTTGCTGAAGTGGAAAATTATCTCCAGAACTTGACTAAAAAATGACTCAACTTTTGCTTCCTAATTGATGCAGGGAGCAATGCTAACGCACCATAGTCTAGTGGCATCTGCAGCAGGGAGTTCTACCACCACTAAGATATTCCCCTCTGATGTGTACGTGAAACCTGAAAATCCATATCATCTATTTTTTGTTTGTTCTATTTTAGTATATAATCTCTTTGTAAACATGACTTTTTGCAGACAACTAATTCTGAGTTTTTCAATCTATTTGTGCAATGTTCATCAATCTCCTGAATATTTTCCTTTCTTTTCTTTCTTTCTCAGTTGCTCTAATTTTTTTCTTTGATTGATTTTATGTATTTTGTGTCAACAAGAACAGGCATATCTCGTATTTACCATTGGCACACATTTATGAAAGGATGAATATGTTGATTATGCTACACCATGGTGCTGGTGTTGGCTTCTACCAAGGGGTAAGATTTTGGTGCACTGCTATTTTCTTATGAAATTGGTCTGACACTTTGTGAGTGATGTCATCATCAGGTTAGTAACTGCAGTCAATTCTCATGTTACCTTCAAAAAATGGTTTACAAGTTTTTTGTGGGAGATTTTGTATATGTAAATTGCACAAGCTCACTAAGACGACAGGTAAACATTTGACAATTCTACTTTGAAAAAATACTAATGGGCTCAGGTGATTTTATGGGTTTCAGGACGTACTGAAGCTGATGGATGACATTGAGGCACTAAAACCCACAGTTTTCTTTAGCGTTCCTCGGCTTTACAATCGTATTTATGACAAGTAAAAAAACATTAACCTGCAAATGCTACTGCATTTTGAGATTTTGTTGAAGCATCTCTCTCTCTGAGTGCAAAAATCTAAAGGCTTAGACGGTTTTCATAGAGTGATCATAGGGACTAAGTGAGTGAACTCATTTTGTTTCTTTTGGAAGAAAGAATGCAAAAGTGCCTGCAGGCTTTCAACGTACTGTGGGTTTGTTGTTTTTTGGAATGTCATGATAGAATCACTTCAGCAGTGAAGGCATCAGGTGGGCTTCGTGAAAGGCTTTTCAATGTTGCATATAATGCCAAAAAGGATGCTCTTGAGAAAGGTCAAGAAAAGTGCTTGCCTTTCTGACTGTGCCTTTGAAATTCATACTTCTGTTTTCAGGGTCCTCCTTTTTTTTGTCAGTCAAGTTTGCATAGTTTTTTGCATTCATGCACATGCTCCATTATTGTCCATGAATCCTGATAAATCAATTCATGGGTGGTCTTTTTTTTCAGGGAAAACACCATCACCCATTTGGGACCGGTTGGTTTTTAACAAGGTAAAGATGGTGTTGGGAGGCCGTGTGCGATGTCTCTTTTCAGGAGCATCACCAATCTCTCCAGATGTGCTGGACTTCCTGAGAATGTGAGTATGTGTGTGTGTGTTTGTGTGTGTGCAGGGTGTTTTGTATGTAGGGTGACTACTGACATCAGAAGCTAAGGACTGTCGGGATTGATTGATTTTTCTGGCAGAGTGTTTTCTGCAAGGAGTTTGTTTACAGGGACAAAATTTGAATTTGTGAATTTACTGATTGAAGTCTGTCATTTTTTTGGGGTGCCCAGATGCTTTGGTGGATTTGTTTCTGAAGGTTATGGGATGACAGAATCTTCATGTGTTATTGCTGGAAGCCAAGAAGGTGACAATACATCAGGTCATGTTGGACCACCCAACCCTGCCTGTGGTAAGAAACCCTGCCCCCAAGTCTTTAATCCACAATTAAGGAGTCCCTCCATATGGGTTTGTTTGTAATTCATATCTGTATGCTTTTGTTTCTTGCAATCAAAGCAGAGCGGTTTTTTTTCCCAGTGTTGATGGAGGGTTTTTGATGACAGATGGGGATGGTTTCAGACTCAAGTTTTGGGTAAAGCAAAATTGCTCATCTGTGGATTCTGATTATTGTGTGCAGAGGTAAAGCTTGTGGATGTGCCAGAGATGGAGTATTCATCTGATGACAAACCATACCCACGGGGAGAAATTTGTGTGCGTGGTCCATTAGTCTTCAAAGGCTACTTCAAAGATGAGATTCAAACGTCAGTTCTTTCCTTCCTTCTTTGAATTGATTTTCCCACTCTTTTCCTTTTTCCTTTTTTTGTTTTTGGGCCAAGCATTTTCATATGGAAGATCCCCAAACTGTGCTTTGTTGGTTTCATGATCATAGTCTTTTTGGGTTTAACAATATTTCCTTTTCTTTTTGTGGAATCCTGTTTGTTCGCACCTTCAAAAAGTGTGCAATTTTCAGCAGAAATGAGAAAAAAAGGAAACTGATGGATATCCTTTTTTGTTCATGGTTCCAGGCGTGAAATTCTTGATGAGGATGGCTGGTTACACAGTGGTGATATTGGGTGTTGGCTCCCAGGCGGCAGGCTAAAAATCATTGACCGGTTTGCATTATTTTCTCCCATGTTCCCCCCACCCTGTCAAAAGTCGTCCTTTGAGTTCTGAAGTCAGATCCATCTACCGAGAACTTGCCTTGTGTGTTTCCAGAAGTGCTTCCCTGAATTATATAGCCTTCCTAAGAGATACCTGATCATTGGGTGGGTAGTAGCATTGAGGAGGAGCAATTGTGCAACTCTAATCTCTTTTGATACTGTCTGAAATTCTTCAGGAAAAAGAATATTTTCAAGCTGGCGCAGGGTGAGTATATTGCACCTGAAAAAATTGAGAACGTTTATATCCGCAGCCGTTTCATTTCACAGTGCTTTATTCATGGTTTGTACTCATTTATACACCCCAGGAGTCTGTCATCATGTAGTACTTGACTCAATTGATGCAAAAAGCAAACTCTGATGCAAATTACATTCAAGCTAAATGAAATCCATAATGAGATTCTTCCAATCCATGTAGAGAAGGAACTACCTTTTGTTGAGAGTGTTCTTCTTTTGGCTAACTTGCTCATCATGAACTGTCTTCATTCAGTGATGATGGACTCAGAACTTTGATATCCCTTAAAACAATTGTCATCGCGACATTCACAGGCAGATTTTTCTTACACAATTGCTGCATTGGGTTATAATTTTTACTGTGCAGGTGATAGCTTCAACAGCAGTTTGGTGGCAATCGTTGTTGTCGACCCTGAGACATTACCAGAATGGGCAAAGTCAAGGGGCATCAAGGTGGGTGCACACAACAGACATTACAAACTCAAAGAAAAATAATAACAGAATTTTTTTTTAAAAAATGCCACAACAACTCAACTTGCGCCTTTTGTTTTCTGTGACCAATCCCTTTTATCTTTTTTGGTAAGAAAACAGTTTGAAGGTGTGAAAAATTGGTACTGTTGAGGTCCGTCTGTGTAGGTAAAATTTGAGCCAATAATGCTGAAAAGATGGGGTATCCAACTCTGCCAGAAACTCAGATGTCAACACTTGAATTTTTTTGAATATGCTTGGTACTCCAATTGGGTGGCATGCTTGGGGGATTGATCGAAAGATATATATATATATATATATATATATCATTGGCTTGTGGTGTGCAAAGCAACAAAAGAGTAACTTCTGTGGATTGATGTTGAAATAAGGTTTTTGTTGTCTGGACGGGATGGAATTGCAGGATGCAGGTGACTTGAACAAATTGTGCACCAATCCTGTTGTGCGAGCAGCTGTTAAGGCTGATATGGATGCTGTTGCTCGTGAAGCTCAGGTTCTGTTTTTTCACCACTTTTCAGGAGAGATGGAGACACACACACACACACATATTATAAAGTCTTTTTAACATGTCATCTTTCTAACCCATCACTTGTATAGCTCGAGCTTTCCCCTACAAAAATCTTTCCATTGAACCATCCAGTTTGAAATGAGACAAAGTTGCTAATTCTATGCTTTGGATAAACTGCAGTTGCGGGGGTTTGAGTTTGCCAAGGCAGTTACACTAGTGGTGGAGCCGTTTTCTGTTGAGAATGGTCTTCTGACACCCACGATGAAGGTAAATTTAATCACTCTTTCTTTGACCCCTTGTTTTGTCCATCTACCAATGGGAAAAGTGATTTTTCTGTCCACCTACCATCCATCTGTCATGGTGTGCTGGTGGGCTGTTGGTTCACTCTGGGCCCAATTTGTTATGCAATTGTCTTACTTAGTTCTTTGCAGGGGACTTCATTATTTTTTTAATACCTTGTTGGGTTTTTGAGATTTTAGTGCTGCTGTGGTTTGGATGTGGGTTTTATTTCCTTTGGGTCACAGGTGAAGAGGCCGCAAGCAAAAACCTTCTTTGCCCAGGCAATTGCAGACATGTATGCGGAGGTTGCTGGAAAAGAAGAGTCAGATATTCCTCGGTCAAATTTGTGAAGTTAAAAAATTCAAAAAAATAAAAAAGAAAGTCTACATTCTTCTGCAATTTCAAACATTTGGGTTGCCTGTAAAATGCCGCTGGAAAAGAAGTAAAAAATAAATCAGGCAAAGAAAACAAAATACTAGGAGGTTTTTCACTGACTACTGTTGTTACAGCAGCCACAAAAGGCGGTCCATAATTCAGAATTTGTGTTGGGTGGAGTGATTACGATCCTGTGTTTATCAGCAGGTATGTATATTGCTCTGGACTGTAAAACTAATGTTAAATTTGCTCTTCCCAATTGCTTTAAATTCCAGTGACAATCTTTCATTGAAACTGGTTTATGTAAGATGGGATTTTGGTGATTGTCACTGTGACAATTCCAGAGCCATTCCAGATTATAATTTGTCATAAATCAAATTTCATTGTAGAATTATTTCTTGATGTTTGTCTTGCACCCTTTCAATGGTTTTTGTCTGTTTGTTTGTATCTTGTTGCTTTTCTTACACCCTTTCAACGTTTTTTTTTTTTTGGGTCTATTTGTATCTTGTTGTGAACTTATTTAATGAATCAGACTTTCGTTGACAAGAATGAAAATAAATAAATTAATAGATCAAAATGACATATAGTGAAATTTACAGAATCTTATCTTCTAAAAACACAAAATTGATTACAACAAAACTATTATGTTCACAAAAAATAATTTAATCATTGTTCATTGGGAGTGCAAAGCAGCATGGAAAGCTCAAATTTTATTATGGGCTTTGCATTTCCATTGCACAAATTTGTTAGTGGTGAAAACTGGATCATTGTATCAAGGAACTTTAGGTTCCATGTTATTATAAAATTTAGAGGTTGTATTGTTATCAAAAGTAGTATATGTGGGACATTATTATTATTATTATTATTATTATTATTGTCAGTGGAGATGATTTTAGATCTAGAAATTTAAGTCAAACTATTAATGATCGGTACACTGTAATTATCAAAAAAAATTAAAAAACTTAGATTGAAATGGCTATTGTGACAAAGTGTGCAAATTGAAAATTGAATTATGTAATATAATGTGCAATTCCTTCAATTTGTATATGAACATTCACACGCATTTGTACTATGATGCCAATTACATGCATCATAGTAATGATGATACATCAATGGTGAATACAAGAAAGATATGAAATTGATTTGGATATTTATGGTCGCTTATTTGGCAAATATGAATGAGATCAAATTGATTTGGATATTTGTAGTCACTTATTTGGCAAATATGAATGAGATTTGGGGAGTGGGGAATGGAAAAAAAATCATCAAACATTGTTAGTAATTGCCATTCAGCAATGTTTGTCAGTGTGATCCATATTACTTTGTTGGGGGAGGTGGGGTTCAAGGTACAATTTTATTTTGTAAATAAATTGATTGAGTTTGAGTGATCTAGGAGGGGAAAAAACTTTCTAAAAGTTGAAAGTCAAAAGATTGGAAAGTCCTTGATAAGGAAATTTTCTATTCCATTGTGAAGTGTGAGAGATATGAAACAAAAATTTAATTGTTATTAAAATTGACTTTAGACAAGTGTCCAATGAGATTGAGCATTCCTATTGGTCAAGAGCTTTAAATTGGTCCTAAGGCCTTTAGACAAGGGTCCATGATAAAGACAAATCAAATTGTGATTTAACCTACATGGCATCATTTTGGAGGGAAAACCAATTGGTCTAGACCAAAAAAAACAGCTTGAGGGAGAGCTCATGGTTTGAAGAATCGAAGTGTAAGTCAAGGTCCAAGGTTGTTCATTTCTTTATTTTTTGCTCTTTATTTTTTGCATTTTTTTCTTTTACCCTTGTTCAAATTTTGTGAGAATGGAAGACACATTTATGAATTGAAGACATTATTGAAAACACACCAACTCTCTC
>Ga0209611_10012829_pt1 | contig 11675 bp, 4 predicted proteins | sample S1TSphgellanicum_3_FD_187693 | JGI IMG/M metagenome (GOLD analysis project Ga0209611, IMG submission 187693) | Host-associated microbial communities from peat moss isolated from Minnesota, USA - S1T2_Fc - Sphagnum magellanicum MG (SPAdes) (version 2) | ecosystem: Host-associated > Plants > Peat...
TGTTTCAACATAGTTTCATGTCAATCTTTTAGTTGACTAATTAAATTTCCCAAGCCATCTTCCACCTTACTAAAGACCATGTCAAGGTGCATTGATTCATTGGCTTTCATGTTTGTTCATTGTCACTTGTACGCATGACTTGACTCTCATCATAGAAGTGTAAATAACCACTTGATATTTTATAATGTATTTTGGGGACATTCATCTAGCCAAACGTGTCAAAGGAACTTTCAAAATTTGGAAGGTTTTTGTTAGGCTATCAACTAGGCTCTTTAGATTTTAAAAGTTCCTTTTAAAATAATAATAATAATAATAATATAAGGTAGGGTGTATAAGGGTAGTATAAAAAAACTAGATCCTTTTCCTATATTTTGTATAAGGTAGAACTACCCATCACCAAACACGTACCTATCATTGAACACTTTCCAATATTTTTGTCATTTCTTAACCAAATTCAACGATTTTTGTGTCATTGGATGCACAAATTAAAGGGTTGCAAGTGTTCTTTGAATGTCAAAAGTAAAAGAGTAATGTAGAAAACATAAGAAGAGGATGAATGATAATTTGCTTCAATTTTTTTGAAAAAGTAGCTCTAAAACCCTCTTTAGTTCTAGCCCCATCTCCATTTTTAATATGTTTTGAGTGATTCAAAACCTAATAGGTGCATGTGCCAATTAAGGCTTTACAAAACTTTTTTGTATTCCAAAAACAAATATGTAATGATCATAGATTTTAAGATCAATATCTTAATCTATTTTAATTCACACATCACTAAACACTTAAGCCTTTTACACCAAACACCTCATATCTTCCCCATTCTTTTATTGAATTGAACAATCTTTATAACATTATAAGTGTTAGATGAAGGGCAACAAATGTTATTTGACCTTTCAAAGCAAAGGAAAAATGTGTGGGGATTCGACCTCCTTTGAATTCTTAAATGTTCATTCATTAGCCTATTTATCTTATTAATCTTTTACATGATAAATACTAATGGGGTGCTTCAAGATATGTCAAGGTGCAATAGGTTTCAACCACTACTTCTATGTAGGCCTATCTATGCCTTGGGCTTAAATGTTTGCATGGGATCATACAAAAAATGAAAATGAAGTTTGCCTTCATAAAGCTTGTTGTAATTGAATTAGGGTACATGTTGACATGTTTTTATTAATTGTTTCTTGAGGCCATAACAAACCACCAACCACCATTGCATGACAAGGGATGGATGGTGGGTGGATAAAAAATCATTTTTCCATATGTTGAATTCCAATTCCCTAGCTAACCATAGTGATTGGTTCAATTTACATGTATTAATTACCTTCTAAAAACACATTGGCTCTTACCTTTGTACTAACTATTAACCATGTGCATGCATTTATTTACTTAATATTAGTCACCTATATTATCTTACCAACCTACCTTTGTACTTACAAGAGCTATCCTTTAAATAATAAGTTACCAATGTGAAATTCAAAACTAATGTTACTACAAAATGTGGGTGCAATTCGTCAGTTCCCATTCATTAGACCAGTGAATTCACTTCTTCCCGACTAGGTCGTGTTCATTATAACTAGTGAATTCACTCATAATTTAGGGAAATCACTTGATGTACAATGACAATTTTTGTTGTGGTGCAAGTCAATGGACAAATTATTATATCACCTATGGTTATGGGAGCCCATGAAGCTGGTATGGAACCATGGTAGCTAGTCAATTGGTTTAATACTTTGTGAATGATACTCATAAGGTTATGATTGCATTTATTCTTTTCATGCTAATTGTAATTTTTCTAGAATTGAGACAATGGTTATTTTCAAATTGTTAATGCGGTGTTTTTTTACAATCCTAAATATATGATTAGTCTTTTGCATATTTTAGATTGAATTATTGTTGATTTTGGATTTGATAAAATCATATTTAAATATTGAAATGTGCAATATCAATGTACAAATTTAAAGTTGGTCATGATAGTTTTTTCTTGAGCAACCACATATGCATTAATTCTTTATTTTGTGTTTCTAATTATGTTATATTTTGAATTGAAACTTGTAATAAGGATTTGGATATGCTTATGGTTGCTAAATTTTGCTTGTTGTTTTCCAATTGATGTTGGGGCTATGTTTTTTAATTGAAGCAAACATCAGAATATCCACATGTTGCATCATTGAAAGTTTTATTCACAATAGTATTTTTTTTTCTTTTATAATTTCATGCCTTCACTTATCTCATTAATAATACACATGCATTAAATGTAACAATAGTAAAACCTATTCATCAACTTAGAAAGTTGCCTCATGAGGGTGTATTGTCTAGTTTAATATTCCCATGCCATGATTCCTACATGATGGACTTGTCATCTTTTTTTTAATTCATACATTTGTGAAGAAACCATGATTTGTTTTCTTGGGAAGTTTCCTTAATAATATTGATTATCTTAAAATTTGCATGTCTTTGTGATGAATGTTTAAGTTTTTTTAATGAATAGAACATAACAATTTCCTATAAGTACAATGTTTGATACATCCCAAAAAAACTCTACTAAAAATGGTCTTCAAACTAGAAATCAAGGTTTGATGTCTATGGTAATGTTCCCACATGGTAAATCCACCTTATGAAAATATTGAACACATAGAATTTTTTGCTACAAAGTGTTCCAATATGATTATAAAATTAGCTCAATTTCACCCAAAAAAATCTACAAAGAACCTATAATCATTCGAAGATTAAAACTAGGGTATCATTGTTATAGATTATTTTTGTAAAATATAAAGTTCATAACCCCCAAAATGACTCACTAAAGTAGGCTTTGATAGTTATGCAAATGTCTCATAATTGCCAATATATTTTAATTTGATTTCATTGGTCCTATTGAAAAGTTTTAAGAAAGAACATAAAATATCTAAAAATAACAAGCTTTAAACAGTAAAAACCAAATGCTAACAAGAATAAAATAACAAATGGAAAGACAATTTATAAATTACATGTTTCATTTTAAAGAAAAACATAAATTTTTTCATCTAAAAACATTAATATTTAAAAAAAACAACGTATCCTTCACAAAGGCCCCCATCTTGTTGCAAAAATCATTTAAAAATATATTTTAAAGGTTAATACCAATCAAATGCCCAAAATAAACTGTTAATTATTAAAATTAACACTAATTGTTTTTGTTGGTACCTTTGTCAAATCAATAATAACCTTTCAAAATTAACGCCATCCAAAAAATTGACATTTTTGATACTATAAAAATGTTTGATAATAACCAATCATTATTAAATTCAAACAAAGTTCAAAATTACAAAAATTATACCTTTAATAGGTGCCTTGTTGTTAATTTGATTTAAACTCAAGATTGAATGATTTAACATCCACTATAAGAAATCATAGTTTTTTTTATCAAGAATTTTGGTGAAAAAAACCCCATATGGTTTTTCTACCCCCATGTCCAATTTGACCAAAATGCCATTTTGGACAAATAGATTTGGATCTAACCATTTTGACTAGCTCTTTTTGGTTTTTTTTTTACTAGGTTTTTTTTTATTGAACCACCGTGATAAAAATATAATTTGGGCAATGACCAAATATCTATATAATTTAAATTATTTTATTTAAAATTAATATGAAAATATTCATTAACCACCTTATCTACCCTACCTACCTACCTACCTACATCTTAATAAACTTAATAATTAATGCCAAAAAATATTATTTATTTACTTAATAACCTTATGTCTTAAGCCTAAACTAGGCCACCTAACTTAGCCACTTGGGCTAGACTAAGCCACTTAGGCTAGGCCAAGTAACCTAGGTTAAGTGGTTTAATATGTTTTGCAACCTAAGCTACCTAATAAGGTCACCTAAATAACCAAGGTAGCCTAGGTTGCAAGCCTCGCCTCCACATTTAGGAGTCAAATCCTTAACCATTGCACCACCACTCATAACGTGATATTCATGGAAAACATATTTGTAATGAACATGATTTTGGACCAATATATTGTAATGAACTTCCATGAAATTTTTTTCAACATGCATATTTTACTAATTGAACATAATAGATAGGTTACCCTAAATAGGTAGGAGGTATCCATTAATAAATGCATGTACCTAGGTAACATGTAAGTTATAGTCTATTTGGCCTTATAGGTACTTATTAGGTTTATGTTTATACCTATCTAGTAAGCTATTTATGTTTATGTTATTTTGTAGGTTATGTAGGTACCTACTAGCCTGTTAATAGACCTAGCTTAGGTGGCTTAGCCTAGGTTAGCTACATATATAGTAGGCTTAGGTAACCTAGGTTAAGTTATATATATACCTACCCAGTAGGCCTAGGTGGCCTAAGCTAAGCTACATGCTTAGTAGGCCTAAGTGACATAGGTTAAGTTACCTACCTAACTTGTAAACCTAGGTGGTCTACGTTACGTAGTTACTGAGTAGACCTCGATGCCTAGGTTAGGCTACCTACCTAGTATAGTTAGGCCTAGGTGGTGTAGGCTACTAACCTAGTTAGTAGGATAGGCTACTTAACTACTAGGCCTAGGTGGCCTATGTTATTTAGTGAATGGGCCTAGGCTACATACCTACAGTAAGCCTAGGTTAGTAGAATATCTACATGGTTAATAAGTCTACCTAGTAAGCTTAGGATACCTACCTAGAATTAGGCTTACATTACCTAGTGGATTAATTATATAGCAATCCAAGGTTACATCCTACTAGGTAGCCTATTAGGTAGGTCTAGCCTAGGCTACCTATCTAGGCTATTAGCTAGGATATTACCTAACAAGTAACCTATTAACTTATTAGTTATGTTAAGCTAGATAGGTAGCACTTCTAAAGTTCCAAGTTTTTCAAACCGGGTCTTCAAACCAAAAAGTACCCCAAAGTGACAATGGTAAAAAAAAACCCCTTAGTTTTCTAAAACAAGTTGATTTTAACAAATCCAATATGATTGAAATGGTTTTTTTACCAACCTAGTTGGTGCTTTTGATCAAGTATTTTTAACAATAGCCTTTTTGACCCATGGTCAAACGTGACACATTGTAAGGTTATTTAACATCCTATGTGTCATTTGATACAAGCATTATTGGTCAAATCATGGTTTACCATGTGGCCATAACATTTGCCATGTGGCATATGGCCATGGGGTTTGCCACGTGGCCTAACACATGTATTTACCTACTTATGCATGTACCTACCTATTTACCTTCTTACAATCTACATACCTACATATAGGTTGAATAGGTCGACCTACTTACCTATATAGGTACCCATCTAGTTCAACCTACCAAAATAGATAGGTAGGACCTAGCTACCAACCTAGGTCAGTAGGATCTAGTTACACACCTAGGAGGCTAGGTCTTAAACCCTAAACCATATTTAAACAAAGTGATAAATATTTGTATTTGTATTGTGGGTCAAGCTTTTGATTCATTCATCCCAAATGAAAGTTGTTCTTTATTGTGATAGTGAAAGGCCACAACCCTTCTTTATATAACTTTCAAAGTGAGAATGAAGTGCAAAGAATATGAGATAACTTTTCAAGTTGCATCTTACTTGCACACTAGAATACAATTACAAATGAAATTTTCCCCTAATGTTTTTGGCATTTAAAAAGTTCTAAATAAATTGATCATGTAACTAATAATTTTTCACCTAAATTTTATTTATATTAAAATAATAATTAATATAAACAAATAATAATTCAGGCAAAACTTTTAATCACTTCAACAAAGACTTATACATACTTCTGAAATGCTCCATTGCTTTTGACATAGAAAAGTATTTTCCAATAATCTAATTTCATGTCAATTAATTACTCAAATTCCTAATAGTTAATATAAAATTTAGTAGTTTATTTCGTGTTCTTTTCAGTAATTTAAGTTAAACTAATTTAATCATGTGATTGGTAGTAATTTTCTTCCTATAATTTGCAATAATAAAATTACTACAAATCTGAATAATTAGAATACTGTAAAATATCAGCAATTTAATGACTAATTTTCAGTAATTTAATTACTATAAATTTCAGTAATTCATGCTAATTACATTACTGTAATTTTTTGTATTTTAATTACTATAAAATACAGTAATTCAATTATTTTAATTTTCAATAATTTCATTATTGTTACTTTTAATTTAGTTACTATAAACTCAATTACTGTAATTTTCAGTAATTTACTTACTGTATATTTGAGTAGTTTAATTAATCTACATTTTAGTAATTTAATTACTGAAATCTCATTAATTTACAGTGATTTAATAAATTTTAGTTCAGTAGCTTAATTACAGTAGTTTAACTATTTTCATTTTCAGTAATTTAATTACAATATAGTTCAGTAATTTAAGATTTACTACTTTAACTATGTTAATTTCCAATATTCTAATTATTGTTAATTTTAGTAATTTAATGATTGTCATTTCCAGTAGTTTAGTTACCATAAATTTGATTGAATTAAATATTTTATTTTTCAGTAATCTCATTACTAGAATTTTGAAGAAATTAAATATTGTCATGTTTAATAATTCAACTATTACAAATTTGAGTTATTCAATTTCTCCAAAATTTAGAAACTTAATTATTATTATTTATAAATATTTTATTCCAGAATTTTGTAGTTAGTTAATTTCTATAGTTGAAAGGAAAATGATTTATGTAAATTACAAGAATTTGTTTTTTGGTAAATTTAAAGTAAATTCATTTACTTTCCTTAAATTAAAGTATTTTATTTTCCTTAAGTTACTACACAATATTTTCAATGAAAATAACTGAATTATTAGTACATTTAGGTTTCATGGATTTCCTTGGTGAATAGTTAGTTTATTTACATTTTTCCTTTTTTTAAAACAATTAGAATAATTTCTTGAAATGAGAGTAAAATGGCCAAAGAATACTATATCATGAATATTCTCCACTAAAAGACGTATGATACTTACCTATTATATGAAAGTATAAGTGGTTTTTTTATTATGGATTTTTTTTTTTTTTGACCAAGGGTACTTGTATGGTCTTTTTATTACTAGCTTTATTGATTGAAACAATCATCTTTTGAACTAGGGGCTCTTTTTTTGGTTTGAGTTGATTGAATGATTTATTTGACAAATCAAATTAGTCATCATAGTCAAATTGAATGGTTAAAAGATACCCATGTTTTTCAAGACCTTGGCCTTTAATCAAAATGTACATGTGGTATGGCTAAACATGACCACCCAATCAACTTGCACAATTTGAAAAACTTGGAATTCTAGTAATGTAATTTAAGTTTAGCCTAATCTACTAGCTATGTTAAGTTAGGTAGGTAGCCTAAGTTCAACAAGTAGGCTAAGTCATCAAATGAGTATGGTTCATTTGACTAAGGGTCAAATCATGATGGTCAATTTGACTAAACCTTATCCATTCAATATGGCAATTTTGATGGACATTTGTCCATTTTCACCAAATCTTTGACTTGAAACTCTAGCCAAATGTATTGGCCAAATGTGACATGTGTTATTCATGCCCCAATTTTTTTGTCAAAATGGACATACCCTTTGTTCAATTTGGATATTTGATCAAATTAACCTTTTGAAAAGTTGTGATTTCTTGTAGTGATCCACTATTTATACATCATTTTGATTAATTAACTTTTAAAATGGTATCAAACACAATTACATTTTTATAATTCATGGTAGCGTTGATCAATGGACTTCATCATGCAAATCACCCCAAAAAACACATTGTTTAACACCAATTATAAAAATATATTGACATGAAATTCAAATTTTAAAAATGTTTCATTTGTACAATTTGTAATGCCTTCTATAAAGGGATAAAGGGGCAAACGAACAAATTATGTTTCAAAGCCCCCACCTGCCATAATAAGCATATCAAAGAAAGAAAGGGAATGGAAACTTGAAAGTGTAATAAACCTAAAAGAACCTTCACCTAAAATGATGGTGTACCTCAAAATAAAGGTAGTTTATGTTCTCTGTAAAACTATTGACACTCTCTGCTTAAAAAGAACATGTAGAACCACCAAAGGAGGGCCATTGGTGCCTTTAGTTAACCATACCATGCTAGCACATTGGTGAAGTGTAGGCACCCAAAAACCTTTATGGCAGGGGGAATAAATGCGTCATGGTAAAGTCCTTCCTTTGCATGAGCCACCATCGTTGCAACCACCCTATGGGATGAAATAGCTTGAGAGACCAAACCTATTCATGTGGGGTTGGTGATCACTACATCCACAAGGTGTGAATGTCGTCGGTTGATAACATGATGTCAACCCACCAACAAGAATACTAAAAGGAAAGGGGTGGAAAGACATGGGTTTGCCTACATGAAACATGAAACCTTACATCTTTCACAATGGAGGTGAAAGTATCTTGAACTACATCATGGGATGCAATCCATTCCCCACCATGGGAACAATGAAGAAGGTGGGTCCCTACAAGATTTAATGGTTAGCCACAAATGCAATGGGTCACTCCAAGAGCTAATGAATGGGGGAGGCCCAACCTTGTGCACAAAACAAAGGAAAAAAATCATAAGGTAGGTGGAATGATTAAGCAAGCAAAATGACAAGCACTTGCCCTTGGGCCCATGCAAGTCCTCAAGTGTGAACAGTGCAAATTAAAAGCCATGTCAGAAAGATGTTGGAGAAAGAATGATTTTATAATTTGTTTGAAATGTTTTCATAAAGGAATTTAATCCCCTTTCAACAAATTGCATGAAAGGAGGAATGCATGCCACTACATATGGGGGAAGGAATTCCCACACTAACTTCAAATGGGCTTAGAAAGGGAGTGGACCAAAATTATTGGTGCTTATCACTTTTAATAAGAATGAATGATGATTTAATAGGAACTTAACAGTGATTATAGATGTAATACATGCCCAACTCCCTAAATAAGCCATTGATACAATGAGTTATATGGAAATAAAACCAATCCCCCCATGAAAAATGGGATAAAAACTTGCTAATGCACTAAAGGTGCTTGTGAGTAATCCAAAAAGCCTAGGCCCAAGAGTCTCCCAAAGACCTACAAAAGGGTCGAGTAAAAAAAAGACCTAATGTCAAAAATTTGATGAAAGAGGGAAACAACGAAACAAGTAGAAGGCTTTTTAAGCAAAACACCAAAAGAGGATCCCAAAAGTAACTTGGCCATCCCCTAATTTCAGAAGCACTTCTCCATAACAAACATCATCATCTAATCCATCATGTAAGAAAGAAGAAGAGAAATAAATAAACCTAAACAAGATGCCCACAACCCTGATGTTATTTGACAAACAACAAAAGTCGGTAGGAAGAGAAAAACCATGACATAAACTAAAAGGCAACCAAGCTGAATATTTGTGGAGCTAGACCATGAGCCCCACAAAAGCCAATTGATAAACAAAATGGTCAAAGGCAAAATGAACTATAAAGGCTAAGCCAATGATGTGAATGTTATTTACAAGGGAAGGGAAAATACAAGAGGGAAAAAACCCTCGCCAAACATTATAATGCACAAAAATGGGCTAGCATAAAAACCTGCCCACACCAATAGAAATTGGCCAAAATGTAACTATTATATTTGTGACTACATGCAACTATTAATCGTTTGCGACTACCTTTGGACATTTTTGCAATTATATTTTGTGTTGGTCATATTTACAAATAAACTACAACTAGTTTGTGACTATTTTGATTTTCATCCTTCCATGTGAACAACATTTAATTTGGTTCTCATTTATGAAAAATGATTTGTCCCATTAATTGCAAATGTGACCTTATGAATATACAAAGTTGTATTTTGTGTATTCCAAAGAATATAATTAAGTATATTATGATTTACAAATGTATACTTTGAATGTATATTAGCAACCATATTACATGTGTATTCAAGTATTATTATTAACATAAACTGCTTCAATATTATGGTTACATTAGGTGTATATTTTGAACATATTAAAATTATATGTAAAATATTTATTAAATATATTGTATCCATATTACAAGTTTATCCAAGTTATCTTATTATATTTCTTAAATTTATTACAAAAGACATTTATTATTATATTATATGATATATATATTTAAATATAATAATAATATAATAAATTTAAATATTCTTTTTTATTAAAATTTAAAATAATATTATTTTATTACACTATGATGCTAACAATGATATTAGGAAAAATAACAATTATGATAGGAAAAATAATAATATAATTACTGAAATTAAAACCATTATGCCCAAAATTATTATTATTATTTTATAATTTACAAAGCTATAAAAATCGACATAATAATAATAATAACAAATTAATTAACTAAAGTTAGTTAATACATCCAATAATAACTTTAATACATTTTGATATTTTAATATTTATTTAAAACATTCCTGAATTTTTTACTAAATAAATATTAGAAATTATTATTATATTATTAAATTATTTCAAAGGTCTAACGTACTTATTAAGAATTAATTAATTATCTAATTTAAAAAGTAAAAAAATGAATTGTAATAAATCATAATAGCTTGAACAAGTGACATAATAATAAAACAACTAACCTAGGCTAGCTACAAATTATATTATTATTGACTTATAAGTAATCATTTATGAAATAATATAATAATATAATAATATAATGAAATTTTGATATATAATTTTAAGTTTTTAAATTTATAATTTATAATTATTAAGTATTAATTAGACAATGATTATAATCAATTATTGAAAATTGAAAATTTTGAATTATTTTATTTTATAATAATTAATAAAATAGTTAATTTAGACTAGGTTTTAATTATATTATTATATTTTGAAAATTATTACTTAATATTTATAATGAACTTTTAATAATTATAAATTCCTGAATATTTTGGTTGTAATATTAATTAATTAATAATATTGACTATTTATTTCAATATTAACTAATTACTAGTTAATTAAAATGGTTGATAGATCATTGTAATAAATATATACACAAAAGGAAATTTTATTATTAATGATTTAGATAATAAATTTTGTAATATTTACTAATGAACTTCTAATATAATTAAATTAATTAAATAATTATTATGTAATTTTAGAATTATTGATGATTATTTTCATAAATAATTAGTTAGTTTTGATGGTTTATTTATGAATTAATTAGATTTCAATGTAGTTGTGAATTTATTTATTTATTTATTTATTTCTTGATTAATTAATTAGGAATCTTATTAGTTATTTAGTCGATTAACTAATTAATTAGTTAATTAGTTAGATGGTTAGTTAGTTAGTTATTTACTTAATTAAATACTTTTCAAAATGAAAATGAAATCCCAAACAATAAGGGATAATCTTTTTAATTGCACAAGTAGTTTGTTACTAAAAATGTATAGTCATAAACTACTTGCAACTAAAAATTTTATTCTACATGTTTTTATTTTCATTGTCATCTTGAAAAGTATATATATAAGGTGTTTTGTGTTACATTTTCATATTTAAAATCATGGGCATGTGGGATTAGCCAACGAAAAAGGCTTAACCCCAAATAAAATATAAATATTCATGTACTTACACCTAATTACCTACCTCCATAACTTACTTACCTACCTACTTAAGTAGGTATTTGGCCTAGGTAGGTAAATAGGTCCTATCTAAATAGGTGTTTCGCCTAGATGGGTAAGTCAATAAATAGGTACCTAGTTTGATCTACACATTTAAA
>Ga0209611_10012831_pt1 | contig 11673 bp, 13 predicted proteins | sample S1TSphgellanicum_3_FD_187693 | JGI IMG/M metagenome (GOLD analysis project Ga0209611, IMG submission 187693) | Host-associated microbial communities from peat moss isolated from Minnesota, USA - S1T2_Fc - Sphagnum magellanicum MG (SPAdes) (version 2) | ecosystem: Host-associated > Plants > Peat...
GCCTATGGCTTGATTCGGTTAGAGGTCAATTCGTCATCGCCCAAAAATTCATCCCACACTGCCCAACTCCAAAGCGGAGACGCTGCGCGAACGGGTCAGATATGGGGCTTCTTTTTGTTTTAGCTAAAGACCTCTTGCAAAAGTTTTTTATGCTATAATCAGAAACTTTAAAAACTTATCTTGATCTGATTTAACGCTAACCAAAATCTCCCTTCCTTCCTCAAGGCTAAATTTTTTGGCTCTTTCGTCCCTTTTATGGTGATTGAGGATTGGTTATAACAAAACCCTTATGGGTCAAGGGTTATAAAAAATCATCCCCTTATTTTAAAGGAAACGCTTACAGGGTAACGTTTTCAATGATTTTGAACCAGGTTTTCCATAAAAATAACCGAAGAACCCAAGAGGATGATCTGCTTCAGGTATGGGTGTTGTATCACTTACAAATTGTGGGGTAAGCAGTTCGCTCTCTATCCTCCGAACTCACCCAGCGATATCCAGAAATTCCCTGGTCACAAATTGTCGGTTTACGTAACCGGGTCGTGCATGAATAGTTTGAGATTGATCTAGATATTGTGATCGACATTGTAACGAACGACTTACCTGGCTTGCAAATCCAAATTGAAGGCATCCGGCAAGAACTCAATCACGACGAGCGATGATAATTTTCTTTTGCCTGCTGGAAACTGATGACAAAGGAGTATAAGGGGTAACAAGTTATGCCCCAGTAAATGAGCGTGAGTTGTTGGATCGAGTCGTATAAAGAGTATTGTGAAAGGGGTGCATACCCTCCTGCTCCTAGCGTGAAACCTTCCAAACACGCCAAAGAGCATAGCTTAGTAGTGAAGTGGCAGCACAGGCGCAACCTACCCCTAAGGGAATACCAGCAATGGCAAAAGCTAAGCTTCCTACCCATAGGGTGAGGGAGTACATAAATAGAACCGTCCACCTATGGGACAACCCAGCATTTAGTAATCGGTGATGCAGGTGGCGTTTATCCGCTACAAAAGGCGACTTACCATGACGCAGCCGGGAAAAGATCACTGCCGACATATCCACAATTGGCACTGCTAGAATCACGTATGGCAATAATACAGCAGTGAAAGCCGGGATTTTCACCAGACCAATTACCCCTACGGACGCAAGGGTAAACCCCATAAAATATGCTCCTCCATCACCCATAAAAATTTGGGCCGGGTTAAAATTATAACGGAGAAATCCTAAGGATGCACCAGCTAAGGCGGCAGCAATCAAGGCGGCGGCTGGCTGACGCATGGATAGGGACACGACTAACATCACTACAGCAGCAATCCCAGATATCCCAGCAGCTAATCCATCCAAACCGTCTATCCAGTTAATGGCATTGACCATTCCCACCAGCCAAATCACCGTGATTGGTAAACTTAACCAATGCAACTCAACTATACCGAATGTAGGGATGCTAATAAAATCTATACTTACACCCGCTCTCCATGCCCCAGTTGCCACAACAATTTGCAGCAGCAACCGGATTAAAGAGGACAAGTTTAACAGATCGTCTGCTAAACCAATCAGGAAAAAGCCCACTCCCCCTAAAATTACGCCCCAAATTTGCCATTCTTTTTCCGGTGGGAGAATGCCGAATCCCCCTAACCACCAGACAAATAACAAGGAGGCGAAAGTGCCTGCGAAGATAGAAACTCCTCCCAGGCGTACCATTGGACGTTGATGAACTTTCCGTCCACCGGGTTGATCTAGATGTCCACTTTTGATGCCAATGTTTCTGACATCAGGTGTAGTCCAAAGAACGACTACTGCGGCAATGAGGAAGGCAATCAGATGATAAATCTGAGCAGGCATTGGTATTTTCTAATTAATAAGTAGTTTGGAATACAAGGGTTTTTCAAGGGATGTTTCTCCCTATATCTACTACATTTCTGTCAACTAGTCAGCAAAGTAATTTCCGATTTGAGAAAATGGGGTAGGACGGGAGATTGATCTGTTCTCCCCCAGTCCCCAATCCTTTACACCCCTACCCCCTGCCTTAAGGGGATCTCCAAGTGGGGATAGAGGGGGAAGCGATCGCACAGTGTGGCTACACGTTGCCGACAATCTTGTTTTACTGTTTGGGAATCTGGTGACAGTAAGCGATTGGCGATGATGTTGCCAATTTCGGTAAATTCGCCCTCACCCAGACCTCGTGTAGTCATGGCGGGAGAACCCAATCTTAGACCACTAGTAACAAAGGGTGATTGGGGATCATAAGGTACGGTGTTTTTGTTAGCAGTGATGTTGATCCCGCTGACCAACTGATCTGCTTCCTTACCTGTTATGCCTATGGACCGTAAATCAACTACCATTAAATGGTTATCGGTACCATCGGATACTAATTTCAAGCCTTGGTTTTGCAGTTCCCCAGCCAAGGCCCGCGCATTAGCAATCACCTGGGCTGAGTAGGTTTTAAATTCCGGCTTTAAGGCTTCGCCAAAAGCTACTGCTTTACCAGCAATCACATGTTCCAGTGGACCCCCCTGGGAACCGGGGAAGACGGATTTATCTAGTTTTTTGCCCAGTTCTACATCACGGGTCAAAATCAACCCACCCCTAGGACCCCGAAGGGTTTTATGGGTAGTTGTTGTCACCACATCACACTCAAAGATAGGGTTGGGATGGTGTCCAGTGGCGACTAGACCGGCAATGTGGGCAATATCCGCTAGTAAATAGGCTCCTATTTCATCAGCAATACTGCGAAACTTGGTGAAGTCGATAGTCCGGGAGTAGGCTGAATAACCGCAAATCAAGAGTTTGGGACGCTCCTTCAGGGCCAGATCCCGAATTTGGTCATAATCTAGTTGTTCTGTTTGTTTATTAACACCATAGTGGCACACTCGGAACCACTTGCCTGACACATTCACTGGCGAACCATGGGTGAGATGTCCACCGTGGGACAAGTCCATACCCATAATTGTGTCTCCTGGTGTTAACAGTGTCAGGAAAACTGCAAAATTCGCTTGAGCACCGGAGTGGGGTTGGACATTAGCATGAGCAGCCCCAAATAGCTGTTTAGCCCGATCAATTGCCAGTTGCTCGATTTTATCAATCAGCTCACAGCCACCATAGTAGCGTTTACCAGGCAGTCCCTCGGCATATTTGTTGGTGAGTACGGAACCCTGGGCTGCTAGTACGGCGGCGGAGGTAAAGTTTTCACTGGCAATCAACTCCAAGTGGTCACGTTGACGCTGTAACTCTAGATTGATTAACTCCCCAATGGCGGGATCAGTGGCTGTAAGAAAGTCTAAGTTTGTTTTTGTCACTTCACGTGTCCTTGATGAAGATTAGCATATTTATTATGAGACTCTAGCCTAATGATGTGTTAATTGTGAGGTGGGTTTTTTACGGAAGGACGCTTATGCAACAATTAAAAATTCGCAACAGTCTATAGAGAAAGGGAGCCAGCGCTCTTGCTCCAAGTCGGGGGACCCACCCCACTCCCCATGAGCAACTGCCGACAATCAGGGAATCCTGTTTTTAGGCGCAGTTGGATATCGAGGAGGAATGAGATGCTAATCATTTTAGTAGAAGATCAAATTCTTACCCCAAAACAGGTTTGCCAGTCTTGTTTACTTGCTGATGAGAGTGGCAGCCCTCGCTGGCGTGGTGGTCAACTGGTTTGCGCTCACGCAGTTGAGAAGTTGACCGCACAACAGCCAGAGCAGTATGAGTGTGTTATGGGGTTTCGCATTGCTTATATACAGTAAACAACGAGCAACTGCGTTATCCTAAGCTCATGTGACTCATGAATTTAACCACAGGAGAACGTACAATGAGTTGGCGCGGATCGACAACGGTTTCCGACCGGATTTTTGCCTGTTTACCTTACCTACTACCGGTAGTCGAGGTTTTTGCTTTTGGTCAGTCTTTCCTGAGCCAATTTCCTGCTTTGGGAATCCTGTTTTTGCCACTGTTACCATTACTGAGAATTTATTATGGCGTTCGCTACGCAGGATTAATAATTTTCTTGTGTTTATGGCTATTGGTAGTCAGAAGCGAGAAAATTAGTCACTTCATTCGGTTTAACACCATGCAAGCACTCCTTTTAGACATTGTGATTTTCTTGTTTAGTATTTTAACCGATGTGATCAGGCTACTTCCCGGTACTGGTTTTGTCACCGAAACCCTCTGTACAACCATTTTCCTGGGTATCCTACTAGCAGTTGGTTATTCTACCGTCTATTCTTTGATGGGGCGATACGCAGAAATTCCAGCCATTTCCGAGGCTGTTTATAGCCAAGTACGCTAAGCCTTAACGAGTTACTACTGTGTTTTCTAGACGGCCGATCCCTTCAATTTCTACACGAATGCGATCGCCTGAGTGCAGGGGACCAACACCAACAGGTGTACCTGTCAGTATGACATCTCCAGGCAGGAGGGTCATCACATGGCTGATGTAGGAGACCAGGAAATCTGGGGAAAACACCATTTGGTCGATAGAGGCAGATTGTACTGCCTTGGGATCGTCATTCAAGAAAGTTTGTAATCTAGCCCCCGGATTTAACTCGCGGACAATCCAAGGGCCTAAAGGGCAAAAGGTATCAAAACCTTTAGCTCGTGTCCATTGAGAATCCTGCTTTTGCAAGTCCCGCGCTGTAACATCATTGGCAATGGTGTAACCCCAAATTTTAGTTTGGGCTACCTCCGGTGTACAGTCACAAGTGCGATCGCCAATTACCAGCGCCAACTCCCCTTCGTAGTCTACTTGCTGTGACTGTTGAGGATACTTAATTTCCGCCATTGAGGGGATAATTGCTGTTGGTGGCTTGAGAAAGAGCAGTGGTTCACCAGGTACAGTAGTCCCCATTTCTGCCGCATGTTCAGTATAGTTCTTGCCAACGGCGACAATTTTTGAAGGCGCACAGGGAGCTAATATTTGGTAATCCTCTGGTTCTAGGATTGAATTAGTGGGTTGTCCCATTAACCAAGGTGGTGCATCTAGCACTTCCACATTCAGGGATACTTGTAGCAACCCATAGTAAATTAACCCTTCTCGATTTTGAACTCGCACATACCGCTGCGCCATAACCTTGTTTAATATCCTCTTAAAATCCAAAAATTTGGCAGATTTAGCTGATGATCCAAATTGAAAACTGCTAAGATTATAATTCCTTGTTGCTCAGATGTAGATTGGTACTCTCAGCAGCCATTTTGTCCATAAGGAACCTAGAAGACCATGCCAAAGACGACAGTTTACGAAACTATGTACATCCTACGTCCTGATTTAGGGGACGAACAGGTAGAGCAAGCGGTAAATAAATACCAAAACCTCCTCCGTGAACAAGGGGGAGAGAACATCCAAATTCAAAATCGTGGTAAGCGTCGTCTTGCATACGAAATCAAAAGACACCGGGATGGCATCTATATCCAGCTAAACTACACAGCACCTGCAACAGCCATCAATCCCTTAGAACGGGCTATGCGTATCAGTGAAGAGGTAATCCGCTACCTAACGATTAAGCAGGAAGTTCCAGAAGCGAAAGTAGCTGAGGTAAAAGAGTAGGGGAGATACCTACTAATTCACAGCTTGTGGTAAAACTAACATCGCGTCCCCAAAGGAATAGAACCGATATCGAGATGCGATCGCCTCTTGATACAAGTTCAATAACCTTTCTCTACCAAGTAGCGCACTTACCAACATGAGCAAACTCGAACGCGGTAGATGAAAGTTGGTAATCAACCCATCTATGACGCGCCATTGATAGCCAGGGTAGATGAATAAGTTAGTTTTACCACAGAAAGGTTGTAAATCTCCAAATTGGGCTGCACCCTCTAAAGCCCGGACCACCGTTGTGCCTACAGCAATAACTCGACCACCAGAAGCTTTCGTGGAACGGACTTGCTCTACAGTAGCAGCAGGGACCTCAATCCACTCCCCATGCATCTGGTGGGTAGTTACATCTTCCACCTCCACCGGACGAAAAGTCCCTACCCCCACATGGAGGGTGATAAAAGCTTGGTTAATCCCCCGCTCGCTCAACTTTTGACGTAATTCCGGGGTAAAGTGTAAGCCAGCCGTAGGTGCAGCGATCGCTCCGGCTCGTTGAGCATACACAGTTTGATATTGTTCGTCTTCAGCTGTAGAGGCAGTAATATATGGTGGTAGGGGGACTTGTCCAAATTTGTCTAAAAGTCCCACTAAAGAATAGCCCTCTGGTAAATCAAAGCGTAGCAACCTCCCTCCAGTTGCTATGTCTGTTTCTAGAACCGTAGCTGTTAGCTGTGGGGTAAACTCTGCTAATTTCTTCGCGGCAAAAACGATCTTTGCTCCCTCTTTACAGCGTTTTCCTGGTTTAACCAAGGCTAACCAACAGTTATGCTGTTGCTCCTCCAACAGTAGTACCTCGATTTCTGCACCCGTAGACTTGTTACCATACAAACGGGCAGGAATGACTTTGGTATTATTCAAAACGAGTAGGTCTCCTGGATTGAGGAGTTCAGGCAAATCGCGAAAAATCCGGTGCTGGGGTGGAGTACTCACAACTAGTAACCGTGAGCTATCTCTGGGAACAGCAGGATTTTGGGCAATCAGTTCTGGAGGAAGTTCGTAGTCATACTCTGATAAAGAGTGGTCAACCATATTGCCGATTTTAAATTACTAGTCAATTTCCTTTCTACACTTTAAGATTGATCCCAGTCTAGAGTTAGCTGTAGCAGAATCAAATTTCCACCATTTCTCATACTTGTTGCCGTCTATGGGGAACTGGACAGAAAAAATCACCCCATATGCATTATGTACCTGAAGTGGAAAAAGCAGATGCAACTAGACTATTTCTCGTCGTGCTCCATGAGGTTGGACTTTACGTTAGGATGATTTTTTATTTTGAATTCCCATGTAGGGCATACAGAAAGACCAAGGATAAAATTGGGTAAACCTCCCCATATAAAAACGGGGGCTTTTACCCTACCAAGGGTACTACAGTATTGAGGACCATAAAAGAGTAGGATTGACTTTAATCCAAGGCAAAAAAATGGAATACTTATACTATCTGGCAAATGCCAGTTTAACTCTCAGGGTCGTTCAACACCTGCACTCTCGACCCCAGACACAGATTTCCTTTCTGACCGTCATTCATCAGATTGACGGTTGGGTAGTTAGGATTAAACTGAATAATCAGGTTTCAGCCCAAGAAGATGGTAATTTTCGGGCCTTTCTCAATGAATTAGGAATTAGCTACGAACCACCCATTAGGGTACAAATGGCACTTTGGAGTTTAGAAGCAGGACAATGTCCTGTGGATGTGATGCGACGCTATCAAATAGCTATAGTTTCCCACGGTAGTCCAGAAAGAGAGGAAATCGAAGCCTTTCGGCAACAGTTTGTTCGGGGACTGGGCTACTGTCCAGAAACCCTGGCATAATCAACCTCAAACAATAACCTCCACAAATGCCAAGATCAAATCTTGGGGGAGAGGTTCTTCCACCTCTCCCCAAGGAGTTAAAAACTAGACTAAAAATACTATGAATAATCAGTTAGGTTATCGCATTTGGGTATGTATACTCAGTCTATTGGTTTGGACAATCCCATTTGCGGGTTTTACACCAACTGCCGAGGCACTGGAATACAATAAAGAAATATTAATCGAAGCAGATTTCTCAGGACGGGACCTAACAGATTCTAGCTTTACCAAAGCTAATCTCCGCCAAAGTAATTTTAAGGATGCGAAATTGCGCGGTGTCAGTTTCTTTGCCGCAAATCTAGAATCGGCTAATTTAGAGGGGGCTGATTTGACAAATGCGACTCTAGACTCAGCTCGCTTGATTAAAGCCAACTTAACTAATGCAGTTTTGACAGGTGCCTTTGCCGCTAGTGCCAAGTTTGACGGAGCAATCATCGACGGGGCAGATTTCACTGACGTCTTGCTGCGTCGGGATGAGCAGCAGAAATTGTGCAAGGTTGCAAAAGGGACGAATCCGGTGACAGGGAGAGAGACAAGGGATACGTTGTACTGTCCGTAGATGAGGGCAGGGGGTGGGGAAAATTGAGTGTAAAGCATTGAAAAGATCAAGTCTTGAATTCCTCCTGCCTTCAACGCAGAATTCTCAGAAAATCCCCTTGCTAGGAAGATCTAGGTGTTTGGGGAGGAGAAAGAAAAAATTTGTTTCTATCCAGTGAGAAGGAATATGATCCGGACTATCCCAACTCAAGAATCCCTCACTGTCGAGTTTAAAAGTGATCTCTCTCGTCTGCCGGACCGAGAACTGATTAAGACAGTGGTGTGTTTGGCTAATACCGAGGGTGGTGAAATTTACCTCGGTGTGGAAGATAATGGGCGGGTTACTGGTTTACATCCTCAACATCAGAACCTATCGACCCTAGCAGCAATGATTGCTAACTCCACCAACCCCCCAGTCAGTGTGCGCGTCACTGCAATTGAAGAGGAAGGTCAAACCATTGCCCAGATTCTAGTCCCAAAATCTCCCCGCTTAGTTGCTACTGCCGATGGTCTTTTACAGCGGCGTCGTCTTCAAGCTGATGGTACTCCCCAATGCGTCCCCTTCTACCCCCATGAATTTGCTAGTCGGCAATCAGATGTGGGGTTGCTAGATTACTCAAGAGAATTTATTAGTTGTAGAACCCAGACCGAGAAATCCTTTCCTTGCCGATGCTATCAAACGCATAGGACTGGCAGAACGTACTGGGCGAGGTGTTGACTTAATCTACCAAGGGTTGCTACGCTACGGAAGACCTGCCCCCGACTATCGTCGTAGTGACGCATACTCAGTAGTTGTTACCCTTTCTGGTAGAGAAGCTGACCTGCCACTGTTACGGGTTGTGATTGAAGAAGAAAATCGCAGGCAAAGTCCCTTGCCAGTTGAGTCTCTAATTGCTTTAGCTCAACTACGACAAGCAAGGCGCATAGATACCACCACCCTAGCCCGAGCTATTCAACGGGATGAAACGATGGCCCGCAGTGTACTAGAAAGATTAGTTGAGGCTGGTTTAGTTCAAGCCCAGGGCATTAAAAAAGGACGCACCTACACCTTAAGTCCCCAAGTTTATCGAGAATTAGGGCAATCAGCGGATTATGTCCGACAGGCAGGGTTTGATTCCATACAGCAAGAACAAATGGTAAACAACTACGTGAAGAATCACGGAAAAATCACTAGACAGGAGACAATGGATCTGTGCCGTATTGGTAAGGACCAAGCTACGCGCTTACTACGTAGACTCATCGACGGGAACAAATTAAAATTAGTTGGTCAAGGCAGAGGCGCTTATTATGAGTTTCCATAGCGCCAAAATAAGCGGCGCGTGTTTTAAATAAGCGGCGCGTGTTTTTAAATAAGCGGCGCGTGTTTTTAAATATATTAAAGCTCGCATAAGCAATAGCCTCAAGTAAGTACCTATGCAAAATTAATTTCCTACTCACATCGCCTGAAATGCTTTTCAAATGGTCATTTCAGGTTTTTACAATGTGTAATTAATTTTGCATGACTGCTTAACTCTGGATTTTACGCCAAATCAGAAACCTTTACCCGATCGCATCGGTCAAAAGGGTAAAATTACCAACATCACCGATGACACCCACTGCTGAAGGTGTTCCCGGCTTACCTGACTTAACACATCCGACTGAGCTAGTACAATTTGGATCTCAGATCCTGAAGGGTTCGCTGTTATTAGTATTCGTGGTTGTAGCTTTGGGAGTAGCGATCGCCTTGATGAGCTTCTCCCTCAGGCAAAATCGGGCAGAAAGGCTGATTTCATAAAAATACCGGAAGAACTGTAACATCATTCAGGAGGCAGGAGGAACCCACCCTTAAAAGGGTGGGATTGAAGCAAGGACGCTTTGGATCTCGCTACAAGCAGTCTCGATCCAATTCTTTTTTTTGAACTCAGATCTAGACCCAGAACTAAAGTTTTTATCTATACTTTTTCTTCCCTCTTGCCTTGGAGCCTTTCTTTGTCAGAAGATAGGCAAATATGTTGGGAGAATTGCGACTTGCGCCACTGGGAGCTTTAATATTTCTACACAGAACGGATTAATTCAAGGAATTAGTCATAAAACTTGCACACATATTCACAGAAAGGATGGTTATTCCTATGCCTTCTCAGAGACTAAAAATTGCTCAATTGTTCCCATCTTTGTTGGTGCTAACGCACAAAAATACTCCGGGAACCTCTGGCAATTTCTCTCCCATTCCTCCAACCACTTCCCTTCGGGTAAGTGGTGGTCTCCTGGGGGGTTGAGATGAAGAAACGTCTAGTTGTCTGTTGTGATGGAACTTGGCAACAACTGGCGAGTTCTTGCCCAAGCAACGTGATCAGGCTAGCTCAAACAGTGAAACCGATCGCTGATGATGGGACTCCACAAATTGTGTTTTACGATCAGGGGATTGGTACAGATAGTCAGGCTACTAAGTTATTGGAAGGAGCCACTGGACTGGGAATTGATAAAATTATCCAAGATGGCTACCGATTCTTGAGTCTTAACTATGTTCCTGGCGATGAAATTTATCTATTTGGTTTCAGTCGAGGTGCTTATACAGTCAGGAGTCTAGCAGGTCTGATCTATTGCTCTGGTCTACTTGATCGCTGTCATATTACCAGAGCACCGGAAGCTTATGAACTCTACCGAGATCGAGACGTTAAACCAAAGGATCAAAAAGCAGTTGAATACCGTCAAAAATATGGCGATAGCGTCCCCATAACTTTGCTGGGTTGTTTCGACACTGTAGGTGCCCTAGGTATTCCTATCATACCTGCTTTCAAGGAGTTTGAGGCGCAGATCAATAGGCGATACGCATTCTACGACACCACTTTAAATAGATTGATCCAGTGTGCGTTGCATGCCGTGGCGATCGATGAAATCCGGGAAATCTATGATGTCACGCCGATGCAGAAAAGCCCCGATGCGGAGAATCAACAAGTTCTGCAAATTTGGTTTCCTGGCGAGCATGGTTGCGTTGGTGGTGGCACACAAGCAGAAACTGGGTTATCAGATGCAGCTCTACTTTGGATGATCGACTCTATCAAGAACCTAGGATTAGGACTGGAATTCGATCCCAGTGCCCTTCCCGAAGGCATCAAACCAGATTACAAATGCCCTTTTAATAATGATCCTGGGATTTATAAACTGGCAGGAATTAAACTACGTGAGGTAAGTAATAGGATTGAAGATCTTCACGAGAGTACAATCAAGCGGTGGCGAGATCTCAAGGATTACCGCCCCAAGAATTTAGAAAAGCTAGCCACTAAACTAAATTCAATGACCTGAGAATCCCTGATTAGAGTCTGCTGTATGTGGTGGAGAAAACTCGCGCTAAATTTCCTGTCAAAGAACCAATATATAGGAGTCAAGGAGTAAAAATTAGTAGGCTAACTTTTTTCTACTTAGGGAATTGGTAGGTTACGCATAAATTTGTGCTAGTTTTTACTTATAAATATGCTAAGGGTGTGGGTCGAGAGTATGCAACTATTTTCACGCGAATCGCAAATTTACGGTTTTCTGCGACGGGGTCGGCAAAAGCTGGAAAGGGTTATTCTCTCGTTGACCCGGCCGATCTCTTGCTCTGAGAGGGTTTCAGCGTTTTTCTCTCCCCCAATCAGCCGGAAATTTTCTCTTGGTGGAGACCCCGTCGAAAATGGCATCTGGACACTATGCACTGTAAGGGTTTAAAATCGAGGGGTCGCTTCTCTTCGGA
>Ga0209611_10012832_pt1 | contig 11673 bp, 9 predicted proteins | sample S1TSphgellanicum_3_FD_187693 | JGI IMG/M metagenome (GOLD analysis project Ga0209611, IMG submission 187693) | Host-associated microbial communities from peat moss isolated from Minnesota, USA - S1T2_Fc - Sphagnum magellanicum MG (SPAdes) (version 2) | ecosystem: Host-associated > Plants > Peat...
CGCCGCCGCCGTGGCCTGCTCCACCATGGCCGCGTTCTGCTGGGTGACCTGGTCCATCTGGTTCACCGCAGCGTTGACCTGCGAAAGTCCCGTGGCCTGTTCCTGGGCCGACGCCGCGATCTCCGACACCACCCCGTTGATTTGAGCCACCTGGTCGGCGATGCGGGCCAGGGCGCGGCCCGCCTGACCGACCAGATCGACGCCTTGGGCCACCTGATCCGATGAGGCCGAGATGAGGGCTTTGATCTCCTTGGCGGCCTCGGCGGAGCGTTGCGCCAGGGCGCGAACCTCAGAGGCGACGACCGCAAAGCCCTTGCCGGCGTCGCCAGCCCTGGCCGCTTCAACGCCGGCGTTGAGCGCCAAGAGGTTGGTCTGGAACGCGATCTCGTCGATGACCCCGATGATCTGGCCGATCTGGCGGGAGCTGTCTTCGATTCGCGTCATCGCGCCGACCGCGTCTCGAACCACAGCGCCCGACCTTTCCGCATCCTCCTTAGCCACCGCGACCACTTTGCGGGCCTCGATGGCGCCGTCCGCGGTCTTCTTCACAGTCGCGGTGATCTGATCGAGCGCGGCCGCGGTTTCCTCCAGGCTGGCCGCCTGTTGCTCCGTCCGCTTGGAGAGATCGTCGGATGCCTGAGTAATTTCCAAGCCGCCGGAGCGAAGGCCGTGAGTGCGCCCGACGACGGTCTGCATGGTCTGTCGCAATTGAATGATGGCGCCATTGAAATTGGAGCGCAGCGTCTCGTACTCCGGCGCAAAGGCCTCTTTCAGTTCGAAGGTCAGCTCCCCGGCCGACAGCCGCTCTAAACCCGTGCCGATCGAAGTCACGACGTGGGCCTGCTCCTTGGCTGTCCGCGCCTTGGCCTCTTCAGCCTTGATGCGCTCCTGCTCGGTGAGGCTGCGCTGGGCGAGAGCCTCCGCTTCCAGCCGCTGCTTCTCAAGCCCGGCGTCCTTGAACACCTGGACCGCGCGAGCCATGCCGCCCAGTTCGTCGCGGCGATCTTCGCCCTCGACCGGAACATGAAGCTCGCCTCTGGCGAGACGATTCATGGTCAACGAGAGCCCTTTAATTGGCGACACGACCATGGCCCGGATCGCGAAGAAGCCGCCGACCATGACCGCTGCAAGTCCGCCGACGATCAAGACAAAAGTCGTCGTAATGGCGCCCTTCGTGACATCGGTCAGCGCGTCGTCCTTCCGGTGCGCGTCATCCACCGTTGTTTTCACCTTGAACGCCAATTCCTTCGCTAAGCTGGGAAAAGCTGGGCCGCAGTCCTTAAGATAAATGGCTTGGGACGCGACGGCGGCGGCCGGCGTGTTGGCGGCCATCCCGGCCTTGATGGTCGGTCCGCAGGTCCGATCTACAATCTCAAACCCGCGTGTTTTCAGCGTCTGATAGTCAGCGGCGCTGGCCGGCTGAGCCTTGGCCGCAGCGTCCAGGTCGTCGGCGAAGCCCTTTCGAGCCGCTTGAAGATCGGCGTTCGCAGCCTGATTTTGGGCGTCCGTATTCGATATCATCAGATCGGCGATGCTTCGGCGCATCGCAGTCAACTCGCGATTGGCCTGGGCGACCTGGACCGCCGCAGCCTCCGGCCCCGCGCCAAGCGCGGTGTAGCTGGAATCAATTTTCCACATCTGGCTTCCAACGTAGACGGCGACTGCGAGTGTGAAGACGCCGAACCCACTCAGGATCAGCAGAAATTTGCCGATAATCGAAAAGTTTTTCATGCCACTAATCCAGATATACATAATTTTCACTTGGACTATCTTGATGTCCGATCTTCGTCTCACAAGCCGATACGTCGTGAGGCGCCGGTTCCAACCAGGGTTGCACGGTGACGAAGAGGCTTTGGATCGTGAAGGGCTTGGTCAGAACGGCGTCGGCCCCCAATCCTTGAGCCTTCGCCAGAGACATTTCCGCATGGGCGGTGGCCAGAATCACCGGCAGCCGACTACGGCTCTCAGCCGCTTCCCGACGCCGCAGCGCATGGATCGCCTCGGGTCCATCCATGATCGGCATCTGCACATCACAAACCGCGAGATCGAAAGTTTCGGTTTCAACTAGCTCCAGCATGGCGCGCCCATTTTCCGCCTCGCTGACGTCGGCCAGACCATCGAGCATGATGGCGATAAGTCGGCGGTTGGCAGCGCTGTCGTCCGCGACGAGAACCCTTAGCCGCCGGCCGGTCCGGCCCAGCTCCAAGGGCTCGACTGTCGCCTCCTCGCGCGCGAGCGGCGACTCTGCGCACGGCAAGCGGATGTTTAGGGTGAAGATCGATCCGATACCCGGCTTGCTCTCGACAGCGAGTGTTCCGTGCATCTGCTCAACCAGCGCCTTGGCGATGGAAAGTCCCAGCCCCGTCCCCCCGTATTTACGGGTGGTGGAGGCGTCGGCCTGGGTGAAGGGCTGGAAAATGCGCGCCGCCGCTTCGGCGTTCATGCCCATTCCGGTATCTGCTACGCAGATGCTCAGCGCGGCGACGCTATCGTCGTTGAGGGTGACGTCTACCCTCAAGCAGATCGAGCCCTGAGCCGTGAACTTGATGGCGTTGTTGCAGAGGTTGGCCACCACCTGGCCTAGCCTCAAGGAGTCGCCCAACAGCCATTGACCGCCGCCGTCGGCCTCGAACGCCAGCGACAGCCCCTTTGATTCGGCAGAGGCGCGGAACAGGTCCGCCGTCGCTCTGACCACGCTGACGGGATCGAACGGTTCCGACAGCAACTCGATCTTGCCCGCCTGGGCCTTGGACGCATCCAGGATGTCGGAGATCAACGCCTGGAGGGTGGCCGAACCGCTCATGAGCAGCCCCACCAATTCCTGATCCCTCGCGCTCAACGGAGATCGCGCCAACACGCTCGCCGAGGCCACGACGGCGTTCAGAGGTGTTCGCAGTTCATGACTTGTATTGGCGACAAACCGAGTCTTGGCTGCATCCGCGGCTTCAGCCGCTTCACGACCAGCTCTTTCCATGTCCAACAATGAATTGACGAGCTGCCGCGTCTTAAAGACAAGCATCGTGTAAAGCGCAATGCAAATTATAAACAAAGCAGAATGCAAAAGGAAATGATCATTTATAATGCTCCCAACGGGAACAAATAACATCCCAATCATCGTGGGGCCAACAGCAGCCCACATGAGCGGGATGCAGCGTGAGCTTGTCAAAATGGCGTTGTAAGCGGTGCCCGTGAAATAAAATATTGCGCACGCAAGAGGGACGCCACCGTGTAGCGCTTCCAGAGCGCCGAAGGCTCCAAATACGACATTGTTTGCGACGACTAGGCAAACCGCGAGGGTTCGCCAACGCTGATTTTGAAGACGATCCATCATAAGCGGCTCTGGAAAGAGCCGCCACTCGAGAAATTGAAGTGAAAGATACGTCAAGATCCACAAAATGCAAAACTTTATACTTAAATTTACAAAGAATGCGCCCGCCATAACTGCGGCCAGAAAAATTCGAAATTTTAATTGACCCCTCCGCCCAAGCATCGCCTCGGTCATAGATGCAGATTTTTCTGCCTGTTTTGATTTTAGGGAGCTCATCTGTATTCCAACTCATACACTTGGACGTCTATAGGGATCACGGCTTGGAGGGGTTTCGTTTGGTTGGCCACGCCGTAGGGCTGGCGACGCTCTAAGCTGAGGCGATCTCGGTGCTACGCCGCCCGTTCACTGGCGTCATGCGGCGGCCTCATCGGCCATGGCGGAGATTTCGGAACGCCCTGCGCTATCGGCGAGCGCTGAGCTGATCGCTTGCAGGAGCGCATTTGCGGTGACGGGTTTGGCCAGATGACCATCGGCACCCGCCTGAATGGTAGTTTCGACGTGCTCAGCCAGGGCGTTTGCGCTCAGCACAATAATCGGCGTTCGCCGCCGGCCACACGCTTGCTCGAAGACCCGAATTGCACGGGTGGCGCTGAGGCCATCCATGACCGGCATCTGCATATCCATCAAGATCAGATCATAAGTCGAGCGCTGAGCCGCTTTCACGCCTTGGGCGCCATCACAGGCCATGTCGAGGTTCACCAGATCGCCGAGCAGGATCTGGATCACCTGGCGGTTTGTTGGATGATCCTCCACAAGGAGCAGGTGCGGTCGGTCGTCCGACTGCGTGTCCGCCGTGGCGTCATGGGTGCGACCGACCGCTTCAGTAAGGTTCGCTTCAAGCGCGGCCTTTGCCAGATTTGGCAACGCGAGCTGGGCCGCCCGCGTCCCTCTGGCGTCTTGGGCGGATTTTAAGGGCGCGTTGACAGTATCGGCGAGCGGCGCCTCGACGAGCAGCGAAAAGGTGGCGCCGCGGCCTTCCGATGACTTGACCAAGATACGCCCACCCAAGAGATCGGCTAGCTGTTTAGAGATCGCCAGTCCCAGACCCGTTCCGCCAAAGCGGCGTGTGATGGAGCCGTCAGCCTGTGAAAATCGCTCAAAAATGCGCGCGCTCGCCTGCTCCGACATGCCGATTCCCGAATCCGCCACATCCAAGCGGATGCTCACGGTTTGGCCGTTCTGAACGCTCTTCACGCTTAACTTGACGCCGCCTTCGCTGGTGAACTTTACGGCGTTGCTGCAGAAGTTGGTGAGGATTTGTGTCAGTCTCACGCTGTCACCAAGCACGGCGACCTCCGATTGGGCATCCGTCTCGATATCAAAGGTCAGCCCCTTTTCCCGTGCAGGTTCTCGGAAAAGCGCGGCGACATGGCGCGCCAGAACCGCGGGCGACAGCGGCTCACTTTGCAGGTTGATACGCCCGGCCTCGATCTTGGCCAGATCTAAAATGTCGGACACGAGTGTCTGCAAACTTTCGGCGCTGTCGCTAATAATCGCCACCATATCGCGCTGCGCCAAAGATAGTTCGGTGCGCCGGAGCGCGCTCGCCATGGCGACTACGCCGTTCAAGGGCGTGCGCAATTCGTGACTCATGTTCGCGAGAAACGCAGATTTAGCTGTGGACCCCGCCATCGCCTGAGACAGCGACTTCGAATAGTCGTGCCAGAGGACTGTGCAAAACCCTGAAGCGATCAAGATCGCCAGGCCGGTGAGGATGAGGCGCCGGGATGGCACGCCAGAGAAGTAGGCTTCGATTTGAACCGCCACGAGCAGGATAAAGACGGGGATCGCGCCCGCCAGAAACGCCGAGGTGCAGCGCCGGCTGGAGACGACGGTATGGAGCAAGGCTGCAAACAGAAACACGCAGGCCGTCTCTGGGGTGTCGGGAGCCACCAGAGCTATCCAGCCAAAAGCGACCATATTGGACGCTAAGAGACATATTGACCAAGGAGACTCTATAAGTTTTTTACTTTGTCGTGAAAACCATATTTCGAACACTAATGCAGCAAAATATACAATCCCCCACGCAATGCCCGCCGTTATATTGTAGCAATACGAATATGCAACCGATGTTATAATTAAGAATATTATTCTGAATTGTGTTTTTGAGCGCCGGTGAGCGAAAACCTCAGATATGGTATCTGCGTTAAAGGCGCTGTCGAATTTATTGTTGACCTGTCCCATGGCAAGCATCTCTAACCTTGGACGGCTGGAGATTGTAGCATTCCCATTGGGAAAGCTGCGCCTCGTTTGGAAAAACCCTGCCGAGTAACGGCGCCTATCGCCTGAGAGGCTGGCGCACGATCATCCCTTGAGGCCTTCGAACCTCTGGTTGATGGAGGGGCGTTAAGCGGTCCCGACGTCAGAAGTGACCGCCTTGGCCGAACGGACCGATCTGTGCGGCGGTCGGCGCTGTGTCGCCTCGGCGGTGCTACCTGATTAGCGCCGCCCTCAAGCTCCGCTTGGCTAGACGCCCGACCCTCGACGATGCTGCCGCTCTCCGGGACGCGGGTAGCGGAGTGCACGATCAGAAGCGCCAATTGTTCGGAAGGGGGCCTGGGCTGCACGGCAAGCTCACATAAGATCAGGTGTTAGCGTGCAGAATGATCGCGTTCGGTTACTTCAAGTTGAAAGGCCTACCACATATCATATACAAGCAACGTCAAATTTGACACGAATCGGCTCACTTCCTCTCCGAAAGCCATCGTCGGCTGAAAATACTGAACCGATTTGGGTCATTTTTGACGGTGGCTTCGCGGACGTGCGAGGGCAGTTGGAGCGTCTAAAGTGGCATACAGAGCTGTTTCCTCTCGTGATCATCTCAAGTTGATCAAGCGCCATTTCGGCATGGGGACATGGAGTTACGATGTCGAGGCGGACCATTTCGAGTGGTCATTTGGACTGCGACGCCTCTTGAGAGTCGAAGGCGCCACCCAAAACACTCTGGCGGAGTTTCTTGATATGGCGCACCCCGACGATCGTCAGGCTTTGGAAGATAAGATCCGAACCGGTCAGGCCGTAGACGCAGCGCCCCTGCGCATGAAAGCGGCGGACGGCGCGCAACTCTGGCTCCTCTTTCATGTGGAAATCAGAAGCGAGGACCAAGGTCCCCTCATCGCCTTCGGCGCAGCCCAGGATGTCACAGCGATTAAAAAGACCCAATTCAATTACATGCAGAAACACCGTCTCTCGATGTCTCTAGTGAGCATGCTGGACGCGATCGTATGGTACGTCTCTCCCAGCGGATTTTTGGACTTCGAAGTCGGTTGGTGCAATTTTACGGGTAGTAAACCGAGCCAGAGCAATGGGTACGGTTGGTTGGACTTCATCCACCCCGCAGATCGCGAGCAGTCCATGGCGGCCTGGGACAACGCCATCCGTACCAAATCGGCTTTTCTGACGACCCATAGGGTGCGACGAAGCGATGGGACCTACCATGCGTTCCAGGCGACCGGGGCGCCGGTGCTCGACGACAATGGCGTCATCATCGAACTGATCGGCTTCGCCCGCAGCGTCGTTGACGAAGACCGCCAGCGCGCGGCGTCGAGCGAGGTCGCGCAACCGCCATGGACGGCCGAAGACTACCGTTGCGCCCGCGCCGTCCTGGGCTGGAGCGCGGAGCGACTGGCGATGGAGAGCGGCGTCTCCCCGTCAACGGTCAAGAGGTTAGAGTCCGACGAATTGCAGAAGGGGGCCATCCGTCAGGCCAATCACGACCGTCTTCGCGCCACGTTCGACGCGGCTGGGATCAGCCTCACCTGGGAGGGCGACGGTGTCAGGGTCATCCGCCAACGCCCCACTACCGGCCGCCGTCTGGAAGATGTGATCCGCCCAGAGCCTGGCGTCTAGCATCCATATCCGCAGTGTCTCCCGGCCGATCGTGACGCCGTGCAGCTCGCGGAGCTTCTCCGCAGCGAGGGTAGGGCCAAAATCAGCGCACTTCTCGCGGATCAAGGCGAGTAGGCCGCCTAGGCGCTTGTTCTCCGGCCGTCCACGCAACTTCCGGTGGTGGAGGCGCCCACGCAGTGCGCCAAAGGCGCGGTCATAGATCCGGCTCATGCTCCTGACAGGCTTTCGTCGAATGGAGGTCTTGACGCTGGAACGCGCCTGGATCGACGCCGAGGCGCCGTGCGTGCGGTCTCCCAGAACCAAGAGCGGAGCCCAAATCAGGGCGATAGGCCAATCCGCCCTCAACTTGCTCGTCAGCCAATCTGGCGACGCCAAGACGCCCTTCGTCTTTCCGAGCGAGCTCGGCAACGGGCACTTCGTCGGCGCAGTCCGCATCCTTCAACGGCTTTGTCAATCCGCCAAGCTGGAGGGTGGTGACGTAGCCAGTTTTGCGGAGTTGATAAGCCGCGCAGGGGGCTTCGGCGATAGGGCGTCTAGGAGGACGTCCATATGCGGTTTCGCAATGAAATTATCCAAATTCAGCGCGGTCGGCAAGCTTTGGCGATCAGCTGTCGCAATGCTCTCGGCGCCGTTCAGTTCGTTGGCGCCATATATAACCGCCCCACGCAGGCAGGCACAATGGGCGCGCTGAAGTAAAAGCGGAGCGCCGGAGGTCTTCCGCAGGACATTAACCTTGCCTAATGCCGACATTTATCACTGTAAGCTACGCGGTAGCTATTGTTAAAACATCGCATCAATCCATCCACGACATCTAGATTTGCGGGCCAAGAGATGGTTTGTCCCGTACTGTCGTGAAACGCTTTGGCGGCTGCATCGAAGTCCGGCGGCTTCGGCAACGACGCCAGCTTTGTACGTACATTGAGTAGAGCGTTTTTGTCTCGTCGTAGGAACGCGATAGTTGCAGCTTGGTATAGTCGCTGGCTATCTTCGGTCTCACGAATCGAACTAAAGACAGTAAGACTGTCGCCGTAGCGATTGGCTACCGCAAGAAGCTGACCTTCATGCCATAGTAGCTGGTTTTTCTGATCCGAAGACAAATTAGGATGGGCCGCTAGATAGTCTCTAATAGCGGAAATTGCTGCGCCCTCACATCCGCTCTTCTGCCCGATAGTTCGCCAGCCCTTCTCCGACTGATCGAATGTATCGAGGTCCATCGCCAGCATCGCTGTGCGGTTATAGCTGCAATTCGACGACTGCGCCGGTGTGCCGGCAAGCGCCAGAAGGATGCCCAATATCACCAATCTTATTTCTCCTCTTCATCGACTGATTCGCTCAAAGCCTCCGCTCAAGGGCTATTTTATGGCGGCCAGTTCGTTGGAACAGTCACCCCCAATTCACATGATGGTTCTGAGAGTTTTGATGCGTTGATAACCGGCGCAATGGCGCGGAAAGCGGACTGTCTGGCGATCCCAGACGGGTGAGCGGACTCCACACTCACGCCGCGACCCGGCCCGATCCGAGGCTCTTGAAGCCCTCGGACGTCTCTAGCCTGAAGCGATACTCGCCCTCCCTGAGCCAGAACTCGGCAGCCCGCGCCCCTGGGAGAGGCATGAACTGATCCGCCGGGATCGCCGGATTGGGATCGGCCGCGTGAAGCGCTTGAGCGAGGCATGGCTCCGACGTGGCGCCGTCCGGTAGGATCACGACATGCTTACGCCGGGCGGTATCTCCGGCGAGCCATCCAGGGCGGGGGCCAACATCGGGCAAGGCGGGGTGATAGACGTCCATGTCGGCGGCTAACCTTGGGTCGCCGATCGCGCGTCCGTCCGGATCACGCAGGACGATCGGCGCGCGGGGCGCGAACGCCTGAAGGACCGACCGAGCCTTATCGGAGTCCGGCGCGTGCGGACCGAAGGAGCCGGTTGTGGCTTGATTGAGGGTGAGGGGCGACAGGCCCGTCTTCGCCGCCAAACGCGCGGCGAACCACGTGCGACCCCGTTGGGTTGAGCCCGTCACCTTCGAAAGATGCCCATAGCCCACGTAGACGACGAAGCGCGCGTCCGGCGAACGGCCAAGGGCGGCTGAGAAGTTGTCGGCCTGGGCCTGCTCCCGCTCGTTCACGGCTTCGGTCGAAAGCCAGTCGCGAACTTTTATCTGGTCAGGGCGCTGCTCATAGGCGACGAGCTGATAGCCCAGCTCCAGTGATTCTCGCACGGCCTCAGCGAACACGGGATCGGCGATATAGATCCCGTGACTGAATCGAACCGGGTCGCCCGCCTTGAGGGTCTCGACCCCGGGAATGAAGGTCTCGGCTACAAAATGTGTAAAGCCGCGTCGGCGGAGCGCTCTGAGCATCTGGACCAACAACATGCGATGGCGCGAGGCGCAATGGGCCTCGTTGAGCATCACGATCCGGCGCCCGTCCGATTGCCGGACCACTTCGTCCAAGACGTCGACGGCCGTGCACCCCGCCCAGGATCGAGCCGCCTGCCTGAGGTCGGCCGCCCCAGTCATGGCTAACCCCTCGTCGCCGAAGCAGGCGGCGCCCTGCTTCACCTCTTGGCGAGCGACGCTATCCCCTGTCGTACTCAGCCTGCGCAGCGGCAGATACCGCCCCTCGCTTGTCATCGCCGTCATGGCGGCTTGCAGGTCAGGCGCGATGGCCGCACCCCACGCCGAGCCAGGGATAGCCACGGCGCCTAATGCGCCCAGGATGTCTCTTCGCGTTTGCATTCTCGCCCTTACAATTCCGTGAGGCTTGCGCTGCCGAGCTGACCACACCGGCGGCTTCAGGGCCTTACCGCCTTCGTTTGCGCCACGAGGTCTGCAGCTTCCGTTGGCGTCATGTTTTGGAAGGCCGCGGTTGCCGCCGCGATCTCTGTTTGCTTACCGTTCCCCTCGGCGACCGCCGACACGTGCGTCGCAGACACAAAGGCGAAAATAGACGCTGGAAACGCCCCGTTCGCGGCCGCCGTCGGAGTTGTGACGTCGGAGGCCGATAAATTGCCGTCGTCACAGGACCAGATTTTCCATTTATCGCTTAGAAATATACGCTCCACAGGGCCGGTGGAGCAGTTTATCCGGTGGGGAGCGGTTGGTTTTGCGACGCCTGGCGCCGCTAATTTCCGAAGCCTCTCGGCCTGGGCTGCTTCATCAGGCACGCCGAGTGCGCGGCGGAGCGAGTCGCTGATCAGATCGCGATCATAAGGGTCTTGCGTCATCTGGCCCGATTTGGATCGCTGGAACTGGGTTCCGAAAATCTGCTTGCGCCCGATAGTCTGTAGATATCGGTCAAGCGTCGCGGCTGCGATCCAGCTTGCGCGCGAATTTCCCTTCTTCACCGCGATTATGGCTAGGGCGTGGGCGAGCAGGTAGTCGCGCTCATCCATCGAATGCTGGAAAACAAATGCCGCCTCAAGAAAGTCCTGGCCCGAGTGCAGTCGCCCTTGGGTTAATAAATCTCGGGTCTCGGCGCGTCGTTCGGCGTCGCGCGAAATTAGCCTTTCCGTATCCATCTTCGCAGGCTCGGCTGAGCGGTCAGCCTGGTCCTGGTCGAAGATGCGCTTCATCTCCGGGTCCGAATCCGGCGCCTCCAAAGGCGCGGTCGCGGCGGCGACGGAAGACGCAAAGATAAGGCCGACCAAAAACGCAAGCGCAACTCTGACCTTCATGCTCGCCCCGGCGCTGTTCATCAGCGAGCACTACGTTTGTCGGTCATTGTGACGATTGAAAGGCCGCTTCTTCGCCAAATCGAGGCCGTTCGGGACTACAGCTTGGGTCGTAAGCGGCCCCCGCCGGCGGGACGCGTGATATCCAGATGCCCAAATTAAGGCGCAAACGCCGACTGCCAGAGCGACCTTACTAACCCCGAAATTCAAGCTACGTCACGACCAGCTGGAGGATGTTACGCCTCACGTCCTACGGCACACTTTCGTCAGTGTGGCCGGCGACATGGGCTTCTCCGAACTGACCATCGCCGGCCTCTTAGGTCACACCGGGCGGGGCGTCACACAGCGTTATGTCCACCTCGATAAGGCCCTGGTCATGGCGGCGGACAAGGTGGCCGAAGAAATCGAGCAGGCGCTGCACTGCGGTGCGGCGCACACCTGTGGATCGATGGCGTTGATCACGTCGTTCAGCGTGTCGTGCGAGGGAACGCCGCGCTCAAAGGGATAAAATCGCCGCAGAAAATCCAGCCGTTGGTCGCCCCAAAGCTTGATCTCGACGAAATCCTCCATCCCCGCCAGGGTCGCGCAGAGCACCACCAGCAGCACCTCCCGTAAGGGATACAGGACCCGCCAGCCTTCGCGCGGGTCCTTCGCGCGGGTCCTTGAGCGCTGAAAAATGATCCAGCAGACTTCGGGGGTGTCTCGCCGGCCAGCCGATGCGGGTGAAGGTGGCGCACATGCGCCTGTGCGCGTCGCGGGCGGTCTATGTGCGGGCCTATCCGCGCGAGACCCAGGAGATGGTGTTCGACGCCCACCATCGGGCCTTCG
>Ga0209611_10012834_pt1 | contig 11672 bp, 13 predicted proteins | sample S1TSphgellanicum_3_FD_187693 | JGI IMG/M metagenome (GOLD analysis project Ga0209611, IMG submission 187693) | Host-associated microbial communities from peat moss isolated from Minnesota, USA - S1T2_Fc - Sphagnum magellanicum MG (SPAdes) (version 2) | ecosystem: Host-associated > Plants > Peat...
CATAGCAGCCGGTGCCGGTAAGCAGCGAAAAATCCTCGCGGCGGCGGACTCGTTGGCCGAACTGGATCGGCGCGCCATCGCTTGCCGTCGCCGTCGCCTGCGCCGTCGCCTGCGCCTGCGCCTGCGTCATTGCGCCATCGCCTGTCATTGCGCCGTCGCCTGTCATTGCGCCGTCGCCTCTGTCATGGTGCTACCGCCTCGATCGCTGCGATGATGTTGGCGTAGCCGGTGCAGCGGCACAGATGACCGTTCAAATGCTGCAAAATCGCGCGCCGTGCGGGCCGCGGATTTTCGGCGAGAAAGATCGCGGTCGAGACCAGTAATCCCGGTGTACAGAAGCCGCATTGCAGCGCGTGATGTTCGCGAAACGAGTTCTGCAACGGAGTCAATCCCGCGCCGTTGTAACCCTCCAATACGTTCAGGCTGGCGACGGTTTGAACGCGGCACTCATCGGCCTGCGCCGCCAACATCAGGCAGGCGCGCACCGGTACGCCGTCAACCGCCACGGTGCAGGCGCCGCAAAGGCCCTGGCCGCAGCCAATGTGGACACTGGCGGCGCCCGCTGCTTCGCGCAGAAAATCACTCAACAGGTACCGCGGTCTGACCCGCCCTGCGATTCTTGCGCCATCGACCGTCATGGCCACATCGATCAGCGGCTCCGTGCAAGCCGGCGCCATTCAAGCCGTCCCCGCCTGCATGGAATGCGCGGCACGGCGGATTACTTCGGGCGCCACTTGCAGCCGATATTTGATGGGCGCCTGCAGGTCGCCGTAGAGTGGCCGATCGCCGATATCCGCGCGCAACGCCTCGGCCAACGCCCGGAGTTCCGGTGCGGCCGGCTGCGCGGCGGCGATGACGCGCGCCACGGCCTGGCAGGCAAGACCGGTCGCGCAAATTCCGCTCAGCCCGACCCGGATCTCGGCACGGATATCCTCGCGGGAATCATCACGGTTCTGACTGACCGCCGCGCTCACGACGCCGACATGGCCGTCGCGGCGCGATACTTCGTGGAATCCGCCGCAGCCCGTCTGACGCGGCCAAAGCACGTGCGTGACCATCGACCCCCCCGGCAACGCCTGGTGCGCAGGGTTGGTCGTGGTATTTCCGTCCCGCGTGCGGATCAGAAACTTCGCTCCGAGCGCCACCGCCACGGCGGGCAGCTCGGCCCCCGGCGCGTTCATCACCAGATTCCCCACGACCGTTCCACGCCGGCGGATCACCGGATTGCCCACCCACTCGAGCGCCGCGGCCAGCACGGCCAATTCCGATTTGACCAGGTCAGAGCAACGCGCCTGCTCGAGTCTTACCAGTGCGCCCATGCGGATTGTGCCCGGCAGCAGTTCGATCTGCGCGAGCCCGGGAATCCGGTTGATGTCGATCACCAGCGCCGGCCGCGCCGCGCGGCGCACCAGCATCGGCACGAAACTCTGGCCGCCCGCCAGAAGTTGCGCATTCGGATGGAGCAGCGCCAGCGCGGCCGCGACCGAATCAGGCCGGGCGTAGTCGAACGCCGCCGGCGTCATGAGGCCGGACTATGTGTGTGCACATAGCGTCCGCCCGTTCCGGCATCGCCGATGTCTTCCGCCCAGATGTCCGGCTTCTCTGAGATGAAACGCTGCAGCAGCTCATAGCAGGCCGGGTCATCCACGACCGTTACGGTCAGACCGTGTGACCGCAACCAGTCATCCGCCCCATGGATCGTCCGGCTTTCACCCACCACCACATGACGGACGCCGAACAGCAAGGTCGTGCCGCTGCACATGTAGCAAGGGGAGAGCGTGGAATACAGTGTCGACTCGCGGTACACGACCGACGGCAGGCGGCCGGCATTCTGGAAGCAGGACATTTCGGCATGCAGGATGGGGTTGCCGTCCTGCACGCGGCGGTTGTGGCCGCGGCCGATCAGTTGGCCCTTATAGACGAGCGCCGCGCCGATCGGCAGGCCGCCTTTGGCATAGCCCGCCTGGGCTTCCTCGAACGCGATGCGCAGAAAGCGGTCGGCAGGCGGCGGTGAGCTCAGCATTGCGTGAAAATCTCCGCGGTGAGAGAACCAACAGGCGCAATTACTGTGCCAGAAGTTTTTCAGCGATGCGAGATCTGTCGATAAGTCTCCGCATTCATGTCCGGCATCTGTCGAATAAAGGAAACCAGCTCCCAGATCGCCGCATCATCGAGTGTCTGGCCCCAAGCGGGCATGGCGCTCATCTTGATGCCGTGCTTGATGATCCAGAATGCCCGCCGACCGTCACGCAGATCCTCCTGCGCAAGATTGGGCGGGTGCGGATAGAGCCCGCGACGGATCTCGGACGTCGTCATTCCCGGCGCCAGGTGGCAACCGGCGCAGAGCGCCGCATAGTGTTCCGCCCCCGCTGCGATCCTCTCTGGAGCATCCTCAATGCGCAAGTCAATCGAACGGTCGCGCACGGCGATGGAGCGTTCCCGCAGCTGCTCGATGATTCCCAAGATAATCTTCGTGTGATGGTCGTCGGCACCTATGTCGTAAAACCCCGATTCGACGAACAATGCCGCGCCGAGCACACACGCCGCCGCGGTGCAGCCGACGATGCCGATCACGCCGATCACGCCGATGCCCGCGCCCATTTTTTCTCTGCCGCTCATGCGTTTCAGCGAACGACGACGGTTCCGACCATGCGCGGATGGATCGAGCACGTGAAGTGATAAGTCCCGGGCTTGTCGAACTTGAACGAGAAACTCTCGTTCGTATCCATGCCGCCGGACTTGAACATTCCCGTGTCGCTGACCACGTTGTGCGGTTCGTCGTCCTTATTGGTCCAAGTGACGGTGGAGCCGGCCTTCACCGTCAATGCCGTCGGGTTGAACATGAAATCTTTGACGGCGATCGTCGTCGCGTCCGCGGTATCCGCGATCGATGGCACATACACTTCCGTCAGGCCCAAGGCCACCATGCCCACAACCGTCAGCATGAATTGAGTTCGTCGACTAGTCACCCGGGTGTCTCCTTCAGTGGATCAGTGGATTCAGTGGCCGTCAGCGCGTCGTTACGCGAGCGTCGTGTCATCGAGCGCCGTATCGGTGAGCGCCAGCGCGCGCGGATGTCGCACGACCGACACGCTGGTCATCCCCAGCATCGAGGCCAATCGATCGACGGGCACCTTGAGCGGCCCGGGCCCCGCGCCCTCGCCGGCGAGAGGTTGCGGATAGGAGGTCGAGCGCGCCGTGTGGAAGGTGATATTGCCCTCGACCTTCTGCACGATCTGATGAATGTGCCCGTTGAGCACGGTCACCGAGCCGAAACGGCGCAATGCGTTCATGAGTTGATCCGCGTCGCCGGTGCCCCAGCCCCAAGGCTCGTAAATCGTCCACAGCGGCATGTGCGCAAAGACCACGATCGGAGTGCTCGCCGACCGCCCCTTGAGGTCCGCCGCAACCCAGGCGAGCTGCTCATCACCCAAACTGCCGAGACCGCCCGGTTTGAACTGCAATACATTGATGAGCCCGATGAAGTGCACGCCCGCGTGATCGAAGCTGTAGTAGCCTTTGTTATTGGACGCCTTGCCGAAGCGGTTGAAATATTCAGTGACGGTCGCGTCCGCGGTGTCATGCTCGCCCGGCACCGTGTGCATCTCTGCAGGACGCAGGCGGCTGAACAACGCTTGCGCCACATCGAATTCCGCCGCCTTCGACAGATGCGTGATGTCGCCCGTGTGAATGATGAGCGCGGGCTGATCACGCATCCCATTCACGAGGTCGATCGTCCGCGTCAAGCTTCCGGCGACGTCGGGGTTCGCTTCCTTGTTGAATCCGATATGAGTGTCGCTGATCTGTACGAACAGGGGCTTGCCGGTTTTCCCGGCACTCTGTCGGTTGCCGTCCGCCAAGGCCAGATCGACCGGTGTGAACACGCCGCCCGACAGCGCAAAGATCGTTCCCGCCCCGCCGTAGGCCAGGCATTTCAGCGCATTGCGGCGCGACAGCCGCGATTCCTCATCCGACATGTCCGTCTCCTTCAGTTGCAGTTCAGGAGACAAGACTTCGGACCAGCGCGGTTTATTCCACCATCATCCGCTCGTTGTGTTATCGAGCATCACCGGTACTCGTCTCTTGCAGCAGCTTGACGAGTCTCGTCAGCTCTTCCCACGAGGTATCCGAGACCGCGCAATACGCAAGGTTACCCGCCCTCCAGAACGCCAGGTGATAGCCGTTGCGAGTAGTGTCCTTCGGCACGCCGCGCTGATCCGCGGCCCAGCTGAATACATTGATGACATGCGGACCATGTTGATAAACCACGACCGCCGCGCGTTGATGCTCGAAATAATCCGCGCGACCGCCGATGAGCCGATAGCCTGCAGTGTCGAAATCGGCAACCACCGGCGACACATCCGTGTGACCCGCAAACCAGGGTTTGACCGTGTGCTTGTCGGTGGATACCACATCGATGAGATGGTCCGGCATCAAGGATCGCACGTGCGCGCTCACCAGATCGTCCAGCAGCGGGCTGGTCACCGGCGGTATCAATAAGAAGAACGCAATGCCCGCCGCCAGGACGGTGCCGCCGATACCGCTGAAGGCGCCGGCCCAGAACAGCCGGCGTCGCCCGGCGGTAAGTCGCCCCTGGGTGAGCGGCGAACCCCCGGTTACCGGCGGACTCCTATTGAGCGGCAAACCATGATTGAGCGGCGGACTGTCGACTGTGTTTTCTCGATCTAGCGAATGCATGATCCGCGCGCGCAGCGCCGGCGGAGCACTCTCGTAGGGCGCATCCCGCCGCACCGCGGCGCGCAATCGATGCAAGTCGTCCAGGAGTTCACGGCACTCTGCGCACGCCTCAGAATGGCGCTCGACGTCAGTGGCGGACAGTGCGTCGAGTTCACCGTCGAAGTAGGCTTGGACACGCAACGATTCAGCGCACTGCACGCGTCTCTCCTGCGGCGTCTCGTAACCATCGCGCCCGAAGCGCCGCCCGTGCGCGCGCCAATCGGGACATCACGGTGCCGATGGGTACGTTGGTCACCGTGGCGATCTCGCGATAATCCATCTCCTCAATTTCCCGCAGAACCAAGACCTCGCGTTGCTCTTCAGGCAGCAACGACATCAGCCGATCGAGCGTGCGCTCCTCGTCCCGGCGGATCGTCATACTGTCCGGATCGGGGGTCGTCGCTATCATGGCCTCTCCGTCTCGCCCGTCCTGTTCCTCCGGCAGCGGCACCAAAGCGCGCCGCTTTTGCTGGGCGACCGCCGTCAAGTGGCAATTCTTTACGATGGTCAGCAGCCACGCTTTGACGTCGGAGCCGCGCAGGCCGTCATATCCGCGAAAGGCGCGCAGCATCGCCTCCTGCACGATGTCATCCGCGTCGGCCGGTGAACGCGACAACCACCGGGCAAACCGGTACGCGGCATCCAGATGCGGCATGACCAGCGTCTCGAAGCGACGGCGCCGGTCATCCATCGGATAAGACTCGCTTTGCGTCCGATTTATTCCCATTGACGCCTGATCTCGCCGGCGGGGTCATCTTCGTGGCTGATAGATTCCGCGGCCGCCTGATTGTATAAACATACCACTTGCCGCAATCGCGGTACTGTCCCACGAGAAGACCTCTGCACCGTCCGTTTTATTCCCAAGTTTTCAATTCGGCGCCTACGGCCGTCCAGGCCGATGTGCGCTTTGGATGGAACATGCGGACTTGGGCCTGGCGCGCCGCAATATTGAGCGCAGCGTCACAGGCATACTCCTCGAGAGACCGTAAAGTTGTTGATGTCTTGGTGTCGTCGGCGCCAATAGGGATCGCTACATATGCCTGAATCCGCCAGATTTTCGACCATTGCCGCGTGGCTTCTTCTGGGCTGCGCAGCCGCCATTGTTCCCGCACAGGCAGACGATAGTGGCTCACTGTACGTGGCGCCGGGTCCGTCCACGTTGGTTTCCCCTGAGGCAATGAGGCATTACCAGGAACAGTCCGGAGGCGCGACCAGGAAATTGGGCGACCTCATCGGCAGCTCGCTGAAATCGCCATCCAGCCACGCAACCGAGTTGGTGGTAACGACCCAGTGCGGGCACTACAAGTCCGCAATGATTACTTATGCCGACGGGTCGGCCAAAACGCTCAATTTAGGAAACGCTCCGGCGACCAAGAACGATATGGAGCAAGCGAAAGCAGCCATCCCGATACTGCGCATCGTTGACATAGCCGGATGCGGCGATTAGCGCTGCTGAAGGCCGGTATCATCATGCGACATCGCTTATCGTTGCTCGAGATCTTCGAGCAACGATGAGCCTTCCGAGATTAGCCGCCTTTGAACTTGGCGGCGTCCTCCGAGCCTTTCGTCGCATTGCCGGCGCTATAGGAATGCGCGCCCACACCCGCGAGTTTGCCGCCCTGCACGATCAGATACTCGTTGCGGATCGGGCGATTCTCGAAGTAGCACTCGAGGATTTCGCGGGTGCCTGCCGCGTAGCGCGTCTGCGCTGACAAACTCGTGCCCGAAATATGCGGCGTCATGCCGTGATGCGGCATGGTGCGCCACGGATGATCCTTCGGCGGCGGCTGAGGGAACCAGACATCACCCGCATAACCGGCCAATTGACCGCTTTCCAACGCCGCCGCCACATCCTCGGCGATGCACAGTTTGCCTCGAGCGGTGTTGATGAGATACGCGCCGCGCTTGAAGTTCTTCAGCGACTTCGCGTTGATCATATGCTCCGTCTCAGGATGCAGCGGGCAATTCAGCGTCACCACGTCGCACACCTTCGTCAAACTTTCGAGATTGGTGTGGTGCGTGAGGTTGAGCTCCTTCTCCACCGACTCCGGCAGGCGATGCCGATCGAGGTAATGCAATTTCACGTCGAACGGCTTCAGCAATCGCAGTGCTCGAAGACCGATGCGCCCTGCAGCGACCGTGCCCACTTGCATGCCTTCCAAGTCATACGATCGCGCCACGCAGTCGGCGATATTCCAGCCGCCCTTGATGACCCAGTTGTAGGAGGGGATGTAATTGCGCACCAGCGACAGGATCATCATCACGATATGCTCGGCCACACTGTTGCTGTTGCAGTAGGTGACTTCCGCGACCGTGACATTTTTGTCCATGGCGGCCTGCAAATCCGTATGGTCGGAACCGATACCGGCGGTGACCACCATCTTCAGCTTCTTGGCTTTGGCGAACCGTTCAGCCGTCATATACGCCGGCCAGAAAGGCTGGGAAATGACTATTTCCGCGTCAGGAAGTTCTTTGTCGAGGACGCTGTCGGCACCGTCTTTGCTGGAAGTGACCACCAACTGATGGCCATTGGACTCGAGGTACTTGCGCAGTCCCAATTCGCCGGAGACGCTGCCGAGCAGCGTACCCGGGGTGAAGTCGATGCCCTTGGGCGTCGGCAGGGTCTGTCCGTCGGGATACTTCTCAATCTTCGGCAATCCGTCGCGCGGATACGATTTTGGATATCCCGTAATCGGATCGTCATAAAGAACGCAAACTACTTTAGCCATTGCCAACTCTCCTGTTTTATAGCGGCTAAAGCCTGCGCACGGCGCCGCGCTGAAGCAAATCAAAGATTTCGTTCAGCTGATAGAACGAATCAATGACCTGGGCTGAAGTTGAAGATCGGGGTCGCCGATCAAGTCGGATGGATCCTCCGCTCGATTTCAGCGTTCAGATCCAAGCCTTGCGCAAACTCGAGCAATGCCCGCGGCAGTGGCGCCAACAGCTCCCGGTCGGCGGCCACCAGCCCAAGCGTATGAAATGCCTCAGGTTCGACCAGCGGAATGCTGATGAGCCCGTGCCGTTGCTCGAACAGCAGCAGGAACGTTTGCGGCACCACCGTGGACAGTTGTCCAAACAGCAGATGAGTCCACAGCGTCACCAAGGAATTCGTCTCCATGACCGCGTTCACGTGTGCGCCCGCGGCGTGGAATTGCGTGTCGATGATGCGGCGGTTTTGCATCGAAGGGGTCAGTAGACACAAGGGAAGCGTGGCCGCTTTCGCCCAACTGATGGACTTCAGTCCGGAGAAGCCGCTGGCCTCACGGGTGATCAACACGTACCGCTCCCGATACAGAGGAACCGTGCGAACCCGCGACAAGGGATCGTTGTCCAGATAGGTCAGACCCACGTCGATCGTAAAGTCATCGAGTTCGCGCTGGATGTCGCTCGAAGTTTGCGAGGTGATTTGGAACCGGGTCTTGGAGTGGATGGCGCCGAACGGTGCGGTCAATAGTGCCAATGCCGGCAGGCTGACCGGGATCGCACCGATGCGAAGCTGGCCCGCGAGACCCTCCCGCAATTCACTCAATTCCTGAGTGAGGCCGCCGTAATCTGCGAGCGCACGCTGCGCCCAGGCGAGCACGCGTTCACCTTCCGGTGTGAACCCGACGAATCGCTGACGCCGCTCGACGATGAGAACGCCCAAACTCTCTTCGAGTTGCTTTATGCCGGCAGAGAGTGTCGGCTGCGTGACATTGCAGGCCGCCGCGGCGCGCGCAAAATGACGCTCGCGCGCGAGCGCCACCAGATAATCCAGGTATCGGACGATCATTCGAGACTCTCATTGTTTTTCGCGACGCTGCTCGCTCAATCATGCGTGGCGTGACCAATCGCCCACACATACGCCGACACCGCCCGCAGATCCGCAGGTGACAAATTGCTGCCTCCCATCGGCGGCATCGCCCCCATATGGTCTTTGGGAGTCGGAACACCTTCGGCAATCGTTTTGCTCAAGGACGCCAAACTCCCATCACCCCACAGCCACTTACCGGCGGTCAAATCTGCCCCGACCGCGCTGCCCTTGCCATCCGATCCATGACAGCCGGCACAGGCACCGCTGCGTGCCTTACCGTGATAAATCTTGTCGCCCCAGGCGAGTTGCGCCGCGGATACTCCGGGGGGCGGTGCGAGCACGACGCGTTGCCCGCCGGCGTCCGGATGAACGCCTTCCGGGGGCCCGGCCGAAGCACTGGACGGCGCGTCGGCCGATGTCGGAGCGACCGGCGCAGCGGCCACGGCCGCGGGCCCCGCGCCTTGATAGGTAACCCGCCAGATTCGACCGTGCATATCATCCGCGATGAACAGCGAACCATCCGGACCCGCCGCAAGGCCGGTCGGTCGAAACGCCGCCCGGCCCGGCTCTTTCGCCGCACCGGCGAAGCCATCGGCAAAGACGATGTAGTGCCCGGACACCTTACCTGCGATGAGAGGCTGAAAGACGACATTGTAGCCGGCTTGCGGAGCCGGAGTCCGATTCCACGAGCCGTGAAATGCGATGAATGCGCCGTCACGGTACACGGCTGGAAAATGGTTGTTCGAATCGATCAGCAGCGCGTTGGGCGCCCAATGCGCAGGAAAGGCCGCGACCGGCGCCATTCGCTCCGCGCACAGTCCCACGGTTTTGCCGCCGTCGCCGCCATATTCCGGCGCGAGTACCAGCTTCTTTTGGAACCCATCGAAGTAGCATTCCGGCCAACCGTAGTCGGCCCCCGGTTTGAGTTCGAGCAGTTCTTCGGCGGGCAGCAACGGGCCGCGTGTGTCGGTGTAAAGACGACTCCAATCCTGCAGCAGTTGGTCGCGACCATGCTGAGTGACGAACAGACGACCGTCGCGATCGATCGCCATGCCCTCGCCATTGCGAATTCCGGTGGCATAGCGTTCCGCCGGGGAGAAGTGTTGATCGAGTTTGTTCGCGTCATAGCGCCAAATCCCGCCGCGAGTGTCCTTCTCGGTGCAAGGCTTGAGGCCAGGCGACAGAGGCACGCGATTCTTCTCCTCGCAGGCGTTCGTCGCGGAACCCAAATCGACGAAGAGATTGCCGTCCTTGTCGATGATGAACGGATGCATCGGGTGATCGCCCGTCGTCGGCATGCCCGATACGACGACCTGGGGCTTACCCGTGGGCACGATTTCGCCCGCGCGCAACTCGTAGCGGATGATTCGGTCGTTCTCCTCGGCGTAGAGGAAATTCTTGTAAAGTCTGATGCCGGTACCGCCGGCGGAGCCCTCCGGCACACCATCGCCGAAGCGCTTGATCACATCGGCGTGGCCATCGTGGTGGGTGTCCTGCAGCGCGATCAGAAAGCCGCCGTCGGGCACCTTGTCGTTATCGAAATACTCCCCGCTCCACGTGTTCACGTACACGACCCCCGCATCCGATACGTCCATGTGCCGTGCGTGTCCCAAGTTGTCGGCGAAAATGGTGGCACAGAAGCCCGGCGACAATGTCAGCCCCCCGTTGCCGCCCTTGCAGGCGGAAGCCGCCTCGCCGCCGGCAGGCGCAGCCCACCCCGCCATTGCGAGAAGCGGCGTCGCGATCCCGATCAAGCAACGCAACACCGTCAGTCGTATGTTCAAATCAACTCCCCCCTCACGTTTGCACCGCAATCACGTTTGCACCGCAATCACGTTCGCGCGTTCATGTAGTTGCGGCGTTGATGTTCGCGATCGCGCTCATTTGGGCAAACCGACTGCAAACAAGTGAAACGGCAAATGCGGCTTTTGACCCTGCTTCGCAGGATCGAACAAATATTCCAGCTGGCCTTCACTCACCCACGCGGTGGTTCCGACCGTCGCGAAGCCGGTCGGAGTGTCGTATCCATCCTTGAGCGTCACGATATCGGCGGTGTCGCCGTTGACGGTCATCGTGTCCAGGCGTCCGCCGCCTTCGATCAACAGGAATACATTCGGGCGGAGCGGCCGCATCGCGTCAGCCAGCACCAGTTGTCGGGAAGCCCGCAGTTTCGTGAGCTTGCCGGCCTTGGCATTCGTGACATCGATACGGTATAAATCCGCCGCGTCATAACGATTGAAGTACAGATTGCCATCGCTGCCAAAGGCGATGCCGTCGAGGCCTGTTCCGTCCGGCGCCGGTTGCAATGACGGATCGCTGAACCAAATTTCCAATTGCGTGCCGCCGGCGGGTAAACGCAGGATTTGCGGCGCATCGGAATTCGTGACGTACGCGGAACCCGCGGAGTCGATTGCAATGTCGTTGCAGAAATTGTGTTCACCGGGGAATTCGGCACGAATCTTCCCGGCGCCGGTTTTGAGATCGAATCCGATCAAGGCGCTGCCGCTCTTCGCGCCCGCAATCTTGATGCCGGAGTCGGACAGATCGTCCGAACACACCCACAAGGTGTTGTGTGACTCGTCGGCCAGAACACCGAGAATCGATGCGCTGCCAAAGGCGGCAGGCTTGATCCACACATGCGGTGTGCCATTCGGCCTGATCCTGACGACGCCTCCCTCCGCCAAATTTCCCACGTAGAGGGTGCCGTCCAGAGTGGCGGAAAGACTTTCGGGAAAGGCCCGTTCGCTCGGCAGGGAAATTGACGACGGCCCGGCCTGCGCCCAGCCAGTCACGAGCGCGAGCGACGTCGCGAACGCGCTGATGGGTCGCGGGTGCGCAACGCCGATGCGTTGTGAGGGAGCATGCGTCATGGGGCCTAAATACAGGGTGACGTCAACATCCAGTCGTCGCCTTTGGCGGTCCACATCCGACGAATCGCGGATTTGGGTCGATGGCCGCCGTTTATCCCTCGCGATTCTATAGATCGTGGCTGCGATTTGCGAGCGGCGACGGACGACACGGGATATTCGTTACGCGCACTCCGAGTCATATATTGGCCCGCGACAACACAACCCCAGAGAGCGCGCCGGCGACGACCACAACAATGGGCGGCGTTCGCCAGACCGTCAATAAGGCGAAA